>Ga0180438_10005046_pt1 | contig 18624 bp, 13 predicted proteins | sample SS_ome_12_FD_132455 | JGI IMG/M metagenome (GOLD analysis project Ga0180438, IMG submission 132455) | Hypersaline lake sediment archaeal communities from the Salton Sea, California, USA - SS_3_D_2 metaG | ecosystem: Environmental > Aquatic > Non-marine Saline and Alkaline > Hypersaline >...
CTCTTGGACGTGGCGTACGACTGGAACCGGCTGAGCGTGCCCTCCGCGCTGAGCGAGCTCCAGCAAGCCTGGGCCCGACGCGACGATCCGCACTGTTTCAGCGGGGTCTGGCGGTTCCACCGGCTGCTGCCGTTTGTGCCGCTTGAGCAGTGTGTGACCGTCGGCGAAGGGCAGACGCTCCTGCTCCCCTCCGAAGGCGTCGCCCGCTATGTCGGCTCGAAACCCGGGCGGTTCTATCTCCAGTACGAAGGGATGAATCCGTCGGGCAGTTTCAAAGACAACGGCATGTCGGCCGCCTTCAGCCACGCCCGCTTCGTCGGCGCCAGCCGCGCCGCCTGCGCATCGACCGGCAACACCAGCGCGTCGCTTGCCCTCTATTGTTCGGTCACCAAGCTGATGCGGGCGGTGATATTTGTCGGCTCGGGGAAAATCGCCTACGGCAAGCTTTCCCAGGCGCTCGACTACGGGGCCCTGACCGTGCAGATCGCCGGCGATTTCGACGACGCCATGGCAAGGGTGAAAGAAGTCAGCCAGCAGTTGGGCATCTATCTGGTCAACAGCGTCAATCCCTTCCGTTTGGAAGGGCAGAAGACGATCATGTACCGCGTGCTCGAGGCGCTCCGCTGGGAGGTGCCCGACTGGATCGTCGTGCCCGGCGGCAACCTGGGCAATTCCAGTGCTTTCGGCAAAGCTTTCGATGAATTGCTGCGGCTGGGGCTGATCGACCGCATGCCGCGGCTGGCCATCATCAACGCCGCCGGAGCCAACACGCTTTCCGAGTTGGTCCAGCGCCGCAAGCTCTGCTGGAATCGCGGCAAGCCGCCCCTGGAAATCGCCTGCCGTTACTACGACGAAATGGACGCCGAGGGCCGCCGCGCGTCGACCATCGCCAGCGCGATCGAAATCAACCGGCCGGTGAACCTGAACAAGTGCATTCGGGCGCTGGAGATCTGTAGCGGCGTGGTCCGCGAGGTGAGCGACCAGGAGATCCTCGACGCCAAGGCCCAGGTGGGGGCCGGCGGCCTCGGCTGCGAGCCGGCCAGCGCGGCAAGCGTCGCCGGCGCCAGGATGCTCGTCTCCGAGGGAGTGATCGGGCCGGACCAGCGCGTCGTCTGCATCCTCACCGGCCACCAGCTCAAGGACCCCAACGCCACCGTCGCCTACCACACCACCGACCAGGAGCTTTTCAACAAGGTGCTCGGCAGCCGGGGCGTCCGCCGCGCGGCCTTTGCCAACCGCGCCGTGGCCGTCTCCAACGACCTCGACGACATCATCAAGGCGATCCAACTGTACAGCTAGCCGCAGGCCGTTCCCATCAAAGGAATTGGAGAACCGGCGATCGAGACCGTTGGTGCCCAAAATACTCTGACCCTCAACCCCTCAACTCTCAGCCCTCAACCTTCAATGCAGCCGAAACGCATCGCCATTCACGGGGCCGCCGGGCGGATGGGCCAGCGGCTGGTCGCGCTCGGAGCGGCCGATCCGGAGCTTGCCGTCGTGGCCGCGCTGGAGGCCCACGGCCATCCGCGGCTGGGCGAGGATGCCGGCACGATCGCCGGGCGTGGACCGCTCGGCGTGACGCTCTCCAAAAGCCTAGAGGCTGAGGCCGACGTCGTCATCGATTTCTCACTCCCCGAGGCGGTCGACCCGCTGCTGGCGACCTGTCTCGAAAAGCGGATCCCGCTGGTCTGTGCCACCACGGGCCTGGACGATTCGCAGACCTTGCGGCTGCGGGCGGCAGCCGGGGAGATTCCCGTCCTCTGGGCCCCCAACATGAGCCTGGCCGTCAACCTGACGATGAAGCTGGCTGAGGTCGCCGCCGGGGCGCTTCGCGAGAAAGACGCCGACGTCGAGATCCTCGAGCGTCACCATCGCTTCAAGGAGGACGCGCCCAGCGGCACGGCGTTGAAATTCGGCCGGCTCATCGCCGCCGCAATGGGCCAAACGGTGCACCGGCACGGCCGCGAAGGCCGGCACGGCCAACGCCCCCACGACGAGATCGGCTATCACGCCGTCCGCGTCGGCGACAACCCGGGCGAACACACCATCGTCTTCGCGCTTCTGGGCGAGATGATGGAGCTGACCGTGCGGGCGACCAGCCGCGACTGCTACGCGCTAGGCGCGCTGGCCGCGGCCAAGTTCCTCGTCGGCAAAAAGCCCGGCCTCTACGGCATGAACGACGTGCTGGGGCTGTAACGGAGCTAGTACCGCGCCGGGCCGCTGTTGGAGCCGGTCTCGACCGGCGGGGGCGGTAGCTCCAGCGGCGCGGCCGGCTGCGAAAGCACGCCGGCGTACTGCTTGAGCAGGCCGTGGGTGGATTGGAACTCGGCGCGCTCGGCGAGTTGGCGGTAGCGAGGCTCGCGGGCGACGGCGTCGAAATGCGCCAGCACGCGGTCGAGTACATCCATCGTGGGGTGGCTGGCCCCCTGAAAAACCTCACCGGGCAGCGCCAGATAAGCCGCCCATTGCTCGTCAAGCACGGCGTAGAGTTGCGGCGCGGCCTGGGCAAGCTGGTTTCGCACCGTGTCGGCGTCCCCGCCCGCCGGCGGCAGAGCCGACGTCCGCACCGGACCAGTCAGGCCCGTAACTCCGCTTCCGCAGTAGGCGGCAATCTGGTCCAGCAGCTTGATGGCCGACTCGGGCACTTGCCGGGCCTCGCCGGGGTTGGCGGCGCCGTAGTAGGCGGCATTAGCCATGGGGTCCACCTGGAGCACCGAGCCGTCGACGGAAACGCCGGCAAAAAGCCCGCGGCTGCGGGAGTAGGAGAGGATCTCGGCCCGAAGCTGGCCGTCGGTGGCAGCCGACGCCTGGCGGCCGACCGGTCCGGCGGCGGCGGCCGCGTCGGCCCCGATGGTGAGCTTTCCCGACAAGATGCCTTGGATACTCTGCCGGGTTTTGAAGACGAGGACCAGGTCGGTCGCTTGCAGTCCGATCTGCCAGCCGATGTTGCCGCCGGTGAGCGAGATGAACCACGGCAGGGCCCAGTTGCCGTCCTCTTGGCGGACCACCAGCACGCCGCGGCCGTGCCGGGCCCCGACCACAAAGCTCCCCTTGATCACGTTGGGGATGATGGCGATGCCCTGGGCGTCGTCGAGCATCGAGCGGGGGATGCCCTTGAGCGGGATCGAGACGATCTCCTTGAGCACCGCGCGGGACATCTCGACCGACTCTTCTTCCCTGCTTTGGCCGAAGAGCGGCTGCCCGGCCGAGGCCGGCCAGACGAGCATCGAGAGGGCGGCGGCCGTGTAGATCCTGAACATGACCGTGGGACTCCTTTCACGTGAATTTCGGCGGCCGGCCGCATTCTAGCAGGGTCGGCGAAGCGCGGACAACAGCAGTTCCGCGGGGGGAAGGGGCCGCTATCTTCGCGGGGCCGCGTCCTTCACCTTCACCACGGTGAAGTAGCTCCGTACGACCCGATCGAAATACTCCGGCCGCATATCCATTGCTACGCCCTTGTAAGCGCAGTAGTTCTGGATCTGGCCCAGAAGGTCCCGCGGCTGGCAGCGCCGCATCGGGCGTCCGAGCGGGCGGTAGTGTTTCTCGATCAGGTAGTCGACCACTTCGGGCCGGTACGCGCAGCCGGACTTCTCGGCATAGAGCTCAAACAGCCGGCGAAATTCCTCCTCGTCGGCGTCGGTGATCTCGATCTTGTAGGCGATCCGCCGCAAGAACGCCTCGTCGACCAGGTCGGACGGCTCCAGATTGGTGGAGAAGATGATCAACTGCTCGAAGGGCACCTGGATCTTCTTGCCGGTGGAAAGGCTGAGGAAGTCGTGCCGGCTTTCCAGCGGCACGATCCAGCGATTCAACAACTGGGCCGGCTCCACCCGCTGACGGCCGAAGTCGTCGATCAGCAGGCAGCCGCAATTGCTCTTCATCTGCAGCGGGGCCTCGCTGACGTTGCTGACCGGATCGTGGCGGATTTCGAGATTGTCGAGCGTCAGCTCGCCGCCGACCATGACGGTGGGGCGGCGGATGCGGAGCCAGCGGGTGTCGTGCTCCGCCGACCGCACCAGCCCGCCGTCTTCCGACTCGACCACCTGGTGGTAGGCGGCGTCGTAGAGCTTGATCAACTGGCCATCCTCGACCAGGGCGTACGGCACCCAGATGTGCTGCCCGAAACACTGCGTGATCCGCCGCGCCAGGGTCGACTTGCCGTTGCCCGGCGCACCGTAGAGAAACAACCCCGCGCCGGAGTTGACGGCCGGGCCGAGGCTTTCAAAAAGGATCGGATCGACGGAGATGTCGGCGAAGGCCTGGGCGAGCTGCTCCTGCTTGGGAGCTTCGGCGCGGATCGACTGGGCCTCGACCGAAAGCACGTAGTCTTCCAGCGGCACCGGCACCGGGCCCACGTAGCTGCAAACCTCCATCGCCGCCTGCGCCCGCTGGCGGCCCTGCTCGGTCAGGACGTAATAATAGTCGTTCACCGGCGCTGCGCCGGTGTGCACGATGATCTGCCGCGTGCGCAAAGAGCGATAGACTTCCTCCAGCAGCAAGAAAGGAAGCGCGACTTGATTGGCCATGTCGCGGCCGCTGGCGGTACCGACCACGCCGAGGTACTTGACCACCAGCGACTCGACGAGCGAAACGGGCAGCCCGGTCTCTTCCAGCGAAGCCGGAGGGACCGGATGGAACGCATCGTCGGAGAGGATCGCAGCCAGCAGGCTGCCGCTCAGTTCGCGCGTGGCAGTCGCCGTCATCATGCTCCTCGCTCGGATTTCCCCGCCAACCGGCAGATTCCGAACAACCCCGCCGGTCCGCTACGACCCGTCCCGGCACCGAAACGTCGCCCCCGGCGGTCGGAGAGCGTAGCCGTGGCTCTCCTTCCAACTATAGGTCACCACGACCGATTGAAAGCGGCTTGTTGCCCGGTTAACCTGGATGGCGTTTGCGGCCCCGGGAGCGGGCGCAAGTCGGGGTGCCCTGCAAGAGAAGTAAAAGGAAAGGACGATTGCCATGAGAAAAGCGAAACCGCTGCCGCCGGCCATTCTGATAGCGCCTGCCGTGCTCGCCGTCGGATTGGCTCTGGAAAACCCCACTCCGGCCGCGGAAGCAAAGTCCGGCTACGCCTCGCGTGTTCCGCAACATGCCTTCTCGGAGACGATCGAGAAGCAAGAAGCGGAATTGCAGTGGAATCCCTTGCTATTGCGGTTTGCTCAATCGCGAAGGGAGAATCTCAATGACCCTCATCATCCGATCTATCATTTCGTCGCTCCGGAAAACCGCATGAACGATCCCAACGGCCTTTGCTTCTGGCAAGGCCGCTGGCACCTCTTCTACCAGGGCTACCCGCCGGAGGACCCCCGCCAGCACTGGGGGCACGCGGTGAGCGACGATCTCGTCCACTGGCGCGACCTGCCCTACGCGATTTATCCCGATCCGGAGCGCTGCTGCTTCTCGGGAGCCACGCTCGTCGAGCAAGACCGTGTGATCGCCATGTATCACGGCACGGAGGCGGGCAACATGGTGGCCGTCTCCAGCGACCCCCTCTTGCTGAACTGGCAGAAGGTGACCGGCAAGGCCGTCATCCCGATGACAAGTCCCGATGGTTCGGAGCTGCCCTACCGCGTCTTCGACCCCTGCATCTGGAAGAAGGACGGTACGTACTATTCGCTCTCGGCCGGCACGCTGCCGGGCCCTGGCGGCAAGCGCGTGCGGGCCAACTTCTTGTTCCACTCGAAGGACCTAGCCGCGTGGGAGTACCTGCACCCGTTCGCCGAGGACGACCTGTTTTCGCTGGTCGGCGACGACGGGGCCTGCCCCTACTTCTGGCCGATCGGCGACCGCCACATCCTTCTCCACTTCAGCCACATGAGCGGCGGCAAGTACCTGTTGGGCGATTACGACAAGCAGCGGGACAAGTTCATCGTCACCGACGGCGGCAACTTCAACCACGGGCCTTTCAGCCCCGGCGGCGTCCACGCGCCGTCGGCATGCCCGGACGGCACCGCTGGCGTCATCGTCATCTTCAACATGAACCCGGCCAAGCCCACCAAGGGCTGGAACCAGATCATGACGCTGCCGATGCGACTGACGCTGGCGCCGCCGGACGAGATCGACAGATTGCGGATTGAGCCCGCCAGCCGGATCGAGTCGGTTCGCGGCCGGCATCAGCACGTCGGAGCGACGACGCTGCCGGCAAACAGGGAGATCCTCCTCGAAGCCGTCGAGGGCAACGCGATGGAGATCCTTGCCGAGATCGACCCGAAGGGCGCGCCGGCGGTCGAGTTGAACGTGCTCCGCTCGCCAAGCGCCGAGGAGTTCACGCGGATCACGTTCCAGAAACGTCGGGGCTATCGCCACCGGGAGTACGGGAGGCTGCACGAAAACGCCCGGCAGTTCAGCAGCGTGATCTCGATCGACAACTCCCGTTCGTCGATCCTGCCGGACGTGCAGTCGCGCGTGCCGGAGACGGCGCAGTTCGTGCTGGCCGGGAACGAGCCGCTCGAGCTCCGCGTGTTCATCGATCGCAGCGTCGTGGAGGTTTTTGCCAACGGCCGGCAATACGCGGCGTTGCGGGTGTACCCCGGGCGGGAAGACAGCGTCGGCGTGTCGCTGCGAGCCCAGGGCCAGGACGCCGTGCTGAAATCGCTCGACGCCTGGCAGATGAAGAGCATCTACCAGTAGCCGGCCCCGTCCGGCTGCCGCTCGTGGTTCATTTCACGACAACTGACGGGTGCCACGGCTGGCTTGCCCAACCGTGCTTCGGGCACTGCTGGACAAGCCAGCAGTGGCACCCAAACCATCAATTTGGCTGAGATGAACCACTAGAGCGAGAGCACGAACTCGACCAGATCGTCCAGCTCCCGCGCGCTGAGGCTGCTCAGACGGCCGTACCCGTCGCCGTGCCTGCCTTCCTGCAAAAGCTTTTTGACCGTCGCATAGCGCCCGTCGTGCAGGTAGGGGGCAGTTCGCCAGACTTCGACAAGCGTGGGCGTGTCGAAATCCGCCCGCAGGTCGTAATGGCCCCGCGTGCCCACGTCGTGCATCTTGAGGTCGGTGTACAGCGGCGGCGGATGGCAAACATCGCAGCCGACCCGGCGGCTGCCGAAGAGAATCCTGCCTCGCTCGGCGGCGGGGCTGAGCCGGCCGTCGACCAGGCGCGGGCTGGGCGCGGGCTGGAGCGAGCGGAGGTACTCGTCGATCGCTGCCGCGTCTTCCCCGAACAGTTCGGCAAAGAGAATGTGCTCGAGCCCCGCGCGGACGCCCGCCTCGGCCGTCGGCCGGACGCCCGCCGCCATCGCCGGCGGCGTGGCGTGCGCCAAGAGGAGGCTCTTGGTGTTTTTCGGGTTGCCGACGCCGTCGTTCAAGAGGTCCCAGTTCAAGCCGTCGGCGCGGGCGTCAGGATGGCAGCTCGCACAGCTTTGCCAGTGCTGGTAGCAGATCACCGCGTCGTGGAAGAGCATCTCGCCCCGTCGCTCTGTGGAAAGCCACGGCTCGGGGCCGAGGCGCACCAGCCCACGGTGCTCGCCGCCCGGTGAGTTCAGATCGACGACGTCCAACGTGTCGGAAAAGAGCCCGGCCACGTAAACCTTCGACCCGATCACCGCCAGGCCGCGAGTTCCCAGGCCCTCCAGCGGGATCCTCCGTCCCAGGCTGGCCGTGACGCCGGAATGGTAGGGAATGCCGCCCACGACGGGCGCGTCGCCGTGGCCGTCGTCGAGCATCCGCATGAGTCCTGCGGCGTCGAGCGCCACCAGCTCACGGCTGCCGGCGTGGGCCACGCAGATCGTCGCGCCGTTGCCGGTGCAGGCAACGCCCCAGGGATTTCCCGCGCCCAAGTCGATCTCGTCCAAAAAGACCGTATCGACCAGTTTCTTCCGCTGTGCGTCGAGCACGCTCAGCGCATTCTGATTCATCCAGCCGCCGGCAACGTTGCCCGCCACAAGCTCGAAGTTGGCCACCAGGTGAGTCGCATAGGCGTATCGTCCGTCGGGAGAGACACAGACGTCCCGCAGCGAGTGCGAGCCGTTGGGAAGCCGCACCGCTTCCGCGGCAAGCGTTTCCGCGTCGACGAACGTGACTGCCGAGGCAACCGGAAACGCACCGGATGGTCCGTCCGGCAAGTGATGGATCACGACTACAGATTGGCCGTCGGGGGTGACGGCCGCCCCGACCGGCTCGCGACCGACCGCCACCCTCGCGATCTCCCGCTCCGCGCCCGGATCGACCACGGAGACGTCGTTCCCAAAGCGGTTAGGCACGTAGAGCCGCCGCCCGTCAGGCGAAACTGCAAGGCCCGTCGCCGTGTGGCCCACGACAATCGTCGCCGTCAGCCGGGGCGAGGCGGCGCTGAGCACGGCCACGACGCTGCCAGCATCCGCGCAGGCGACGTAAAGCGTCAAACCGTCAGGGCTCACGGCCAACCCGGTCGGCTCGCCGGGAAGCGGCACGCGGGCCGTCACCTTGCCGCCGGCGACGTCAAGCCAAGCCAGCTCCCGCGCGTCGCGGTTGGCAACGTAGAGCGTGCGGCCGTCTCGGGACGCGGCCAACTCGCCGGGTCCGAGCAGGCGGTTCGATGGCTCGCCGCCGGTAAGCCCGGCAGCCCAAGTCGCATAGCAGCTCAGAATGCAGAGCGTGCGAAGAATTGATCGAGTCATCCGCGCAAGACGCTCCAGCGATTCGGTAAACCTTCTCTCTGTCGGGGAAACTGCCCAACCGTCGAATGCAAGGAAGTGGCAGCCTTCGACCGCCTCATTGTCGTCACGGCTTGTGAAGGACGCAATCATTCCTGCGGAAGTCTACATTCACTCGATCTCTCTGATTGGCAAGTGGTTGGGTCTCATTCCGCGACAAGCTTTCGCCAGCGACGTCTCAAAGGATAACTGTCGCGGACCGGGCGGCTGCTCCCTGGTCCACATCCGCTGATTCTCCGCGGTGTTTTCGGGACGGATAATTCGCTGACCGTTCGCCGGCGGCTGACCACGATGACGTCAACTTTTCTTATAACGTCGTTCGCGATCCCGTGCACGTCCGCGACTTCCGTGCCACGGTGCTGCGCCTCTTGGGCTTTGACCACGAGCGGTTCACTTACCAGTATCAAGGCCTCGACCAGCGGCTGACCGGTGTTGAGTCGGCGCGGGTAATCGAGGGGAATCTGGCGTGAATCCGCGGTGAAAACCAGCTCTTGAACCGATTACGGACGCCAATGGGTGAACAGCGGCGTAGAGAGCCGAACGTTGGGCCGACGTTCCACGGCCGGTGAGCAAGCTTCGTTCAAGCGATGAAAGAAAAGCCGCGATCGTTGAAACGACGGTGTTTGCGGGCCAGCTTTAGGCTATATATAATACGGCTACTTTGATTCTGTTGTGAAAACCGTCCGTTTGGGGAGTCTGGGAACTGCTCGGGAAAAGGATTTTCCACTCGGACAGCCCGCTCATGAACACCACAAAGGAGAAGTCGATGGCTGATCTAGCTGGAGCGCTGAAGAACGAAATCCGCCGCCTGGCGAAAAAGGAGGTCAAGGCCGAGACGGGCGCGACGAAACAGGCTGTTGCCCAATACAGGCGGGATATCGCCACCCTGAAGCGGCAATTGCGGGAGCAGGAGAAGAAGCTGGCCTTTCTGGAAAACCGCGAACGCCAGAGGCTGGAATCCCGCGAAGCCGGCACGGAGCCGTCCGAGGGAGTGCGGTTTTCCGTGCGTTCGGTAAAGGCCCAGCGGCAGCGGCTCGGCTTGTCGGCCGCCGACTACGCCAGGCTGGTGGGCGTCTCGCCGCTGACGATCTACAACTGGGAGAAAGGCAAAACCCGCCCCCGCGCGGAGCAACTGGCCGCCCTGGTCGCCGTCCGCGGCATCGGCAAACGCGAAGCGATCGCCCGCCTGGAACTGCTCGAAGCGGCGAAGTAACTCGCCGCGAGCGAGCAAAGCCTCGATTTGGCGCAGCACGTTCCCGGCAGGGTGCACCACAGTCTTCGCTTCTTGCGCGACGCGATACTCTCACAATCCGCCTCCCTGGTATTCGTACTGGCCGAACCGCGGCCAATTCGAAGCGGCGGCCCGCACGCCGATGATCATCGCAAACCGCCCTCTTGTCCTTCGACTCAAGCGTCGCGGCTGCAAACACCCTCTGCGCGGCATTAAGCACCCGCTGCGTGGCATTCCCTCGCTTGGCTGTCAACGCGCCCCCAGGGAGAGTTGATTTTGGAATTTTGCCGTTTTCGGCTGTCAGGAATGAGGGTTGTGCGGCGGAGTATTTACGGAGAAAGGTATGAGAGCTTCTAGTGCCCATGCAGTGGGGGGTCAGACAAATGAAACGCTGGACAATCGGCTTGGCGGCACTGATGGTGCTGGTTGGCGTGGGGCAAGCGAAAGCAGCCGTGGAATTCATCACCAACGGCAATTTCGAGGGCGGCTTCATCGGAATGGGGGTTTCAGGTCCGCTGGATGGGCTGGCGGACTCGGTCCCAAACGGGTGGACCCGCGTTGAAACCTTTTCGGGCGGCGTGGGGGAGAACTCAGCGATCACGGGGCTCCCAGGGAACGGCCCCAGTGCTCCCGGCCTCCTCGGCGTCAATTTTCAGCGGCTGGCCGGAGACAACGCTTCGGGCGACTGGACCGCTATCCAGCAGCCTCTGAACGTCAATGTCGGCAGCATGGCTTCTTTGACCTTGTCGCTCGACGTTATGGTCGGTCAGCACAACCTTGTGGCTGGCGGCTGGGTCGCGCCCGCCTTTGAGTGGCCCGTAGTGGTCCAAGTAAACTACTTGGATGTCACCAATACTCCCCAGACCTGGCGTTACGGTTGGTTCCTGAACCCGCCTGGAGACGGCCCACCTGGTCCCATCAACGATCCCGGCCAGGGTTTGATCCCGATTTACAACGATATGGTAGTGAACCCCAACGTTTGGGTCGCCAATAGCTTCAACCTGCTGAACCAGCTACCCCAAGCGCAGACAATCACCAACGTCCGCGTCGGCAGCAGCGGCTGGCACTTCCTGGGCAACGTAGACAATGTCTCCGTACAGGGAACCGTGATCCCCGAACCCTCCACCTTCCTCACCTGGGGCGGTCTCGTCGGACTGGCCCTGATCGGCGGCTGGTGGCGAAGGGCGAATGGTCGGTCCCTGGGTCCGTGAGATTCCCTGCCGCCGATTGACTCCCTCCAAGAGCCCTTCTCAAGACCACGGCCACGCGGCCGCCGGCGTATCTTTCTTGACAGCCCCTTCCCGGCTGGGTCAAATCATCGTAGGCTGCTGCGGCGGTAACGTCGTGAGGCCTGCCGGAAAGATGCCGCGGGAGAAGCGGACGTCATGAGAGATCAACGGGTTATCGGCTGGACGTTCTTGGCAGCAGTCACGCTCTTGGCAAGCGCGGAAGCGGAGCCGTTGAGCCAAAACAGACGGTCTCCATTGACCGCCACGTTCTCGATTGTGGCGGTTGATCCGGACGGCGGCATCTGCGGAGCGGCGGTGGCAAGCAAGTATCCGGCAGTTGGAAAGGTCGTGCCGTACGTGCGCGCCGGCGTCGGCGCCTTCTGCACTCAACACCACCACGTTCCGGCATGGGGAGAACGTGCCCTCGATTTGCTCGAACAAGGCGCTGACCCTCAAGCGGTCCTGGTGGAATTGCTCAAGGAAGATCCGCAACCGGAATTGCGTCAACTGGCCATTGTCGACATGCAAGGGCGCGCGGCGCAGCACAACCCGACCGCCGCCCCTGAAAAAAGCCGTTACTGGGGGGCGATGAGCGGCCGTCACTACTGCTGTCAAGGGAACACTCTGACCGGTCGGGAAGTAATCGTGGCGATGGCCGATGCCTATGAAAACACTTCGGGAAGCCTGGCAGACCGGCTGATGGCGGCACTGATTGCCGGCGACTGCGCCGGCGGCGACCATCGCGGCAGGCTCGCGGCAGGCATCCGAGTCTCAAAGCACGACGTCGATGGTGATTGGTTGGAGCTGTACGTCGACGAAAGTGATGACGCCGTGATTGAACTGGCGAGGCAGTACGCACGGCTGCAGCATGAGGCGAAGGGTACATGGCGAGGCGGCCAAATGCCTTGCGAGCATCCTTGCAGGAGCCGGCCCGCCCCGGCAGCACCCCGGGATTGAGTCGGCAGATCGTTGCACACTTTGTCGGAGTAATGGCTATGAAGCGCTGGTTGAATTGCAAGATCTTGAAAGTCGCCGTGCTCTTTTTGTGTGTGAGTGGAGGCGTGGAGGCACGGGGACAGGATCGCCCGCAACGCGCTGCTGACGGAGGAGGCGTTCGCGCGCTCGGACCGGCCGCATTTCAGCTTCCAGCGATGTGGCAGTACAGCGCTCCGCTCATTGCGCCTGAGAATCGCGATCAAGACCCCAGCCGGGCGCAGAAGGATCCTTCGGTCGTCTTCTTTGAGGGAAAGTGGCACGTCTTCATGACCGTCAAACTTCCCGGACGATCAGCGATTGAGTACTGCTCTTTCGAAAACTGGGAAGACGCCAACGAATCGGAGCGCACCATCCTGACAATCAGCGAAAGTGATTACTACTGCGCTTCCCAGGTTTTCTACTTCGTCCCCCACAAGAAGTGGTATCTAATCTACCAGATGGGCCATCCCGGCGCGGAATTCATGTGGGTTGCCTACTCCACGACCAGCACGATCGCCGACCCATCCTCGTGGACGCAAGCGAGGCCGATCCTCGACGGCGGCGAGGACGATCCTCGCGCGGTCGGCGGACTGGATTATTGGATCATCTGCGATGACGAGCGGGCTTACCTGTTCCTGACCAGTCTCAATGGCAAGATGTGGAGGTTGTGGACCGATCTGAAAAACTTCCCCCATGGCTTCGGCCACTGCGAGCTGGCGCTGCAAGCCAAGGTCTTCGAGGCAAGCCATACTTACAAGCTAAAGGGTCTGGACAAATATCTGACCGTCATCGAGGAAAATGGCCGGAGATACTACAAGGCGTACTTTGCTGACCGCCTGGACGGAAAGTGGACGCCTCTGGCGGACACGGCGGAGAAACCGTTTGCCGGATGGAAGAACGTTCGCCCGGCCGCGGGCGTGGATGCCTGGACCGACAACATCAGCCACGGGGAACTGATCCGCGACGGCTACGACCAGAACCTGATCGTTGCCCCCGACAATTTGCGATTCATCTTCCAGGGGATGTGGGACAAGGACAAGGCCGGCAAGGGCTACGGCGCTTTCCAGTGGCGGATTGGCATGCTCACGCCGGCAACGGCGACTGCCGGGCAGCAGTAGCTTGCACACTCCGAGGTTGTGAGCCTGATTGTCGGGCGGAACGAGCGAGCCGAATGCCTTCCGTCGCTCCGGCAGAGCATTGTGGGAGCCGCGCCTCGTCGCCGAAGAAAGTCGTTGTGTCGGCCTGGAGCGATGGGATTGGCCGTTAACTGGCGCGGAAGATCAGGCTAGAAGGAGGTGCGTATCGGTGCCAAGAGCGGGGCGTGATGTCGCCATGGGAGCATGGCTTTCTTGTTAGACCCCAAGAAGGAGAACTCGACTATGGCCAAGAACACCGAAGAGTCCCTCAAGGAACTGAGCAAGCTCAGCAGAGAGGAGTTACTGATCAAGCTGGGGCAACTGATGACTGAGAACGCTGCTTTACGAAAGCAAGCAAAGACGGCGACGAAAACGACAGAGGCATTTCGCAAGGCGGCCAACAAGTACTTGGGGCAGCCTGGTCAAGACACGATGACAGACTATGAAGACTAGAACCGGTCGCCGAGCTGCGGGATTCGCCCCTGATTGTTGGCGTCGACCGAGGGATTGTCTACGCAACCCGTGCGTCGTGAGACGCGCCCGTAACCACCCGAATCCCGGACTGAAGGGGAGATGTCCGTACTGGCTCTTTCGGGGGAGATTGCCTGGCGGACGTTTCCAATCTCGTTGGATGCCCTGACCACAATAGGGCTTCCGGATGGCGTTCCCGCATTGCACTTTCCATTCGGATACATCGCCCGAGGGGGGCTCGCCATGACGCGGAGATCCCGAGACTCAGGTGGTTTTCGGCGCTCCGGCCGCAATGGGTGTTATATTCCTCGATTTCTCTCGCCTTGGAACGAAACGGGGGTGCAAGTGCGCTTGTGCCTCGGTCTTCATTCAACCGTCACCAAAGCACCCGACGACTCTTTACGCGGCGGGAGACAATGAGAACAGCAAAGGTCTTTGTGATCGCTGTGGTGGCGATGGGAATTGGGGCGGTAGGCGTGACTGCCCCCGTCAAGGCCGGCGAGCCAAAGGCGGACAAGCCGAAGCCCCTCGCGCCAGAACAGCAAAAGCGGATCGAGGCGTTGAAATCCAAAGGACCGGAAGCATCCCTGACGATTCTCCCCGTACCACTGGCAGGGCGGCCCTTTGATCTCGTGACCGAACTCGTGGGACTATTTCTTGAGCAGGAGGGCTTGAAGAACATCGAACTCGGCAAGACTGTATTCAAGCCCGAGGATAAGACCGACATGGAACATCTCGCTGTTTCTCTCGGTGAGTTTATCAGGAAGAACCCAATCACGACGGACCATGTGTTGTACGTCGAATACAATGGCACTCGTCAAACGGGGCTGGTCGAGCTTCGAGCGGTTGTCGTGGACAAGGCCGGTGCGCTTGTCTGGGCAGAGCGGAAGACGCCGGAAGACAGCGTCTGGAAGAAAGATTTCACGGCAAGCCCAATGGGCATGTCTGTCCTCCTGCGCGAGCGGCTCCGTCCGGTGCTCGGCCTCAATGAGGAAACCAGAAGGGCCGCCAAGCCCGGCAAGATGGCGGCAATTGCAGCGAAGCGGAGCGGACTGCCCCCCGAGAACGAACGGATGCCTCTCCCCGGACGCCAAGAGGAAATGAAGAAGGCGATGCCGCAAGCGACCTTGGTGGTTTTTCCGGCTCGGGTTGGGATGGCCGACGATGCCGCAGAAGCTGGGACTGCTGCCGACCTTGCGAAAATGATCAATGATGAGGGGTTGTGCAAGGCAGAATCTGCGAAGCAGTCCCCATTGCTTAAGGCTTCTCAGGGTGATCCGAACGAGATGAAGATATTGTGGGAGTTGGCACGCGAGTTCCGGGACTACGCAAGAAAGAACCCGATGGATGCAGACTACGTTCTCAAAGCGCATTACGTGTTCAACCCGCAACGCTGGGAGCAAGGATTTGTGCATTTCATTGTGTGCGATCGCAAGGGCGAGTGGGTCATCGCGGATCTGCAGAACTCGCATCACGACGCCTACCGGACGGTCAAGCCGACCTCGCGGGGAGACTGCGACAAGATTCTGCTCGAGCGGCTGAGGTGGTACCTGAAATGACCTGAAGGTCAGGAGTCCAATGTCGCGCTTGCTCATCGTAGTCAGCCGCGTGCGACCGTATACGGCCCTCCAATGGAATCAGGCGGTGGCTGACAAGGCGGTCCGGCGAACGGGAGCCAGCCGTTCAGGTCAAGAGACAAATCGACCGAATTGCGAGGTACGGCGGCGACCGCTACAATAAGGGGCAAGGAGATGTCGGCTGGTGCCCCAGTAAGCTCATGGATAATTGGAGGCGCAGGTGGATGCGGCTTACGGCGACAGTTTCACAGGCATTCGGCAGATTACGTGGATCGCACGCCTTCGCATGGCTTCGCAGACTTCAATCTTCGGGAGAGATGTCATGATTCGCAATCTGTGTTTTACGCTCGGTGTCCTGATGGCGTCGGTCGCGCAAGCCGCCGACAGGTCATCTCCGCCGCTCGTCGAGAGTTACCTGGTCGAGGGCCGACTCGCGGAGGCTGCGACTGCCCTGACCGCACACATGAAGGAAGATCCAACCGATGCGCAGGCTCAGTATGGGCTGGGCGTGGTGCGGCTCTTGCAGGCGGTTGAGGGCCTTGCACAGAACCTGCATCGCTACGGACTGAAATCCACCTCACCCCAACTTCCCTTTGTACGTCTGCCTGTCCCCCAGAACCCGAATCCGGAGAAGCTGACTTACGAAAAGTGGCGCGGCATCCTGCAGCAGTTCAACGACGATCTTGATCGCGCAGCAGCAGTCCTTGCCGAGGTGAAGGATCCCGACGTGAAGCTCTGCCTGCCCGTGGGAATGATCCGCTTGGATCTTGACGGCGACGGTACGGCGGGCCAGGATGAGACGTTCTGGAAGGTGTTCACCCGCGTTGCCTGGCGGGCCGCGAAGCTCTCGAATGAGCAGAAGCGGTTTCCGATCGGCTTCGATGCGGCAGATGTGCACTGGATGATCGGCTACACGCACTTACTGCGGGCGATGGTGGAGGCGTGGCTGGCCTATGACACGGAGGGTTTCTTCGGGCAGACGGCCCATTTCTTCTTTGCGGGAGTCGAATTGCCTTACGAGGGTCTGGGCGTCGGGAAGAGCGATCAGGGCTTCGACATCAACCAGATCGCCGACGCCGTCGCCGCGATCCATCTTGTGCACTTTCAACTTGCCGACTCCCAAAGGTTGAGCCGCGCTCGCGAGCACCTGCTTGCGATGATCGACCAAAGCCGCCTCTGCTGGGAAAATGCGCTGGCCGAGAAGGACGACGATCGTGAATGGATTCCAAACGCGAATCAGACGAGCCTGACGCCGCTGACAGTCAACGAAGAGCGCATTGCGGCCTGGAAGCGATTCCTGGACGAAGCCGAGGCCGTCCTGGAGGGGGACAAACTGCTGCCTCACTGGCGGGTCAAAGACGGCCGCGGGATCAACTTGAAAAGAGTGTTCGAGGAGCCACGCACGTTTGACCTCGTGCTCTGGGCACATGGAGCCGCCGCCCTTCCCTACCTGGAGGAAGGAGAACTGGTAACACGCGAAACGGCCAGGTCTCTGAGCGGCGCCTTCCAAGGGAGGTTCCTTGCCTTTGCGGTCTGGTTCCAATGAGATGCGCAGGGCGACTGCGTTGAGTCGACCGAGCCGGGCCAAGCGGTGATATCGTCCGAAATCGCGGCTCCGTCCCGTCGAGTCAACTGCCTCTCGCCAGTCGCGAAAGACGACCCCTCGTGGTACACTCATGACCGACGTCACGCGTATCCTTCCCCTGCAACAGCGAGGCCCCAACACCATGTCTTCTTCCCGAAGTCGATTTGTCCGATTTGTCCTGCTGATTGTTGCGGCCTTGGCGGTCGCTCCACTTTCGCGGGCTGTTATCGCGGAACCGGCGACGCAACGTCCCAACATTCTCTTCATCATGACGGACCAACAGCACGCCGGCATGATCGGCTGTGCTGGCAATGCTCACTTGAAGACCCCGGCGCTGGACAGCTTGGCGCGTGACGGCATTCGATTCGAGAGAGCTTATGTCGCCAATCCCGTCTGCGTGCCAAGCCGGATCAGCATGGCAACCGGCGTGATGCCGGGACGCTTGGGTGTCTTCAGCAACGGCATGCAGGCAATCGTTCCGGGCGAGGTCAATGAGAACTCGTTGGGGAAACTGATCCAACGGGCCGGCTACGACACTTTCTACGGCGGCAAGGTCCACATGTGCCGAGAGCTGAACCCGCCGAACGCCGGGTACGACGTCGTCGATCCAGATCAGCGCGAAGCGCTGCCGGACGCCTGCATCGAGTTCATTCGGCGCAGGCGCGATCGGCCGTTCTTCGCCGTGGCGTCGTTCATCAATCCGCACGACATCTGCTACGCCCACGCCGCCCACATCGGCAAAGCGCCCAAGGGCATGCGGCACGTGGATGAGCTCTATCGCCGGGCGTCGGCCCTGCCGCTGGATCAACTGCCGCCGCTTCCGGCAAACTATGCGATCCCGGCGGACGAGCCGGAGGCGATCGAAAGCCATCTAAGCCCGAAATCCGTCACGCCGGCCGGCACGATGCGCAAGGATTACGACCAGCGGCAGTGGCGGATCTATCGCTGGATCTACTGCCGCTTGACGGAGCAGGTGGATGAACACATCGGCCGGATTCTCGACGCGGTGCACGATGCCGGGCTGGAGGAGACGACTCTGATCCTCTTCACCAGCGATCACGGCAACATGGACGCCAGTCACCAATTGGCGTCGAAGGGCCTGTTCTACGAAGAATCCGTGCGCGTGCCTTTCTTGATGAAATACAAGGGTGTTATCTCGGCAGGTCAGGTTGACGATAAACACCTGGTATCCACGGGACTGGACATTCTGCCAACTCTATGCGATTACGCCGGCGCAGACGTGCCCGGTACGCTGTTGGGTCGCAGCTTACGGGCGATTGCCGAAGGCCGCAGCGTCGACGACTGGCGCACTTACGTTGTCTCCGAGAACTCTTGGGGGCGGATGATTCGCAGCGAACGGTTCAAGTACTGTGTTTACGATTCCGGCGCTGTTCAGGAGTCGCTGGTGGACTTGACGGAGGACCCAGGCGAGAGCAGCAACATGGCCGCCGGGCAAGCATATCGAGACTCTCTCATCGAGCACCGGCGATATCTCCAACAATGGATCGAGGACTCCAACGATACGGAAGCCAAGGCATTCGTGCTGGGCGTGTCCCGGCCCGCGGAACAATAACGGCTTGCGTTCTGCGACCAGCGACGGCGATTCAGGCGGAGATATTCGTGACAAGATTACCGGTTCTCTATGGGCATCCGGAAGACCCGGCAGCCCCCAAGACCGCCGTGAGGCCGTCAATCACGTGCCGCTGCAGCGGGGCCGCCCGCAGGGCCGCTGCCGTTTGTTCCACGTCGTAGGGGATCCGTCTGAGCAGTATCTGTTCTTC
>Ga0180438_10005047_pt1 | contig 18623 bp, 19 predicted proteins | sample SS_ome_12_FD_132455 | JGI IMG/M metagenome (GOLD analysis project Ga0180438, IMG submission 132455) | Hypersaline lake sediment archaeal communities from the Salton Sea, California, USA - SS_3_D_2 metaG | ecosystem: Environmental > Aquatic > Non-marine Saline and Alkaline > Hypersaline >...
ACGGGGTAGGAATTCTCTCATACAGAGTAGAGAGTACGCCGAACACTATAAGAGAATAGGACAATTACTATGATTATAAGCATAGCAAGTGGAAAGGGTGGAACAGGAAAAACAACTATCGCGACCAACTTGGCAGTAGCCCTTGGCACTGATGTCAATCTTCTGGATTGTGATGTCGAAGAGCCGAATGACCATATCTTTATCCAGCCGACAATTATCCACACCGAGAAGGTAAGCCTCAAGGTTCCCCAGGTAGACATGAATAAATGTAGCCTATGTGGAAAATGTCAAGAGATTTGCCAGTTTCAGGCCATTGCTGTTGTCGGCACAACGGTCTTAACCTTTCCCGAGTTGTGTCACAGTTGTGGCGGATGTATGGAGGTCTGTCCTGAGAATGCCATTACTGAAATAGACAGGGAAATGGGGATCTTCGAGACTGGTACCAGGAATGGTGTCGCCTTTGCCTATGGCCAGCTCTTTGTAGGCCAAGTCATGGCTGTTCCTGTCATTGAAAGGGTCAGGGCTGCGGTGCAGCCGGACAAAGTGAATATCATCGATGCCCCTCCTGGCACGTCATGCCCGGTGATCAGTTCGGTAAAGGACACTGATTTTGTGATACTTGTTACTGAACCTACCCCATTTGGCCTTAATGATCTCAAGCTTGCCATTGGCATGGTGAAGATTCTTGCTATCCCTCATGGTATTGTCATAAATCGCTCGGATCTCGGTGATGAAAAGGTGAAGGAATATGCCAAAGAGGAAAATATCCCTATCTTCATGGAGATTCCCTTTGATCGTCAAATTGCAGAGACCTATTCGAAAGGTAAACTGCTGGTAAAGGAGTTACCTGAGTGGAAAGAAAGATTTATTCACCTTTATGAGGATGTAGTGAAGTATGCAAAAAAAAGCTAATATAAAAGAACTGATTGTGATAAGCGGCAAGGGTGGAACCGGAAAGACCAGTTTACTCGGGGCGTTTGCCTCTCTGGCAAATAATAAGGTCTTATGTGATGCCGATGTAGATGCAGCAGATCTTTATCTTATCCTAGAGCCGAACACACAGGAGAGATACGACTTTCACGAGGGGCATACAGCAATAATAATCCCTGATTTATGTACTGAATGTGGCCTGTGCAGGGAATTATGCCGCTTTCATGCCATCAGTCCTGGGTTTATAGTAGACCCCATTGACTGTGAAGGCTGTGGCGTATGTGTCTACTTCTGTCCGGAAGATGCCATCAATTTCCCTGTAAAAACATGTGGTGAATTATTTATTTCAGAGACTCGGTGCGGGCCAATGGTGCATGCAAGGCTTGGCATTGCCGAGGATAACTCAGGGAAGCTTGTAACACTCACACGCAAGCATGCCAAGGAGCTGGCACATAAAAGACATCTCAACCTCATCCTTACTGATGGGCCACCAGGACTGGCCTGTCCTGTGATCGCATCTATTGCTGGCGCTACTGGGGTGCTGATTGTGACCGAACCGACCCTCTCTGGTCACCATGATATGGATAGAGTCGTTGAGTTAGCCAACCACTTTCAAATTCCCGCCTTTGTGTGTATCAATAAATATGATCTTAATGTAGAAATGACAGAGGCAATAGAAGCGTATGCTCAGGATAAAGGTGTGCCCCTCATGGGGAGAATCCCCTTTGATCCCCTATTTACCAAGGCTATGGTTGAAAAGCAAACCATAATTGAGTATGATAGGGGCTCCCGTGCAGCTCAGGCGGTCAAGGAAATATGGGAACGGTTGGAAAAATCGAGCTTGTAAATAGAACCATTGATTTGTTAACTCATTATGAGTTGTCCTCCTTCATTGCTGATTTATAGAGGAAAAGTTTTTTATCAAGAAAGGAACCTAAATAATGCCCATTTATGAATATAGGTGCAATCGATGTGGTGAGGTATCAGAGATATTGGTTGGGGTAGGCCTTAACGATGAGGTTTTTACTTGCAAACATTGCGGGAGTAGTGATTTGGAGAAAATTTTATCGGTCTCCTCATTTACCTTTTCAAATAGTAGTCGAGCTCTTGGAACTACCTGTTGCGGAAAAGAAGAGCGCTGTGATACACCTCTCTGTTCGACCGGAGATATTTGCAGGAGAGATCAATAAGGAAAGAAGATCAATAAATGTCAGAAGATTTTGATAAGGCAATGGATGAATTACAGGCATCTATTATAGAAGATGCCCGAAAGATATACTCAGAGAAGGTTATCCAGCGTTGGCTTAACCCGAAGCATATGGGAGAGATGGAGAGTCCTCAGGGGCATGGAAAGGTTACAGGTACATGCGGAGATACTGTACAGATTTTTCTGAGGATTGATAATAACAAAATCATTGATGCGAGATTTATTACTGATGGGTGTGCCGCCACTATTGCTACTGGCTGTATGGCCTGTGAGCTTGCCAGGGGAAAGCCTTTAAGAGAAGCATTCAAGATCACGGAGGAGATCATTTTAGGGCAGTTAGGCGGTCTTCCAGAGGAAAGTATCCACTGTGCGCTTTTGGCATCAGATACCCTGAGAGCCGCCTTGAACGACTACATGCAATCCAGGAATGAACCCTGGAAGAAGCTATATAAAAAATATTAGAGAATAGTACAGTAAAAATTCACGGTTCAGTATAAAGATTGTAGTTTCTTCAGGCAAAGAATACAATCTGATGAAAACTATTTCAGCCGTTGTTATTTTAAGGACCTGATCATCGGCAGAGGGCACCCTTTTTTTAACACCTTTACCTTCTCTGTAGACTTCCGCACCAGATTATGTATCTGATAGAATGCCTTTCATTCACAGTGCAACTGCTCAGTTTTTACGGGCAATAAACACAGGGATTGGTGTATACCCTGAGACAGGATGTTTAGCACTAATCCCCAGGATATTGCCTAATTTCCTTAATGGAACCGATCAAAAAACTCTCATAATCTATCCATTAGGGGAATGGTAACAATCGATGATGGCGGAAATACCAAAAAAACCATTACTACTCGCAATGCATGCGCACAAAAGGTCTTTTGGAAAAGCCTTAAAATCAACTCACTTGTATCCTTCGCCTGCCAAAGGCGGAATGGAGAGGTGTAATAAAGGTAATCAAAGAGTTTTTCTATTGAATGGCATCAACCTCAACAAATTTTGCCAGAATGTCGTCTGATGGAACAATGAGATATTTTTCTCCCTCAAATGTAATTTCTGTTCCTGAAAAGCTTTTATAGATAACCCTATCACCTACTGATAGGCCGCTATCAGAATCAGTGGGTACTGCTACTACTTCGCCTTCTTGAGGCTTTTCTTTGGCAGTATCCGGAATGATTATACCTCCAGCTGTCTTATCTTCCTTGACTTCATCCAACTTAATTAAGAGGTTGTTGTTGATTGGTTGAATTTTTCTCATTGCTACTGTCCTTTCTTTTATGTTTTATCCCTTTATTCCCAAAAACCTGTCTATTTTTGTTTGATCAAAACCTACGACAATATGTCCATTGATATCTATTTGTGGTGTTCCCGTCTGACCACTTCTTCGAAAAATATCCTGGGCTGCACTCGAATTACGGGAAACATTAACCTCGGTGAAAGGAATGCTGTTTTTTCTCAAGTATGACTTCGCCCTCCCACACCATGGACAACTGTCGGAAGTATATACAAAAACCTTGAGGTGCTGTCCCTTGCCTTCCCTTTTTGAGACATGCTTGGTGCCGCTCAACAATCTGCTATAATCATCCTCACTCTGGATGCCAAAAATATATTCTGCCGGCTGACCTTTTCTCAGGGTGAGAAGGGTAGGAACGGAATCTATCCCGTATATCGGATGAATGTCTTTTACCTTTGAAGCATTAACTCTAAAAATCCCTACATCAGGATATTTTCCATGAAATGAATCCAGAACAACTAATGCCTGTTTACTCTTCTCGGATGAATCAGTATAGAAGAGAATCATCATAAAATCAGGGTAGCGTTTTATAAGGTTGGATAAATAATTTTGATCCTGAATCTCCTCCACCATACCGGTTTTTCTCTCCAAAGATAAAATCTTCCCTGCTAACGATGAAATATATAACTGCCCGGACTGAGAAATACATAATCATCTCTTTTGAAATTGTCAAGGACTGAAAATTTAAATGGTAACAAATTTTTCTGCTGTGAGCGACCAGCCAGATTGTTACCAAATATCTACCCTTCAGGGTAAATTTATTCTCATCTCATACCAACTTGATGACTGTTCTGCAGCGATTTCCAGGACTCCTAACGAGAGCAGAAGGATTTTATTATCGTGCCAATAAATATAAAGAAAATAGTTGACAGAACACGCTGAGAATATTAGGATATTTAAATGAGAATGAGAAACATTCGCAATATAAAAAATTTTATGGAAGGTCACTTAGTAACTTCCCAGCGCCAGTTAATTCTAAGCCAAATACAGAAATCTGGTGGTCATATAAGTGCAAAGGAACTGTACCGGCGTGCCAGCAGTAAAAATAAATCAATAAGCCTGGCTACGGTATACCGTACTCTCAGGTTATTTAAGGAGCTGGGTCTAATAGAGGAGAGGAGGCTTGGGAAAGTATATTGCTATTATGAGATAAAGGAATCACCCGAGCATCAGCATTTGGTATGCAGATGCTGTGGAAATGTTATTGAGTTTGATAGCGATTTAGTTCGGAGAATTGTCAAGAGGGTGCACCGTAATTATGACTTTAATGTTACCAAAACCGAATTATATATAGAGGGATACTGCAAAATATGTCAGGATGAAGCCCACAAAATAGCACTGGAAGGAGAGGCACCTAATTTATCCCCGAAGCAGATAGAAACGCAAAAAATTGATAAAAAATTTTTGTAAAAAGAAAGACTCAGAGAATGTTTAAAAGAAAGTAAACAAATGGATGATAGGAGAGACACTCAGGATAAGAAAATCCAGGAAAGAATGGCAAAGGAAGAACTAGTTAAAGAGAAAATAGATGACCAAGGAAGAAGATGGAGAAAAGCATACTTTGGTGGTGGAGAACATTTTAAAAACTGGCTGGCCCAATGCAAAGAATTAGGAGAGGTTATGGTGGAAGAGGTTGATTCCACAGGGTATAAATGTTTTGAGGAAGGTGGAGAAAAACTATATAGGATCTGGTTGAGGATGGATGAGGAAACGAACGATGATCTTTTTGACTGAAAGACAGTAATTGTGGGAAGAGAGCAGGAACTAAAACAAGAGATATGGGGCTTAGAGGAAAAACTGAAGGATCGAGAAGCCTCCCTCCCCGCACACTCTGTCCGACCACAACAGATATTAGTCATTAAAGAGTTAGAAACAGCTATCGAGGGAAAAAAGAAGGAGCTTGAGAGGCTGATAAAAGACAAAACAGGTCCCTCAGTAGACTAGGAAATGTCAATGATTATTGAAACCCTTAAACATGCCCTCATGATTACCAGCTTTGTCTTTGTGATGATGCTTATTATAGAGTATCTCAATATTCAAACCAAGGGAAGCTGGCAGAATGTATTACAGGAATCAAGATGGATACAGTATATGTTATCTGCATTTCTTGGTGCTACACCTGGTTGCCTTGGCGCATTCACGGTTGTTGCCCTCTATACTCACAATATAGTAAGTTTTGGCGCATTAGTGACTGTGATGATTGCAACGAGTGGAGATGAGGCCTATGTGATGCTGTCAATGTTTCCAGGAAAGACATTTCTTTTGATCCTTATCCTATTTCTCATAGGTATTGCTGCTGGCTTTGTGACAGATATCCTATTTAAACCAGGCTCTCTAATGATAAAAAAGTTGGGTCGCGAACTGGAGTTTCATGATGAAGACAAATGTGTTTGGTTTCCAAGGGCTGAGATCGTACACCAATTAAAGAATTTTACCCTTCAACGCGGATTATTGATAATCGTTTTGATATTATTCATCACTGGATTATCGTTTAATCAATTTGGCCCGTTAGAATGGAACTGGATAAAGATAACATTCCTCATAGGCTCCTTGTTAGCCCTTTTTATTGTTTCCACCGTTCCTGAGCATTTTCTTGAAAAACACCTCTGGGAACATATCGTAAAGGTTCATATTCCAAGGGTATTCTTGTGGACATTTGGTGCTTTGATATTAATGTATTTTTTAATCAATTATTTACATCTTGAGGCCTGGATTACGGCAAATTATATTACTGTTATGTTGATTGCATGCCTTGTGGGACTTATTCCGGAATCTGGCCCGCATATGATTTTTGTGACCCTTTTTGCACAAGGGGCAATCCCTTTTGGTATTCTTTTGGCGAGTTCTATTGTTCAGGATGGTCATGGCATGCTTCCTTTGCTGGCTGAGTCAAAGAGAGCTTTTATTTCTGTCAAGATTGTAAATTTTGCTGTCGGGCTAATAGTAGGGTTGATTTTCTATTTGGTAGGGATATGGCAATAGATAAAAATCATTAGATTGTAGTTGTAAGAGAATTAAGAAAGGAGGCGATTTAGATGCCAAGAGGAGATGGCACAGGGCCAGCCGGAAGAGGCCCTGGAACTGGAAGAGGTCTTGGTCGGGGCGGCGGTCGTGGCAAGATGGGCGGCAGTGGACTCGGGGCTGGTGGAGAATGCGCATGCCCCAATTGTGGCTATAGGGCACCCCATCACGCAGGTTCTCCCTGCTACGAGATTAAGTGCCCTAAATGTGGAGCACCAATGACACGGTAGGTAACCTATACAGTGTGCTCTAAAGATCACGGGAAGCTTAAGGATAAATTGAGTTGATGGGGAATCGACAATCGAGTCGGTGTTCATACAATAGACTAGAAAAAGCCTTGAGTAGAATTCTTGGTGCTGTGAAGAACACCAGTAAATTATCTCAGGTTCTTGCGTATGCCGTGGTAAAAGGTACTGTTTCCTACCAGGAAATAAAGGGGATTATCAAGGATAATCCAGAGGATGTTCTTCTCCTGGCTGACAAATGGAGATTGCTTTTGCCAGTGAGGACAACCAAGGGTTCTGGGTGGGAAGATCGAGTATTAGTGCTTAGGGATGGAGAGATATATGAAATTCCAAATCTGATACGATATTTAGTGAAAAATGCCCTTGATACAGGAAAATGGGATCCTGAAAAGAGCATAATTGAGCTCTTTAAGAAATTTGGAGAACCTGACTGGGAAAAGATTGCTGGATTAATTAGGAGCATTGCCGAAAAGGCAATTAATTATAAAATTACCGGCAATCAAATAAAGGAGATATGCCTCCAGTTTGGTGTCAATGATAGAACAGATGCGCTGATAGCAGAGCTTAAGGCGGCGGGTATTATATGCCCCAAATTGGGCTCTATTCCAGATGTAGTTGGAGCACAATCGCCTATCTAATGAGCTAAACCCGTCTATAAAAATCTAAGGAGGAAAAATATTAATAACCAAATGGATAATTCCGTCACCACCGAAGATGAGGCTATGGCAGAGGATATAAACTCCATGCTGAGGAATTTTTCGCATGAGAGGAGTTATCTTATCCCCATCTTGCAGGAGATTCAGGGAAAGCACCACTACCTTAATCGTTCTGCCATGCAGATGGTAGCAACGCATCTAAAGATCTCCACCTGTGAGGTATATGGCGTAGCTACCTTCTACAACCAGTTCAGATTTCATCCCCCGGGAAAACACCAAATCAAGGTATGCCTTGGAACGGCATGTCATGTGAGGGGTAGTGACATCATTCTGGAGAACTTTGAGCGCAAACTCGAGATCAATGCAGGCCAGACAACAAAAGACAGGGAGTTTAGCATCGATAGGGTTGCCTGTGTGGGATGCTGCGCTTTGGCCCCTGTGGCGATCATCGATGAAACGGTCCATGGACATATGGCCCCAAGCAAGGTGGAGGGTCTCATCTTGGGATTCGAGATAGAAAAGCAGCGAGAAGAGAGGAAAAGAAAGCAGAGTGAGTCAGATGAGCAATAAATCTATGTATGAGATATTCTCATACATCAAGGAAGTGAATAAGGCGTTGGACGCCATTCATAGCCATTATGAATGTATTCTATCAATTTAATTTGTAAAAAATGATTGGAGAAAGATGAAAACGGATAACTCTTTTAAGGATTGCGTCATCGTCTCGTGTGGGACCTTAAGCCCGGAGATAAACTACCTGAAAAAGGAGGGATTCTTAGATGTAAAAAAGGTCCTTTTTACCACTCCCGGGCTTCATGAGATACCGAGGGAATTAGAAATACAGCTTATAGATAAAATCAAGAAGGCACAGGAATACTCTAATAAGATTATCGTTATCTATGGAGGACAGTTTTGCTATGTCAATTCCAATGACCTCTTTAGGACGATAGATGCCATTATCAAGGAACAGGGTGAAGGCATCGTAAGGGTACAGGCATCTCATTGTGTCGATATGCTGGCAGGTAAAGATGAAAGAAAAGAGATAAGCAAGGGGGAAAAGGTGTGGTGGATGACCCCAGGATGGATATTATTTAGAAAGCATGTATTTAAGGACTGGGATATAGGTCTGGCAAACGAAAACTTTCCAAAGCATACTGGAGGAGCAATTGTTCTCGATGGGATAGGTTTTTTTGATCACTATATAGAGGAACATACAGAGGAAATCCTTGAATACTCTGACTGGATGGCCATCCCGATTATTCCCCACGAGATTACCCTTGACAGATTTAAGAAAATATTACTTGATCAGCTCCAGCAATTACAAGAGTACGATTGAGATTTACTCTAACACCTTATTACACTGAAAAAGAGAAAATAACTATGCCATGGATAGATAAGGGTATGTGTATTGGATGTGGAATATGCATTGAAGAATGCCCGGTCGATGCAATAGTGATGGAAGATGAGGTGGCAGAAATATATATGAATGATTGTATCCACTGTGGTAGGTGCCACGATGTATGTGATCAGGAAGCAGTAAGACATGATAGTGAAAAAATACCAGATGAAGTGAAATCGAATGTTGAAGAAACAAAGTATTTTATGAATGCCTGTGAAAAATATCTTGGTGGTGATAAAGAAAGACAGAAATGTCTTAATCGAATGATAAAACATTTTAACAAGGAAAAGACGGTTGCAGAGAAAACATTAGAAGAGCTTGAATTACTTCGTAAATGACAGTGGAGGAAAAGTAAAAATTTTTTTTAACGTAAAGGTAACATGTGGTCACTTAATATAACTCAACTCCAGAGCAGACGAGCGAAAACCCGTCTGATTATAATTTCTCTTTAGTATCAGGTGAAGTCAAAATAGACAATAGCCGATGTAAGTAATTATGAAAATGGATGAAAAAGGACTACCTAAAAATAGTCAGTTTAAAACTGGGAATGAGATCAAGCTGAGAGGCACTACGATCTGTCCTGGTATCGGGATTGGACGGGTGCGGGTTCTCGATCAAGAATTCATTATTCCAAGAAACGAGATTCTTCCAAGCCAGGTACAATCAGAGCAAAAAAGCTATACCGAGGCAGTAAAGGCTGTCAGTGATCATCTCCACGAACACATTGAAGAGGCACATGCCGGTTCATCTCTGAGTTCCTCAGTTATATTGAAAAACCACAAAGCAATGCTAACAGATGAGCAGTTTCATAAGGCAGTGCTTTCCAGGATTGCAACCGAATACAAGAATGCAGCGTGGGCTCTCGAGGTTGAAGGTGAGCAGATCATTGCAAGGTTGGATGCAAGTAGGAGCCCATATCTCATGTCCCGCTCGGAAGACATTCGTGATTTAGTCGCAAGTATTGTAGATGTTCTCTCTTCAACACCGGAGACGTACAAAAAAGCTTCACCACAGAGTAGAGGAACGGAAGTGTTCATCTCCGACAATCTTTTCCCATCTTCAGTAATGGAAGCTCGTCGTTTCAACTCCGTTGCATTTGCCACTGAGAGCGCTGCCCTCTCATCCCATGCAGCAATTCTTCTCAAAGGTTTTGGAATCCCGGCAATAGGTGGTCTGAGAGGTCTCAAAGAGTCTGCTGTAAATGGGGATCAGGTAATTATTGACGCAGTCAACGGTGTCGTTGTCATTCGACCGGATCACGATAGCGTCCAAAAATATATCAACTTAAAACAGGAGCTGGAGATCCTTGAAGAATTGCCTCCTGCACCTCCGCTTGGTGCCCGCACTAAGGATGGTATCAACGTTCATTTAATGGCAAATATTAATAATCCAGATCAAATTCACCTCGTGCTTCGAAATCGGCTTGAAGGGGTTGGACTATTTCGCACAGAGTTCTTTGTCCTGGAAACGGAAAGTTTTCCAACAGAGCAGGAACAATGCGATATTTATCGTCGCGTGTTCACTGCCGCTGATGGGAGGCGAGTGGTGATCCGTACCTTTGATATCGGTGGGGATAAAAAAATTGCTGAACTTCACTACTGCAGCGGACAGAATCCTGCCTTGGGGGTTCGCGGGATACGCCGACACCTCTTGCGGCGCCCTGATGAACTTCAGACCCAATTGCGTGCCATTCTTCGTGCTGCTGTTGGATTCCCAGTCGGTATATTATTTCCGATGATTACTACGGTGGATGACATAAAAGAGGTGAAACGTCTCTCGGAAAGTGTTAAAGAGGAGCTGCGTGCCGAAGATAAGCCGTTTTCCAAAGAAGTTGATCTCGGCGCCATGATCGAAGTCCCTGCTGCAGCAATAAGTATCAGCGATATCTTGGCGGAGGTAGATTTTGTCAACGTTGGGACAAATGATCTGCTTCAGTATTTCGTGGCAGCTGATCGAGATAACGATGCTGTTCTACGGTACGAGAATTTTGAGAGCAAGGCATTTCTTTGGTTGCTGGGATTCATCATAGAGCGGGCCGCTGAATTGGGTAAGGAAAAGAATGTGACAATCTGTGGTGAGGTCGCTTCGCATCCAGAACTTGTCCCTCTTTTACTCAGCCTGGGCTTCAGGTCTCTTAGTATTACCCCAACTTCTGCTAAATCGACCCGCAATGCCATAGCAAACACAGATTTGCGTACTTCATCAATAAAATACCCCGCCGCAAGCGGACGGGGTATCTCCAAAGATTGAACTCCTCAAAGGGCTGGGCATACAACCCCAAAGCGATTTAAGCATCCAAAGTTCCCTCTGTAGCCAATATACAAAGAATTACAATTCCAGCCAGGAGTCGGAATAAAGTGCTTTTTTAAGAAGAATACGTGCTGTCTTTACATAATCCTGTAGCTCTTTGGAAAGAGATGGCATATCAATTGCCTCTTCATCCATTACCTTCCCTATGATCTCTACTATGTCCGGCCTCCTTCCCTTCGCAATGTCAACAAGATCTTTATCATAGACATCAGCAATAGCGGAGTACAGGCCACATTTCTCCAACATAACCATGTATGTTCGGTTCAGTATCGGTCTCAGGTGATCAGGTGGCCCATTAGATACATTGGATAGCCCACAGGTAGATTTCAATCCTTCTCCAAGATCCTTGACCATAGGCATAAACTGAAGAAGGGAATAAACCTGATCCTGTTGAACATTAACAGGTGTAGCAATACCGTCAACAAAGATATCCTCATTGGCAATACCTGCCTCATTAGCTGCATATATTAATTCCACGGTCAGTTCAGCCCTTTCATTCTCATCTCTGGGCATGCCCTCAGGACCCCATAAAAGAGCGATCATCTGGGCATTATATTTGGCACACATGGGAAGCATCTTTTCATACCTCTCTTTACGGCACATGATAGAATTAATTAAAGGTCTCCCCTTGCATACAGCCAGCCCAGCCTCTATGGCATCAATATTGGATGTATCAAGGGCAAGAGGTACATCATCCACAACCTCCTGTACAGTCTTCACAACCCACTCCATCAATTCCGGGCCTCCCTTTCTGGCAGGTCCTAAATTAATATCAATAAAGTCCGCGCCCAGTTCCTTCTGTTTCTTTACCTCTTCCTGGATTGGAACCGGGTCCCTCTCCTTAAAGGCACGACCTATTTTTGTAGAGATAACATTCAGGCTTTCTCCGATTATGAACATTTATATACCCCCTTTTTAAATTTAAATCCCAAACTCTTTCAGGAATTTTGTGATCTGGGATGCATCCCTTGGTCCTATAAGTATCTCGGAATCCTTAACCTCCTCCTCCAGATCACCACTGATAGCTGCAGCAGTACCGGGTATGATAAGTTTCTTATGCTTGACTTTATCTAATATGCCACATTTATTAACAAATATACCCACGGCATCACCTACAAACTTCCCAGCAGCCCAGGCTGTCATAACCGAAAGGCCTTCTGTATCCATTATCAGAAGCCACGTTGGAACCCTGCTTGCGTCGATCTCAGCACTTACAATAAAGTATGTCAGGGCGAAATTGGTTGTGATACACACAGGAGAATTCTCGTCCGGGCCATTGATCTCATAGATACCCTGCTCCACTGTCATTGGCCTCTGTGGATCTGTATAGATATTTAATCTCTCTACCAGAAGAGGAAAGAGGCTCTCACCTGTAAAATCAGACAGTATAATAATGCCTGCATACTTGGCTATGAACATGGATGCTATAACCGTTTCCTTGTCAAGGTTATCAGCCATCTCGCAGGGAAATGTAATGGTCGGAAAACCGAGGGCCCTGTTCTTTTTCATAATAGACTCCCGGCGCAGCCAGATCTGGTCTTCAAAGGCCCTTCTAACGGTTCTTGAGTTAGAATCCAGGATCAGATCCTTTAGCCCCATACCGGTCAGCTTGCCCGTAAGCACCATAAGGCCGTCCATATCATCCGCCTTGACAACTAACGGAAGTCCTGTTTCCTTGGCAAGCGCCCCCATATCATCCACATTGTCTTTTGTGGCTGCATATATCACTGGCTTTCTATCAGCGCAAGAATCTATACCTGCCTTTATAACACCAGCATCTTCACTCATCAGCACCAGACAAAAGTTGCTTTCATCAACAACCTTCTTAGCCAGTGCCGCAAATTTTCCCGCATCACCATTAACATCCTTTACAGCGACCAGCTCCGGTCTCAGGTTAAAGCCAACCCTTTCAAACTGGAAGGTATCCCATTCCTTCAACTTTTCTGCCAATGTTCCTTCACCTGTATCACTGGTTACCAACACACCCAGACCAGGCGCGCCAAAAAATGTCTTTTCATGTCTGAAAAGTACTGTCTCTCCACCAATCTTAAAGGATCTATCACCCGCCCCAATCTGCATCGGCCTCACTGGAGGTGCGGATGCCTCTGCAAGCTGCTCCTTTGCCTCATCACTTACATAAGGGCAACTGGCCAGCTCTGCCTTACCAGATGCAAGGGCCATTGCAAAGGCCAGGCATGTAGGATGCCCGCATTCCTTGCAATTTGTCTTTGGCAGCATCTTAAATATCTGAATACCTGTTAAAGCCATAACATGCTCCTTATCTTATTTGATTATTTTTATTCGGTGGTTTCTCAACTCCACAAATTTTCAATAATCAATCGTCAATCGAAAATTGATTATCACAAGATAGACTCCATCTCAAGAGCAGGATGCTTCTTCTCCTGAAGCCATGGAAGGATTTCCTCTTCAGTAGTACCCACTGTCTCATCTGCTATCTTATCATAGAAATCCGGGTCACCTAATTCTGTTGACCTCGCTATGATCCTTTCTTTGATCTCCTCTTTAAGGTGTTTGGGCATCCATACCATCCTGAAGAAACCTCCATCACCAAGGATGAATTTCCTCTGACATATATTGTACTTGGAGTGGCCTACAAAGCCAGGGGTGGACAGCCCACCACCGACTGTGCCGGCCAAGGTAGAAAATTTCATGCCACACGGCGTCATCTCAATATAGTCCCTGTCAACGGTCATAATCCCGTTACATGAGGGAAGTATTGCAGCAATACACTCACAGCATCCACAGGTTGTCATCGGCTCATTAACAATACTGTAAAAGTTATAGCGTTCCATCTTCCCCCTAGAGGCCTTAAAAAGAAACTCATTCACACCCTTAAATTGTCCATATTTCTCGTCAAGTACTTCACCTTTGGGAACCGGCTGGTTTGGCCCGGTAGGATTAATCTCATAGGAGGCCTTGCAGTCCATCCAGTTGTATGCCCCGCAAAGCCCGGTCCGTTCCGGACTGATGGTACAAACATGCGTCGGAGCAAAGGACTGGCAGAGTGTGCAGGAATAAAAGGTGTCTGTTGTTTCATCAGTCATCCCCTCTATCCTGGCGTCCCTTGCTGCATATACCTCTCTGGCCGTTTTGGTCAGCTCCTCCACGTCCTTCTGTTTGGTATAGAGAGTGACCTGCAATTTATCGAATATCCTGCCAAAATCCTGATGTAGTTTGGCATGAAGGATGGTTCCGATATCCTTCAAGGTAAATCCCTTCTCTATTGCACCATCGCCAACCCTTACCCAGGAAATATCCCTCTGGCCAATATGCATTATACCCTGGGCATAATTTATAAGGTGATGAATCTGGCGTTCAAGGATTGGCTCAAAGTCTTCCTCCATCTCCCTTCCAGCCACCTGAACAAAGACACCTAGGGGGAGTGTGCCACCCTTCTTTATATCACCCACATCAGGGCCTTTAACGATGACCTTTCCGTCCTCTATGGCGTTCATATCGGCAATCCGGACAAGCTCTGTCATCTGGGTTTTACCACCGCCCATCTCTAGATATAGATCATCCTTTCTTACCCGCTCACCCTCAAAGGCAGGACCATAGGTAAGAGGGATATCTATCTCTGTGACTGTTACCTTCAGCCCCCGAACCTCAATTGATCTGGCAGCTATCTGATCATGTGGTACTTCTGGCACAACATGCTCATATGTGCACACACCCCAGGGGAGTACCTCAGGTATATCAGTATCTGCAATAGTCGGGAAACCCCAATTGATAGCACCTGCTGCATTGGCAGCCCACTCTGCGTTGACATCACCCAATGCATTGACAAAGGCAAAGATCCTATCCTTTTGGTATTTTAGCATCTTCTTATAATCCCCCGGTTCGATTCCTCCAAAGGAGAGCCCTGCCCTGTTTGCAAATCCAAGGGCATATACCGCTGCTGAGATATCAGGACCGAAAGGTACAATACGAGTACCCCAACCAATCTGGACACCTGCCTCTATCAGTTGCTTGGCAACACAGGTTCCATTCTGATTGGCAGCTAAAAATATGTAAAGGTTTTTCCTCTGATATTCCTCAACGATACTTTTTGCTATTTCAGGGTTCGGGGCAGCGCCAACAATGGCTGCGAAACCCGGGGCAGTCCCATCCACAAATTCAACACCCCTTTTTCTCATAATCACGTCATCGGCTGCACCAAGCCAGAGTTTACCATTTTCAAGGTCCGGATCTTCTACATTTGGTTGATAGAAATCAGGTTCTTCCACATAGCGGATGGCCTCAACTATCTCTTCAGCAAAAAGAGCGGCCATACCGGCATCCAGAAGGGGGCCCAGATACGGAATATTGCAATCTTTTTTGACATGAGGTGGGAGTAGTTCCCTGCACCTCTTCATAACCGGCTCTGCATCGGCCAGGGTTTCAATCTTCATCCCCAATAGTGAATAGATAATCGGCAAATAGTAGGCCGTGTTCGGAAATCCTATCTCCTGCTTGGGGCCATATTTATCTATGGCCTCCTTTAATTTTCCTTCTGCCTTGGAAACAATATTGTAGCCACCCTGTATGGCAGCAAATGCTACTAATTTTGACATATCTTTCTCCTCCTTATTCTTAAGGGATTATACGATTCAATTCGATAATATCCTTTAAGCTGCCTCTAAATCACGCCGTGCAGCCATATCAAAGAGTATCCTCTCTCTTGCCTTGTCGATTCCAAGGGCCTTTCTTTTTTTGTCAATATGGGCAATCATCTTCTGGGCGTGCAGTATTGGATCTGCCTCAAAATCCCACATTCCACCGTACATCTCTTCAAATTCCTTAAAGAGATAATCCTGAAACACAGGGGCACCGGTTGCAGGAAATGTTACCCCGAACACAGTATATACACCGGAGACCACAAAGTATTGACCTATGCTGATTGCCTTTTCGCTCATCCACTCAGGGGCTGATCCGGCTGCAGGCAGTTCACTTATGTCATCTCCCAGCCCTCCTGCCTTGACTACCTCGGTTGCTGCCATCAGAATCCTGCTGTTGTCAACACAGGAACCCATATGGAGTACTGGAGGAATTCCCACAGTCTCACAAACCTCTGCCAACCCCGGGCCGCAAAATACCTTTGCTGACTCAGGTGTTAAAAGTCCTGCCATGCCTGCTGCAATGGCATTACACCCAGTAGTCAGCACCACTACATCGTTCTTGATCAATTCCTTGATCACAGTGATATGATCATTGTTGTGAATGGTTCTGGCATTGTTACAACCAACCACTCCACCAACACCTCGTATCCTTCCATTGATAATATTCTGATTAAGAGGCACGTAAGAGCCCCTGAATGTTCCCCCAAGGTGATAGTTAATTGCCTCGTAGGAAAATCCAGCAATGAGGTCTGATTTTTCACCCGGGATCATGATATCAGCCTTTCTCTTTGGGAAATTCTCTATTGCGGTCTTGACAATCTCCTTGGCTGTCTTTAGGGCATCTTCTTCGTGGAATTCCATATGGATAACGTTTTTCTCCTCCATCTTGGCAATCGGCATGGTTGTTATCAACTTGGTATGGAAACAGGCAGCTACATTGGCCACATTTTCCATAATGCACTGGACATCAACCACCATGGCCTCAACTGCACCGGTAATAATGGCCAGCTCCTGCATCAGGAAGGTACCTGCTAAGGGAACACCATGCCTCTGGACTATCTCATTTGCCGTACAGCAGATACCGGAGAGCTGGATACCATTTGCACCTATCTTTTTGGCCAGCTCCTGCATCTCTGGCAGCTCCGCTGCAACTACAATCATCTCTGAGAGAAGCGGCTCATGGCCATGGATGATAATGTTGACCATATCTTCTTTGAGTACACCAAGGTTGGCCTGGCTTTTTAGGGGATAGGGGGTACCGAATAGTATATCCTGAAGGTCTGTAGCAATCATGGAGCCACCCCAACCATCGGCAATAGCTGCCCTGGTGCCTTGAAACATGAGGTTTTTGTAGTCCTGATCAACACCCATATGGGTCCGGTGCATAATCTCAACTATCTCCCGATCAATACCACGAGGGAATACACCAATCTCCCTCCAGAGTTCTACTCTTTTGGCCGGTGCTCTCAGTGCAGTCAGCACTTCACCTTCCTGTTGGCCCCACTGAGCCAGGGCCTTCTCTCCAACCTCTACAGCGATATCCTCTATCTTCCGTGGTTTTTCCTTCTCCCCCTTACCTGTGGTCAGCGCTACCCCAAAGTCAGGTGCAATCTCCAGTAACTTCTTGGTATCCTTGATTACATAGTCCTCTGTCTCTTTTTTGGCAGCTGCTATAAAGGTCTCTGCCACACCCCTGCCATGATCTGAGTGGGCCGCTGCGCCACCAGCTATCATCCGGATAAAATTCCGAGCTGCAATAGTATTTGCCGTGGCTCCGCAAAGACCCTTTCGTTCGTCTTCACCTTCGATCCCAGCTCTGGGGAGCGGTAGACGACAAGGGCCCATACTGCAGTTTTTACAGCATGTTCCTCCACTGCCTATAGGGCAGGGCTTCATCTTTTCTGCCCTATCAAAAATAGTCTCAATCTCGAGCTCCTCAGCACGGGCAATCATCTGTAAGGTTGCCGGATCTATGCTCTTCGGAGCACTCTTCTTTTTCTTTTTTTCAACTTCTTTTGTTACTTCTTTTTCTTCTTCTGCCATTGTAACTTCCTCCTTAGGGTGAATACTTTAGACCTTCTTGATCAATTTATTTAATGGTAATGAGGATATTAATTCTCTGCTATTAGATCATTTATCATTTCCTGGGCCAGCTTTATCGATTCAGGATGCCGCATAATGAGGATATCGGATCCTGCGAGTAGATAGCACACTGCACCTACAGCCTCCATCAGGATGGCTCTTCTGCCAGGCTCACCCATTATTGGCAACTCGTCCTTGGGCAAACCTGCCTCTTTACATTTCCAGATCTCATTGCCGAGGTTATTGATCATGGGAATTTGAAGCTTGTCATCCTCCTGGGTCAGGCCTGCCTGGGTGATCCTCTCCATAACCGAATAGGCATACTCGATACCATAGCCAAGTCCGCCTGTGGTTGGATCAACAAGAAGGTGCTCATCCTGGACACCGAGATTGCCAAGCAAGATATTGAGCTGTTTGGCCAGATTAATATCAATTGGTGTTGAGGCTACCACTGTATGTCTATATCCAAGGGCGCTTGCACCTACTCCTTTGTGGATAGGTTCCTCTACAGGGGAAAGGCCCACATTTTCTCCCTCACACACCTCTGCTATCTTCTTTAGAACCTGTTCATCCTTTTCATTAACAGCAGTTCCCCAAAAGACAACTGGCACTGACACTGCATCAACAATCTTTTTAGCAACCTCCGCTGCCTCATCAACTGGCCTATCTTTATCATTTGGATCAGTGCTTTTTAGCTGAACAACGATTATATTCGCTCCATATTCCTCGACACACTTCTTAGCCCATGCTGGTGGGTCAGAGATGACATCCTTAAATGGCTCAATGGCGGCTTCTGGCCATCCCTCTGGCTCCATATCCCATATCTCCATGGCAATAATGGGTTTGTGGGGCATACT
>Ga0180438_10005048_pt1 | contig 18622 bp, 15 predicted proteins | sample SS_ome_12_FD_132455 | JGI IMG/M metagenome (GOLD analysis project Ga0180438, IMG submission 132455) | Hypersaline lake sediment archaeal communities from the Salton Sea, California, USA - SS_3_D_2 metaG | ecosystem: Environmental > Aquatic > Non-marine Saline and Alkaline > Hypersaline >...
CACATAAAGTCACACTCAAGGGGGACAAAAACGCCTGCAGTCCCACTCAAGGGGGACAAAGAAGTCTGTGGTTCCCACATGGGGACACCCCCTAAAGTCCCCCTCAAGGGGGACAAAGATATCTGTGGTTACTCTCAAGGGGAAAATGAAGCCCTCCCTTGAGGGAGGGTTGGGGTGGGTGTCCACACACAGCGAACATTCATATAGAAAAAAATGAAATGACCAGACGAGAAATCCTTTTTTACAATCCGAATCTTAAAGAGCCCGCACGTCGATTACGTAAAAACATGACCGACGCAGAACGCAAGCTTTGGTCTAAAATCCGTATGAAGCAGGTCAAGGGGTATCAATTCCTTCGGCAGCGGCCGATAGGTCCCTACATTGTCGACTTCTACAGCCCAGAGGCCAAACTCGTCATAGAAGTTGACGGTAGTCAGCACTTCACACGAGAAGGTCGGGAGTCGGATCAAAGCAGGGATATTTATTTGCGAAGTTTGGGATTGCGCGTTTTGCGCTTCAACAATCACGATGTCATAAAAAATATTCAAGGTGTTGTGGATGAGATTTTTGAGGAGATATCTTGAAGGTAAGTCTTATGCGAACACATCTATTGCTGCATTGATGCAACGGATAGGCAGATTGACCGGCTGGTTTATGAGTTGTATGGGTTGACGGAGGAGGGAATTAGGATCATTGTGGAATTAATGTAGTAAACTCGGTTTATGTACATGTTCTATGAATATAAATCAATTTAAAAGGAGTAAATAGTCATGTCTGGTAAAAACGATTTATCCCCGTCCCGTGCTTTAGCCGTAAAAGTGACCTATGCTGCCATGAATATCCTCAAAGAAAACGGCGGCTCGATGACAGGGAAAGATGTGATAGAGCAAGTTGAAAAACGTATTGAATTCAATGATTGGGAAAAAGGGAGATACGAAAGATCGGGTTATATTCGTTGGCAATCGATACTTCATTTCTATACTATCGATTGTATCAAGGCTGGATATTTAGTCAAGAAAAAAGGGATTTGGTACTTAACTCCTGAGGGGGAGAAGGCGTTAAAGCTTGGGGATGTTGAATTCTTGGATAGTGCGTCGGAAGCATATCGAAAGTGGGATCGAGAGCGGAAAACGGAACTCGATGAACAATTAGTAGAAGGAGAAGGCGACGAAGAAAAAGAAAGAGAAGTGACTGTTGATGAAATGGAATATTTAGCTATAGAGGGTATTGAAAAATTTCTTAAACTAAAGAACGCATACGAATTTCAAGATATTGCTGCAGCACTCTTACGTGGGATGGGTTATTTTACACCATTCATTGCACCGAAAGGTAAGGATGGCGGAGTCGATGTAATGGCCTATCGCGATCCTTTAGGAACGAGTTCGCCGCGAATCAAAGTACAAGTTAAACATCGTGAATCACCGGCAAATGTTCAAGAGATGCGACAGCTCATGGGATTACTCCAAAAAGACGGAGATGTTGGTATTTTCATATCGAGCGGTGGTTTTACACCGGATGCAATATCCACTGCAAGAAGTTCACATGTACATGTCGAGTTAATCGATCTGAGCCGATTCATAGAATTATGGCAGTCGTTCTATAATAAACTGTCTGATGAAGACAAAGCATTATGTCCATTAATACCCATATATTTTATTGCACCGACATGATTTGATCCACACATGCTACATGCGTCCTGATCGTTCGGTCTTCCCTTCAGAGGGTATCAGTTGTTTGCACACGTGAGCATCACGTTATCATAAAGGAGGAAAGAAATAATGCAATTAGGAAAGCTTGAGAAAGTAGATTTAAGAGAATTTTGGAAACATGAGGCATTTGATTTTACTAACTGGCTTGCAGAAGAAGAAAACTTGGTAATTCTTAGCGATGAAATAGGAATTGGTATTACATTAATAGAAACAGAAGCAAATGTGGGTAGATTTAATGTTGATATTCTTGCAGAGGAAGAAAATACGGGGAGGAAAATTATAATTGAAAATCAATTGGAATCAACAAATCATGATCATTTGGGAAAGCTTATTACATATGCATCGGGTTTTGATGCTGAAATAGTTATTTGGATTGTGAAAGAAGTAAGAGATGAACATAAACAAGCAATAGACTGGCTAAATGAACATACTGATGACAAAATTAATCTATTTGCTATGAAAATGGAATTGTGGCGTATTGGCGATTCGCCTTATGCTCCTAAATTCCAGATTATTTCAAAACCTAATGACTGGGCAAAAGCGCTGAGAAAGAGCACTGCTCAATCGAATCTCTCTGATACTAAACTAATGCAATTAGAATTTTGGACAAAATTTAAAGAATATGCTCAAGAGAAAGATACCAAGTTGAGACTCAGAAAACCATATCCACAATACTGGTATGATATCAGCATTGGTAATTCTATTGCCTATATTAGCTTAATTGTTGACACTCAAAATGATCAACTAAGATGCGAACTTTATATCCCCGATTCCAAAGAATTATTTTATGAACTCAGAAAATATAAAGATGAAATTGACAAAAAAATTGGCAGTGAATTGAAATGGATGGAACTTGAAGGTAAAAAAGCGAGTCGCATAAGAACAATTTGTAATGCTGAAACAGATAACACTGATAAGTGGGAAGAATATTTCGAATGGTTAATCATTAAGACTCAGATATTTCATAAAGTGTTTTCAGGGTACCTAAAAAAATTAACTTATGATAACTACACGCATCACTGGGCTTGTCTGAAGTTGCTTGGCTCTCTTTCAATTGCACAGACAAGCTAGTGAACTTGGATCGTTATAAAAAATTTAAGAATATTAAAAAAGCAGTCCCAAAAACAAGCCTTAAATAATAGAAGGCACAATTATAAAAACTGTAACCAACATCACCGCCACCCTATGACTTACATAAAAAATCCTACCCATCCACTTCCTGTTCCCCTCATACACAAATGACATCGTGGCCTCGTTCATCCAGAATTCCTAAGAAGTCCAACAGATACCCAGCCAGCAGAGAGCGAAGATCCAACATGTCCAGGGTCCCGGAGATATGGGAATGAGCCTGGCAGCCAGGAGCTGGAAGGCGAGTTCCTGGATTTTTATGTTATGCCAGTCCTTGAACCTTTTCTTCACCTTGAATTCAAGTAATAAGTGCAACTGTTAGTGGACAAAAAAGGGTTAATTGCTTAAGTTAGTAATTAACCGACGAAGTCAATAACTAACAGGTGCACAAATGGCATATAAGCAATTAACCCTTGAGAAAAGAAACGAATTAAAAGCATATATGGAAGCAGGTTTTTCAAAGATCAAAATAACGGATTTTATGGTTTGAACCGTCTTTTAATAACTTTTTAAATTGACAAAAATGAGAATTTTTTTTACATTATTTTGAAAAACTTCATACGTTGTATGAAAAGTGTGAACAATGCATAAGATAAAAAAATATTTAGTACTTCTATGTCTATTGTCGATTATCGTTATTAACTATAATATTATAATCAACGGCCATTTTCATTTGGATGAAAATGGCCAATTTTATTTTCATGGTCATCCTTATTCAAAAGAAAATGATAATTCACCACTTTATCCAGAACATAATCATACAAAACTCGAAATACTCTATTTTGCTCAGATACTAAGCATACTTTCCTTTATTCTTATTTTTATTCTCATTCTTTTCGTTTCAATAGTAACAAGATATTTTCTTAGTCAAGATGACAACATACCTAAATTCAATTCGTTCTTGATACCCCTTCAAAGGGCCCCACCCGTTTACTGTCTTTTTTAGTAATTTACTCAAATAACTCGCTAACAGTTTGTCGCTCCTTGTCTTAGAGAGAGTGCAAGTGCATTGAGAATGCATTGATAAACATTCTATCATATATTTTCTTTTGATAGGATGTATTCATGATTTTGCAGTCAACCATATGAGGGTTGTGCAGGCATAAATAATCTTCAGAGATTCGGGTATGCGTAGTCATTAAAACGAGATAATGTATATGATAAATCTTAGGAGATGTGACATGAGAACCACTATTTATACAATAATATTGATGTCGTGTTGCACTATCCAGTCAGCATGGGCAAACAATGTGTCCACTACGATATACGGTAAAATAGTAGATGCGAAGACAAAAGAACCACTTCCCGGAGCCAATGTATTCGTGGAGCACACAACCATCGGGGCAGCAGCGGACGAGCATGGTGAGTACATCATCCATAAAGTACCTGTCGGACAACTCCATGTAGTGGCTTCGATGATGGGATACAAAAGAGAGCACAAAGTCATATCACTAGTTCCAGGTGAGAAATTACGTGTCGATTTTGAACTTCAGTCCAGTGTCATTGAGCTGGGAGCCATCGTCGTCACCGGAACTTCCACACCCCATCTCGTTGAGGACATGCCGGTACGTACGGAAGTGATCCCACGACGCATTATCGAGCAAAAACAAGCCTCGAATTTGGCAGAGGCCCTGACTTTTCAGACAGGAATACGTGTCGAGAACAATTGCCAGAACTGTAATTTCTCTCAGGTACGCATTCTAGGGATGGATGGCAAATACTCCCAGATTCTTATTGACGGAGATCCAGTGGTGAGCAGTTTGGCGGGTGTATATGGTTTGGAACATTTTCCTGAAGAGATGGTCGATCAAATCGAGATAGTCAAGGGTGGTGGTTCCTCGCTCTACGGGGGCGGAGCTATAGCAGGTGTGATCAACATAATCACCAGACGCCCTCTAATGAACCAAGTGAGGATAAAGTACATCAACAATATCGCCAAAGGAAAACCGGATACACGTGTTGGTGCGGTAGCCGAGACTGTGAACAAAACGGGTACTTCCGGCGCCTATGTTTTTGGATCTTTCAGAAAAAGAAATGCCTACGATCATAACGGGGACGATTATAGCGAACTGGGCGAACTGAAGCACGAGTCAATGGGTTTCAAATGGTATTACAAACCTCTGGATACGAGTGAGTTGCTGGTCTCCTTTCACCGGATACATGAAGAGCGACGAGGTGGCAATGATTTCAATCTACCGGTTCATGAGGCTGATATAGCGGAGTGGTTGGAACATTGGCGTTCCGGTGGCGCAGTGCGGTGGGAGCAGCGTCCGTCAGCGATATTCGATTATAGGGTGTATTATTCGTTTTCATTGCAGAATCGTAAATCATACTATGGCGGTCTTGCCGGGGGTACCGATCAGGAACGTCTGGATGCCCTGTCTTTTTACGGCAAGACTAAAAATTTTCTCCAGATCATCGGCCTACAGGCTGATATGCATTTGGGATGTCACCTTCTCACGGGTGGTATTCAACACGCACGAGATAAATTGAAGGATGAGACCTCTGCTGTAACAGTTTACCACGTAGATGATATGTTTATCAACACAGGTATTTTTTTGCAGGATAATCTACACTTCGGTTCTGAGGAACAGATCGAATTCGTCGTTGGTATTAGGGTGGACAAACATTCGGAAGTGGAAAGCTGGATATACAGTCCCAGAATAAATGGAAAATTCCAGGTAGCGAACGGTTTCACACTCAGAGGTGCCTACACGACCGGTTTTAAACCGCCGCAGGTTTATGATGAGGATCTCCATCTTGGTGCAGTAGGTGGAGACCAGCGTATCGTAAAAAATGCATCTAACTTGAAAGAAGAGCGAAGCCATTCTCTGAGCTTGGGAATCGAATACCAGGGATTTGCTATGGGTAAATTCCCGTTGATGATTTCCTTAACAGGTTTCCGAACACGATTGACCGATGCATTCAATCAGCGGTTTATTTCGAAAGAGGGTATTATCGAACGGTGGGAGCGGTTCAACAGCGATGCTGCCGAAGTCAAAGGGATTGAATTCGATCTGGGTATACAGCCCGTTTCGGTGGCCGAGGTACGCGCTGGCTTCACGTATAAGAAAAGTACGTACGATGATCCACTTGAAGACTTTGACACCAGAGATTTCCTGAGGACGCCGAATTTTACTGGTAATGTTCGATTGAATATCACCCCCAGTCAGGGTATGGGTTTCTTTATCGCCGGGAACTTTACCGGAGAAGCCAATGTACCCCATGAAGTAATCGTCGAAGGTCATGAAGAGCCCGATTTAATCCTCGAGCGAAGCGACAGTTTTACGGAGATCGATCTTGGGTTGAGCTATCGTCTTCTTTTAAAAAATGGATTAAATATCAAATTCAATCTGGGCGTGAGGAACGTACTGGATGCCTATCAGGAAGACCTGGATGTGGGTCCGGACCGAGATCCAGCATATGTATACGGACCGATCCGTCCCAGAATTATGTACGTGGGTTTTGAAACAGCGTTTTAAGTCGTCGGAACAATGCACTCCGTAGAGTTTCTATTGGGGTGCATTGTTTTATTTTGATTGGTAACTAGGCTTAGGGATTGATGCTGTTTATACCACAATGGAGTAAGTCCGGTATCAAAGACAAACTACCCATCTATGTATCTAATTCTAAAAATCCCATTCTTTGAATTGAAATACCCCTGCTACATTCCGTTTTCCCTTGCTTCATTTTCATGAAATCCTTATACTGTTTGTATATGTGTACCATTCTGCTCTATCGTTCTCACTGAAATCAGACTCGCAGAAATTTAAGTGGCTTTTAATGAATAGAAGAAGAAGTTAGAGGTTACTTTAATAACATTTGTGGACACGGGTGGGATATGAACAAAAGGATCGGTATGAGAAAAATGTCTGTTATATTAAGTCCCAATATCGGATCGGATGGAAATTACCAACACCCCCTCGGTCGGAAGATAAATTCCTCACGAGAGAGACACGCCGGTAAACCAACGAAAAATGCTATAACACCGTTCGAAAAAATAATAAGATATCCGCACGATTAAAAGGAAATTCACAAGCAGAAGCGCCTGATTAGAACCAGAAGAGTTTTGACAAGGTTCGAACAATTGTTTAAATTAATAACCTAAACGATTCTTAATATTTTGAGTATTGAATATGAAATACAAACGAAGCAAACAACGCGACGGGATTCTACAACTGCTCCGGAAGACGGAGATACAACCTACTGCGGATTGGTTGTACCAGGAACTCAAGAAGGAATTTCCCAACCTTAGTTTTGGAACCATAAACAGGAATCTTAATATCCTGATTGAACAAAATCTTGTTCAGAGAATTCCTTTTGGAAGCACTCACGACAGATACGAAGCAAGAATGCCCCCGCATTACTATTTGATATGTGAAAGTTGCGGTCTGGTTCAAGATATTAACTTGTCACAGTATAAAGATATTAATGTTCAGGCTCAGAAAATGAGTGATTTTGAGGTCTTAAGACATAGGATCGATTTTTTAGTATATGTGAGAAATGTCGAAGGCGAAAAAGTCAATTTAAATATAATAAAGAAAGTACTTATAGGAATAAAACGGAATGATATGGTGCGAATAGTCGTCCTTAGATGCGTCGCCCTTCCCAATAGACATCCCTCAGATTGTCGACCGATCTATGGCGATAACGGGCGTGGTGTAAATTGTGTGAAAAGATCGGTAAAGGAAGCCATTTTAAGGAACATCTGCAGTATGCTGTGGATGTTCAAGTCATTTCATTTTCTGCACGGAGTCTGGTAGGCACGTCTATAAAGCGCTTGCTTTTAAACGAGTAACAAATCCATATAAGGGGGATTCAAATGGAAGAAATAAAATAAAACAAAACGATAGCCATGCCGAGAATCGGAGATAAAGTGCCTGAATTCAAGGCGGTAACCACACAGGGTGAGATTGATTTCCCGACAGATTACTCGGGCGAGCGGGTGATTCTTTTCAGCCATCCCGTTGATTTTACGCCTGTCTGCACGTCAGAATTCATCACATTCGCATCCTTGGAAGAAAAGTTACTGAAAGCCAACTGCAAACCGGTTGGATTGTCCGTGGATGGTTTGTACAGCCACATCGCCTGGCTAAGAACGATTATAGAAAAGATCGAGTACAGAGGGATGAAAAATGTGGAAGTCAATTTCCCTCTGATCGAGGACATCACCATGGAGGTGGCGAAAAAGTACGGAATGATTCAGCCTGGTGAGGATACGACAAAGGCCGTGCGCGCTGTCTTCTTCATCGATCCGAAAGGGATTATCCGTACCATCATCTATTATCCGCTGAGTCTGGGCCGCAATTTTTACGAAATCTACCGTGCCCTGATTGCTCTTCAGACATCGGATGCATTTAACGTGGCGACGCCTGCCGACTGGCGCCCCGGTGATGATGTCATCGTCTCTCCTGCCGGTTCATGCGGCACTGCGAAGAACCGAATGGAGGGAAAGGAAGACATGGAATGCCAGGACTGGTTTTTCTGTACCAAGAAAATCGATAAAGAAAAGGTCTTGAAAACGGTCCTGAAAAAGTAATCATCAAACAAACTCGTGCACTAGACGGAACTATCGGTATAGCGTGAAGAAATCCGGGGACTATTACACAGATCAATTCGTTCTCTCTGTTTCGTCTGGTGCGATTTCAGCGGCTGGTAAACGTATTCGGCAGGAAACAGGAGGTTCATGATGCCTGAGCAAGAAACATACCCAAAAGGACATTGGATGGGTGTGGGAATCGGTATTGGAATCGGGTTTGGCATACCGATTGGAATCGTTATGGGTATCCTGGTGGACAACATCACATTGGGGATATCGTTGGGACCGGCCATGGGTGTCGGCGTTGGCAGCGGTCTCGGCGCCGTTTTAGAGGCGAAACATAAGGATCAAATACGACCGTTGACTGAAAGAGAGAAAAGAACTCGGAAAGTTCTAACAATCCTTGGCGTTTCGGTTTTATTCCTCGGCATCTTGTTTTTTGCTTTTATGTTACGACATCGATTATGAATATCGTATACGCTCTGTTCAACAATGGTCACCAACGGGTGCCAGACCTCGTGATGATTCCTACTCCTCGTCATCGATTCCTCTTGTATACACTTCTTCAGACTGTCCGTCAGATGAAACCGATACAGAACAGTCCATCTCGCGCTGTCGTCGGTTCACATGAAAAATTTTTATCGTTTCACAATGCAATCGGATTTTATATTCGATTCCCGGAGGCAAGGACATAACAGACAGGGCTGAACGCGAGGTGTTCAAAACTCAACCAGTACTCGAAGCGTGTCATCATCTTCCAGGGGTGTTGAATAAACCAAGGTTTGTTACGCATGACGATGAAACCCAAAGAAGTCATCGTGAATGATCGAATGCAGCAGGGATATCGGTACTATTTAACGAAACCTGTCGGCCGCGGTTTCCATCCCGATTTCAAGCCGGAGCTGACACCCAAGCAAATGCTCGAGCTGGGTGTCTTTGGCGGAAAGTACATAACGGATTGCCGTCAGGAATTCCCCGCGTCGTGGTTCGCGAAGGCAAAGCTGTCTCCGGAGAGATCGGATCCAAAGCTGAACTATTTCAAAGTCAAGGCCTCGAAGCCGTTGTCGTACTGGATTAAGAAGGGATGGATCTATCATGAAGATCCCAGGGGGTGGTTTCAATGGTACTGCCGGTACTACATGGGAAGACGATGTCCTGACGATGAAAGGCAGATTAAGAGATGGAAGGCCATGAAAAGGCATGTCGCCCAGCTTCGCAAGCACTGCCGAAAAGGTGACTTGAATTGCCGGCCTGCGCAAAGGCAGGCCCTACTCCATTGGGCTTACGACAGTCGCCGCCTTTAATGTCCGAACCCGTGCTCGACGTGTCTATCACTGACGGCTTCAGAATCGAAACGAATCCCTTGGTAGCCGAATGACAGATCGTCAATCCTAGTTGTATTTTCGGAAGAGACACCCGGGGACATCATCGGTGAGGGATATGTGGTACCGAGCATCCCAAGGATGTGTTACGCACTATCATCACGCTCGGCCAAACGGATAACGATGGGAATCGAAACGAAGACACTTTAAAACTTCTTAAAAACACTATGAATGCCGGACAGCAGTAAAGACATCGAATAATTACCCATGATCGATTTTTTTCTCTTGCATTTCTATTTCGTAATGTGTACACTATTTTTAATAATATCCTAAATTGAAAAAAAGGCTCTTCATGCATATGATGACACCCAAAGGCCTTGGTTTATTCATCATGATAACGGGAGTGACGCAACTTATCATTTTCCTGATTGCTCCAGGACACTTTACTTACAGGCATCTGGGACGGGCCTGGACCGCCCGATGGTACAATATTTTCAACTTCCTCGTTGTCATGCTGTTAGCGCCTGCAGCGTCTATTCTATTAATGAAGGGCTATACCCGCCTTTTCGCCATCACACAAGTTCCCATGACATCGCCGGCCCTGTTGACTGTTCTCGAAATTGTGGGACTCTTTTTCTATTGCCTTGCCCTCGTCATGGCTACGTCCGGCCGATTGAGTCTGGGGCAAAATTTTCAACTGGGGGGTCTTGAACCCAGCCCCGAAGCGGAGTTCGTTCGAAAGGGTATTTACCGGTTCATCCGTCATCCGATGTACGGGTCTATCCTTTATCTGTTGTTCGGACTGGGATTTTTAACGCAGTCGTATATATTCTTTATGGGATTTCTCTTTATGTTTGTCATCATCATCCGCCTCATCCCCTTAGAAGAGAACCTCCTGGAGGCGCATTTCGGACCATCTTACACGGAATACCGAAAGAGAGTCAAGGCGTTGATTCCGTATATTGTATAATCCATCCATTTGGGGGAGATCCATGAACATCCGTTATTATGTCCTGTCTTTTCTTATCCTCATCTTTGCTTCCAACCTCTACCCACAAAAATTGAGTATCGGCTGTAAAGCCGGTTACAATCTCTCCCTGAACTACGGGAATAAGGCCGACGCGAGATTGTACGACGTGGATTCTGGATTTCGACACGCGGCTGCTGCGGGCCTCTATCTGTATTTACCCATTACAGAAACCTTCGGCATGCAGTACGAATTGCTCTATGTTATGAAGGGATCCCAGAACGGCATTGTATTGAAGGAGGAGCCCATCCGTGTCGATGTGGCCTACGGTCTGGATTATCTTGAGATTCCTGTATTCTTCAAGCTGCAAATGCAGCGTTTTGGAAAGGTTCGACTTTTTGCCACCAGTGGATGGGCGCTGTCTGTCCTCCTGAAAACCGACTACAACTTAACTGGAACCGTGGATTTCAACGATGCCGGTACCATCCGACGAATTCCCATCAGTGCCTCGGGTGATATGCCGGATACGGACATCTTCGATTACAGTTTTTTATTCGGAGGTGGGATTCTGTTTCCATTTGCTCATCGCATGTGTTCGTTCGAATATCGGTTCACCGTCGGCTGGAATGTTTTAATGCTGCCCACTTACGAAAACCAAGATCCGGTCCCTCTGCGAAATCAATCGTACTTGTTTATGTTAGGGATCCCTTTAATTAAAGGAGGCAGTCGATGAAAGGCTTGTCCGCGACAATCCTGTTATTCCCGGCGGTGATGCTGTTCTCTCAGAGCACCCCACCGTGGACATTCATTCGGACGAGTGCCGTCCGTCCCGATCAGTCGATGATGTTACGTTTCGAGGTATCCGGTAGGGATTCCGCCGATGCGGCGGTTTTATTCTACCATACCGGAGGAATCAACAGGGTGGATGCACAAGCCGTTGAGGACGGGATGGAAACGGTTCAATCCGAGGTGCCTGTAGACAACGGCGATCCTGTCGCATGCGGATTTCGTGTAAGCTATCCCAGCCGGTTGCATATCCAGCCAGTGCCCCTTACCGAAGGAATTCCCAGTTTGGGATGCCTTTCGCCTCTGAACGATGATCCGGAAGGCGATGCCGTCTTCGAGGAAGACCATCTGGATATCGTGACTGATTTTTGTTCGTTCAGTGACGACAGCCTGTATTTTGGGATTCGGAATAAAGGGGGCGGGTTCCCAGTCACTGTCGGATTTACGTATTATTCCTACCTGATGGCTCTCCTCGATCCCAACGACACGACGGGAGATCCAATAATCTTCACCGTCATCTACACCGTGGATGTAACGGGTATCATTTCCCCAGGTTTGTATAAAATCACAGCTCCGGGGCTGGCCAACATGACGAAGATCGGAGATATAGGTCTTTATATTCACGAGGACGAGAACACCATCATCCTATCCTGCGCTGTCCAGGATTTGATGAACGATCCCGATTTTAGCTGGTACGATCCTCAGAACCCCTTGTTCGATGCAGCGGCTATCACGCAGAAAATCACCCTTATCGGCGGAACTCAAGAAGCAGACCGTACGGATGGGGCAACCATCTATCCCCGGCATTATCAGCTCGTCCCTGCTGTCAACACCCTGCCCGTTGTCTCCAATCCACGCATCAGCGACGGCACCGGCAGCCCTGCTCTACTTGTCGATTATCAAGATGCCGATGCCCATTTCCCCATCGTCGCGCATGTATTGTTTGATAACGATCCCACCGCGATAACGATACTTCCGCGATCTCTGGATTATTCCGAAACCGTCGTTTATTCAGCCAACACTCCGGATGTGTGGAACCTTGCACAATTCGTGTTCAGTGACAACGAAGCGGACGAGGTCACCCTGGATTTCCAGAACACAGATGTGGCATCCGGACCGGATTCCCGCATTCCCCGAACTCATACCTTGGTACATCTATACCCCAATCCTTTCAACGCAACCGCTCTCGTGAACATCGATGTGGCAAACGCTCAGAATATTGTCGTATCGGTCCTGGATGTACGAGGCGTCCTTCAGGAGGAGCTTTTTGCAGGACGCCTGGAAGAAGGTCAGCATACCATCGGCTGGAATGCCTTCCGGTATCCATCGGGTGCCTATATCGTCCGCGTCAAGACGGAGACGGACGATATTCGGATTTTATGTACGCACTTAAAATAAGGTAAAAGAAAACGGGCCTTCGTCTTTGGGAGCGGCCTGTGGATGAGCCAATTCGACATAAGAGTCCGTTTTGCTTACGTTTCATCGAATCTCTCGAGTGACGGTCGATTTGTGAAAGCCCAATTTGCTGGCCATCCATAATCTTCAATAATTCGCTTACAAATATGCTTTTCATTCATATCATTTCTCAGGGGTTCATTGCTTGTATGCCATTGAAACACCTGATCTTTAAAATTGCGGTGATTCATTGCGAACGGAAGTATTTAATCCTTTATTGTCCACTGCCAGTTGCAACTTATCCTGAATTCAAGTCATAAAAAAACATCCGCCTAAAAAACTTATAAAACCAAAACTTTTCAGCAAGTTCTGAAAACTCATCCGTGTTTAATTTTCAGACCAACTTTTTATCACAAGAGCTGGTTTAAGAAAAGATGGAATTTGTCGAAAAACATAATGATCATCGCTCTCATGAAGCATGGAACAAATAAAGATCAGCAGGTGTATATTTAGTCGTGGAATGAAAATGATTATTGAAAGAGGAATTGATTAAGAGCAAATGCGATTAATTAAACAGATTCATAACAGTAAAAAGCCGTCAATGAGATATCGCTCAGATTTGAATATCAAAGGTTTGATATGAACGTGCGGCATGCTAATGGTGGATACAAACGTAACAGATTTTAAAATAATAATCGGATAGAAGGATAATAAGGAAACGAAACATCCTCCTCAGTGACGAACAAACGAGGATCCATGTTACCGAAGACTCCATTTCGTGGAAGGTGATAAGATGTTCTATCCTGGGTGTTATAAATAACTATTTAGCATCGCGGTTTGCTGCATGTTGAGATAGGGTGGTCATCCCCACGCACACAAGCTTCAGACATGATTTTGACGGATCACTGCATGTATCGGGAGCCATGACATCCAAAGACTGTAAACGATATATGTTTGCATATCGATAGGGGCGTAAAAAAAGAGTTATCCAGTTCCCTCTACAGGAACTTGAATAATTTGAAAAAATGTCGTATCATTAGTATTAAATTTAGTAGTGGATTTCGTTAAGAGAGCGAGTTGAAAAACATGAAAAAGCGTATTGTCCAAATAGCTGGAATACTTTTTTTCCTTTTTCTGGGCTGGAGGATTATAGCACTTTTCACCAAGGGATCGGGTGGTAGAGAAGGACGGTCCGGCAGGCCTCCGGTGGCCGTTGAGGTAGACAGTGTGCAGTTTGAATCCATCCAGGAAATTCGTGAATTCACCGGAACCGTCTTTCCGAAATATCAATACGTGGTGGCCCCCAAGGTCTCGGGCCGTATTCTTGAGATGAGAAAACGGATTGGGGATTGGGTGGAAAGGGGAGAGGTCATTGCCCGGATTGACGATGCGGAATATCGACAAGCCGTTCTCGAGGCCGATGCGAATCTCAGAATTGCCCAGGCATCTTTTGCGGAAGCACAGAGCCAGTTTGCGCTGGCCAAACAGGAATTGGAACGGGTGCGCTCTTTACAGGAAAAGGGGATCGCTTCGCCTTCTGAATTGGATGCTGCCCTCACCAATTACGATGCCCAGGAATCGCGGTTAAAGTTGACACGGGCACAGGTAGAGCAGCGGGAAGCTTCCCTTCAGTCATCCCGGATTCGCCTGAGTTATACAATCCTTAATGCCTCAGAACCCGGCTTCATTGGAGAGCGTTTCGTCGACGAGGGGAGCTTGTTATCCCCGAATACGCCGGTTGTAACGGTCATCGGAATCGATGATGTGATTGTTCGTACCACCATCATCGAACGCGATTACGGCCGGATTCGCGTGGATCAAGAAGCCAACGTGGAAGTGGATGCATTCCCTCTTCAACAATTCAAGGGGAAGGTTGCCCGGATTGCACCCATGCTGCAGGAAGCTTCACGAATGGCCGACATGGAAGTTGAAGTGAAGAACGATTCCTTATTGTTAAAACCCGGTATGTTTACTCGCGTTTATGTGGTGCTCAATCATAAAGATTCGGCGCAAGTGGTTCCCAGCGAATCGGTGGTGAGCCGCAGTGGAGAGAACGGTGTTTTTGTCGTGGACAGCACCGGAATGCATGTGCGTTATTATCCTGTCCGGACGGGTATTGTCACCGAAGACAAAACGGAAATCCTTTCACCAGCCCTCGGTAGCCTTGTCGTGACTTTAGGGCAACATCTCTTAGAGGATTGTAGTCCTGTCATTTTACCGAATGCGGACGTTGATGAATGAGTATAGAGGAGCATGAATACACAATCAGATCATGCACGCGTTCAGGTTTGAATCTCAAGATTAACGTTTCAAGTCAAATACGAATGACGAAAGGTTGAAATGTTAAATCAAGGTGTCGATCCTTTTGCAATATAGAAAGCCTTGTTACACACTTAAGCACGCTAATTCGTCCGAATTTTGATCTGTTCATTATTAGAGGAATTTTTCATATGAGTATAGCACAGGGTCCTGTAAATCGGCCGGTTTTAACATCTATGATATTCTTAGTGATCATTACTCTGGGAATTGTTTCTTTTTATCGCCTCTCCATCGATCTCATGCCGGAAGTAACCTATCCCGTCATTTCCGTGATTGCCAGCTACGGCAATGTAGGCCCCCAAGAAATGGAAGAGTTGGTCACGCGTCCTATGGAAGAAGCACTGGCGGCTGTTCAGGGCGTGGAGGAAATCACCTCCACATCCAGTGAGGGAAGCAGCCGGATTAGGGTAGCGTTTACGTGGGGTGTCGATCTGGATGTGGCGGCCAATGATATTCGGGATCGTATCGATCGTGTGTTGGGACGCCTACCGGAGGATATGGATCGGCCTATGATCCGTAAGTTCGATCTCTCGGCATTTCCCATTCTCATCATGGGTATTTCCAGCAATCTTAATCCTTTAGATCTGCGCTTGCTAGTGGAAAATCAGATTAAATATCGTATCGAGAGGGTTCCGGGTGTTGCTGCCGTGGATATACGAGGCGGTTATAATCGTGAAGTTCATGTAAACTTGCGATCCGAGAAATTGAAGTCCCTCGGACTGTCTCCGGATGCCGTTATCGTCGCCATGCGTAATGAAAATCGAAATATACCCGCGGGACTCTACGAAAAAGGAAATCTGGAAATCCTGGTTCGGACTCAGGGAGAGTATACATCGCTGGAAGAAATTCGGAATACGGTCATTTCTATCCGAGATGGCGTGCCCATTCAGATCCGGGACGTAGCGGACGTCGTCGATTCCTGGGAAGAGATTCGACAATTGACGCGTATCGATAAAAAACCGGGACTTCGCATATCCGTCAATAAACAATCGGGCGCCAACACGGTTAAATCGGCACAGGCGGTATTGGCCGAAATAGAACGTATCAATCGGGATATCCCTCAAATTAGGATTATACCCATCATCGACACATCGAAATATATCGAGCAATCCATCAGGAACGTAGGAACATCTGTTGTCATGGGGGGGTTTTTAGCCGTCGTGATTTTATTCTTGTTTTTACGCAACATTTCCAGTACAGCCATCATCGCTACGGCCATCCCGATTTCGGTCATCGCCACGTTCGGATTGATGTATTTCGGCGGGTTTACGCTCAACATGATGACGTTCGGGGCCTTGGCCTTGGGGATCGGAATGCTCGTTGACAGCGCCATCGTGGTTTTGGAAAATATCTACAGGCATCGTGAGCAAGGACAATCCTCTGTTCAGAGTGCTTTGGATGGAACCTCTGAAGTCTGGTCGGCCATCGTGGCCAGTATTCTCACGACCATCGTCGTCTTCTTTCCTGTGGTTTTCATCCGAGGCATGTCGGGAATCATGTTTCAGCAGATGGCCTATGTCGTCAGTTTCTCTCTGTTCTGCTCTCTGGCGGTGGCCTTAACACTTATTCCCATGCTGTCGTCACGGTTTCTCCGTTATCAGGCTGTAGAACATTACAAGGGAGAGAGCACGCTTCATAAAATATATGCCCTCAGTGAAGAAACATTCAAGAATACTGAGAAACGTTACGGCCGGTTGCTCGATTGGTCGCTGTCTCATCGGAAAGTCGTCGTCCTCGTAACGTTCGGAGTATTCCTCATTTCTGTACTGCTGGTACGATTTATCGGTGTTGAGCTTATGCCGGCTGCCGACGAGGGTGAAGTTCGCGTCAATGTGGAAATGGCTGTGGGCACGAGGTTGGAAGTTTTGGATCAGACGACCCTTGTTGTCGAAAATATCATCAGTGAGTCGGTGCCGGAGATGCAGTCCATGCTCACCCGTGTCGGTGGAGGAGGTTATCGATCCTCGGGTGGACATACCGCGGAAGTCCAAGTCTCCCTGGTTCCTCAGAAGAATCGGCGACGCAGCAGCGAGGACATTGCCAATCAACTGCGACGTGTGTTGAGTAACTTGCCGGGTGTAAAGATTCGGACTCGAGCCGGCCAGGGTTTGTTCCTGCTTCGCATGGGCACGGCATCGACGGATAACATCAATGTCGAAGTGCGCGGCTACGATCTGGCAACCGCCCAGAGACTTGGTCTTGATGTGGAACAAGCCGTCCAGCGTGTTCGGGGCATCACGGATACACAGATCAGCCGACAGGAGGGCAGCCCAGAGCAGGTGATCCGTATAGATAGACAGAAGGCGGCAGATTTGGGTCTCTCTGTATCCCGAATCGGTGATGCGTTGGAGACAACCGTTGGAGGCACGCAAGCGTCATATTATCGGGAGGGAGGTAAACAATATCGCATCCTGGTCCGGTTGAGCGAGGAAGACCGTAGGGATTTGCAAGATCTTTTGGATCTCACCGTGGTCAACAACCGGGGTGAGCCTGTAATCCTCCGGAATGTGGTGCGTGCGATTCCCAATGAAGGACCGGTCAGTCTGGAGAGAAAAGATCAAGAACGCATTCTTACCGTGCGTGCCAATTTTACGGGCAGAGATATGGGGTCGGTCATCTCGGATATCCGCAGGGAATTGCGATCGATTCCAGTGCCCAAGGATTTTGCCATCCTCTTTGGTGGCGACTACGAAGAACAACAAAAGGCGTTTCGGGAGCTCATGTTCGGATTCATCCTGGCCGTGTTTCTGGTGTATATGGTCATGGCGGGTCAATTCGAATCCTTCAGGGATCCGTTCGTGGTGCTCTTTTCCATACCCATGGCCTTGATCGGGATTGTCATAACCATGATTCTCACCGGTACGATCTTCAGCATGCAGGCTTTTATCGGCTGCATTATGTTGGCCGGAATTGTCGTGAATAACGCCATCCTTTTGGTGGATTATACCAACCAGTTACGACGAAAGGAGGGTCTGCCACTGATTGACGCCATTCGGTTGTCCGGATCACGCCGATTGCGGCCCATTCTCATGACGACGTTCACAACCGTTTTGGGATTGCTGCCTCTCTCATTCGGATTAGGAGAAGGGGGCGAAGCCCAGGCGCCACTGGCTCGAGTGGTTATCGGCGGCCTGTTAAGCTCAACATTGATTACCCTCGTCCTGATTCCGGTGGTGTATTCCCTGTTTGAACAGCGGCTTCGCCTGCGTGTCGGTGATTTTAGACCGGACATCGTATTGGAACGAATAAAAGGGTTGTTTCATGGGAAATTGTGACAACCTTTGTTTTTGATGAAACGTTGGGATGCCATATGAAAAATGTGATGATTTTGACGGGATTGGTTGTCGGTTTCGGTGTCACTACGACGTTTGGTGGTTTACATCCCATCATCAGCCAGCAGATGCAGAACGATACGCTGAGAATCCGTCTGCAGGAGGCCGTCCTCTTGGCTTTGGAG
>Ga0180438_10005049_pt1 | contig 18622 bp, 28 predicted proteins | sample SS_ome_12_FD_132455 | JGI IMG/M metagenome (GOLD analysis project Ga0180438, IMG submission 132455) | Hypersaline lake sediment archaeal communities from the Salton Sea, California, USA - SS_3_D_2 metaG | ecosystem: Environmental > Aquatic > Non-marine Saline and Alkaline > Hypersaline >...
CAAATTGTGGTACAATTGGATAAAAGTCATACTGTTTCAAGAAAGAACTTCCATTCCTTGGAGGTTCTTTCTTGTATTGTAAACAAAAAGACCTTTCTTTTAAAGGCATTTCGTAATTCAAAGTATACTGCTTTTCTGCTTGGCGGAATAGTGGCATTGGAGGTGAAGAGACATTGATTATTATAAGAAATAGGATGGACCAAAGAATCTTTTTGGCCATCCTTTTCAGTTGCTTTTTGGGTTTTGGAATAATATGATGGAATATGAGAAAAAGAGTTCATGTTTTTGTTTCAGGGAAAGTGCATGGTGTTTTCTTTAGAGCAAATACTAAAGAAAAAGCTTTGAGTTTGGGCTTGAAGGGCTGGGTTAGAAATACTCATGATGGTATTGAAGCTGTTATTGAAGGTAAAGAAAAGGAAGTTGGGGAATTGTTAGATTGGATGAAAAAAGGTCCTCCTTTAGCTGAAGTTGAAAAAGTGAATATTGAAGAACAAGATTATAAAGGGGAGTTTGATGATTTTAAAATTCATGGATATTGAACCCCAAAAAAGAGATTTGAAGATAGAGAAAGCTATTGGTTTTTTAGCTGATTGGGTTAGGAGAAACTGTAATAACCCAAAGCCTTTAATTTTGCACAGCTTGAGAGTGGGCTTGAAGCTCTTGGATTTGGAACAGAGAGAAGAGGTTGTTATTGCTGGTTTTCTGCATGATTTGGTTGAAGACACTGATTGCACTATAAAAGATATAGAAAAAGAGTTTGGAAAAGAAGTTGCTTGCTTGGTTTCTGCTTTAACTCAAGAGAAAATCCCTGATTACAAAAAAAGATGGGAGCTTTTTATGGATAAGATTATAAAAAAGGGGAAAGAGGCCATGATTGTTAAAGTGGTTGATGGTAATGACAATACTGTTCATTTTTTCTCTCGTTTAAAGGATGCAGCAACAAAGAGAAAGATTATCTGGATTATGGATTTTACAATTAAATCTTTAAAACCCCACATTGGAAATCTTCCTTTATTTAAAGAATATGAAGAAAGTTATAAAAAAGCAGTTCATGGACTTTAGAAAAATCCTTTTTATTATCTCAAAAGCTGCTGAAAAAAGAGAAACAGTTGAGATTTATTATCCAAGAACAGAAAATACCAAAGAGGGCTGGAGAGAAATAGAGCCGTATAGTTTGTCAACAGACATTGGAAAACAAGGAGAACATTTAATTTATGGTGAGGATCATTTAAAGCCAGGCCATATTTTAAATGCATATACTGTTGGAAGTTCTGATGACCATTGTGATTCTTTTATCATTGGAAAGATAAAAAGAGCAAGATTAAGCAAAAAGAAGTTTAAGCCAAAGTGGAAAGTGGAGTTTTAATATATGGGAAAGTTTGTTTTCATTATATTTGTTTTGGTTTTATTCTTTTCTCTTCTTTTTCTCAAAGAGGTGTTTTTTGAAGGAGAGAAGATAGTTTCTTTTTTCAATGAGGGAATTAAAGTGGCTGAAATAGAAGCTGAAGTAGCTGACTCTTCTGGAGAAAGAAGAAGAGGTCTTTCTGGAAGAAAAGAACTTGCTTCTATGATTTTTGTTTTTCCAGACGAAAAAGAAAGAAGTTTCTGGATGAAGGATATGAATTTTGCTTTAGATATTGTTTTTTTGGATAAAAACTATAATATTGTTAAAATAATTAAGTCAGCAGAGCCTTGTTCTGATGATTGTTCTTCTTTAATGTCTGAACAACCCTCTCAATTTGTGATTGAACTTGAACAGGGTTTTACAGATAATTTTAACATAACAGAAAGAACAAGGGTTTTAGTGCAATAATGTCAAAAGTATATTTTTTAAAAACAAAAGGAAGAGAGCCATCTGTAATGGAAAAGGCAGGAAAAAAGATTTCTGAGACCTTTTCTTTTGACAGAGAAGATAAAGTGGCTCTGAAAGTTCATTTTGGAGAAAGACAGTCAAAAACATATTTAAGTCCTGATTTAGTCAAATCTGTTTATAATAAGTTAGATGTCAAAGAGAAAGCTTTAGTTGATTGTAATGTATTATACAAAGGGGAAAGGGCTTTTGAATCTTCCCATAAGAAATTAGCCCTTGATCAGGGTTTTGATTTTGCCCCTATTGTTATTTGTGATGGTCAAGCGGGTGAAAAAGAAAAGAAAATACAAGTTAATTTAAAGCATTTTAAAGAGATAAAAATAGGAGCTTTGCTTGATAATTTTAATTCCCTTTTAGTTATTTCCCATTTTAAAGGACACAGTTTAAGCGGTTTTGGCGGCGCCTTGAAAAATGTTGGCATGGGGCTTGGCTCTAAAGCAGGGAAATTAGAAATGCACAAGGCCTTTAATTTAGAGGTTAGTGGAGCTTTGTGTGTTGGTTGTGGCTCTTGCCAAAAAGAATGTCCTTCAGATGCTATTGAAATTAAAGACGGGAAAGCTGAAATTAATTTTGATAAATGTTTGCATTGTGGAAAGTGTATTGCTGTTTGTCCTTTAGGAGCTATTATTATTCCGTTTGGTGATTCTTCTTCTTTAGAACTGCAAGAGAAAATAGTTGAATACTCTTATGGCATACTAGAAGGGAAAAAAGCTTTTTTCATTAATGTTCTCCTTGGCATTACCTCAAGGTGTGATTGTGTAAGAGAAGAACAAAAACCTATTATGGAAGATATTGGCATTTTATGTTCTGATGATATTGTTTCAATTGATAAAGCCAGTTTGGATTTAGCTAAAAAAGAACATTTTGAAAGAGAAGGAGTTAATCCTTTAATTCAGATAGATTATGCTGAGAGATTAGGTATGGGCTCTAAAGATTATCAATTAGAGTTACTTTGATTTTCTTTTATCGTTTATGAATATAGAAGAGGCAGTAAAATTATGTAAAAAAGGCAAGTTAGAAAAGTTTGCTTTTCTCTATGATTCTTATGTTGAAAAGATTTACAGGTTCATTTATTACAAAACCCATCACAAAGAAACAGCAGAAGATTTAACCAGTGACACTTTTTTAAAGGCCTTAGAAAAGATAAACAGTTTTAAAGAAGGGAGTTTTCAAGCCTGGTTGTTTAAAATAGCCAGAAACACTGTTATTGATTATTATAGGAAAAAGAAATCAGTTTTAAATATTGATGATGTTTGGGACTTAGGGAAAACTGATAATATTGTGAAAGATTTGGAAATGAAAGAAAAATTAGAAAAAGTTTATGATTCTTTTTCTAAATTAAACTCTATTCAAAGAGAAATAGTTTTATTAAGAATATGGGAAGACATGCCTTACAAGGAAATAGCAGAAATAGTTGGGAAAAAAGAAGGAGCTTGTAAAATGATTTTCACAAGAGCTATATCAAAATTAAAAAATGAAATTCCTTTAATTTTATTACTACTTTTATGTTCAAAAATATATTAAACGAGCTTTATCAAATTGATTCTTCTTTAAGAAGGCATGAGAAAGAATTGATTAAACTAATACAAGAGCTTTTGGATAAAAAGCCAGAGGTTGTGTTGGATAAATCATTTAGAAAAGAATTAAGAGAAGAGCTTTTAAAAAGAACAGAAAAGCCAAGTTTGTTTTTGCCTTTTTTAAAGCCAGTTGGTTTTGTGGCTTTGGGCGCTTTGATTTTTGCTGCTGTTATTCTTCCCTTTATTGGAAAAGATTTTGAAAGTCCTTTTCGGTTTGAAGCGCAAAAAGTTGAAAGAGAAGGATTCGGGAACTTAGCTTTGAAGCAAGAAGAAGTTTTGGGAAAAGGGGGCGGGATGACTGAAGCTTCAGCTCCCAGATTAGAAATGGTTGATTATTCTTATTCTTATACAGGTGAGGATTTTAAAGTTCCAGAACAAATGGAAGTTCTAAAGAAAAAACAAGCAGAAGTTTCTTTTGAGCTTGGCTCTTTCCTTTCTCAAAAAGAAATAGCAGGATTTGATATTTCTAAATTAAAAGATCCTTGTTTGGAGAATTTTAGCTTGAAAGACAAAGATGGATATTCTGTTAATGTTGATTTTTCTTCTGGTTTGGTTTCTATCTTTAAGTTGCCTGTTTTTCAAGGAGGAAATGTTTCTGAAAGAGAAGCTCTTCAAACTGCTGAAAGCTTTTTAAAGGAGTATGAAGTTGACCTTTCTAATTATTCAGAACCTGAAATCAGAGAGAATATTGTACTTTATCCTTTGGAGATACAAGGAAAGAGTGTTTATGAAATGTCAGGCACCAAGACAGGCCTTCATATTAATGTTTCTTCAGAAGGAGTAATTGGGCTTTGGAACCTTTCTTTTTTAAGCTATGAAAGTTCTGTTTATATGACAGCCAGTAAAGAAAGAATTTTAAGCTTTGTTCAAAAAAGAAAGTTTAATATTCCTTCTCCAACAAGAGTTATTGAGCTTGAGCTTCAAGACCCAGAATACGGGTATGTGAGGTTTTTTAGAGAAGCAGATGAGTTCTTAGTTCCTGCTTTGATTTTCCCAGCTTATGAGAACGGGAAGTATGTTGAAAGCAGGGTAGTCCCTCTCATTAAGGAAGTACTTGACAAGATAGAGAGTGATTCTGGTATGATGAGGGAGTAGACCTTACCATTTTTAGAGGAGTGATAGAAATGAAAAGGATTTTTTTGGTTTTTTTGATTTTCGTTGCTGGGTGTGATCGGCTTTTTTTCTTGTCAAGTGGCAAGGAAGAGGCCTTGTTAAGCTTCACCATTTTTTACGATGGCGAGACTGTAGTGGAGCTTGAGAATCGTGCTTCTGCTGGTCTTAAGTTTGATGTTCCCCTTGCTGCACTTGAGTTGGACATCAAGGAAGGAGCAACCTACTTGAAAAAGAGTAAAGTTCCCTTTGAGACCAAAAGCGTGTTAATTCCCCACGGAGGTCACATGCTTTTGTTTGCAGATGTTCAGGCTTATGGATATAAACCTGAAGACCTAAAGCTAGGCTCGCGCTATAAGCTTGAACTCCAGTATGTCAGCAAGGCAGAGGGAGGCTGGAAGGGGCATATTACGGGAGAAGGAAGCTTATTAGTTGGAAAATGGGAAGAGTCCCTACCTCCTTCTTTTATTTATTATACAGTTTTTGATAAAGAAGGAGGTCTGGTAGAATCGAGGGAGCTTACAAAGGATGGGTGGAAGTTATTATGCTACCCTTGCCCCTGACAGGTGGAGCTTTAAACAATGATGTGTCTAGTGGGTCATTTTTCCACTGGACACAGGCTTTTTCTAATTGGTAAAATAATATATGGAGGAAATAACTTGGAAAATGAAGTTTCTCCCAAAGGGAGATTTTTTGTGTGTAGAATTGCCAAAAGGTCGTTTATTGTTTTAAATTTATGAATTATAAAAAGCTAATAGGTTATGGGGTTCTAATTTGGGTGATTGTGTTTGCTGTGGTTTCTGCTTTTATTGCTTTTGGTGTTTCTTCAGACAATTTATTTGTTAATTTAGTAAGTTTGATAGCCATTATCATTGCTGCCTGGTTTTTAGCTCGTAATCTGAAAGTAAAATCACAGAAAGAAATGGTTAAGTACAGCTTGGTCTGGTTAGCTATTACTGTTATTTTGGACCTTGCTATTTCAATTCAATTCACCGGGCTTGAGCTAATGGCTAAGTGGCACGTGTTGCTTGGCTATCTTTTGATCCTGATAGTGCCATTGAGCTGTTGTAATAAGAAGGCTTGACTTATTTTGAAATATAGTAGAGAATTAATTTGCAGCACTTCCCTGTTGCACCTGTTTTAGGACAGCTTCCCCTCCTTGGCTGACTCTGGAGCAGGATGCAGCAGGGAGTTTTTCATTGTTTTATGTTAGAATGTATTAATGACTATTCAAGAGTTAAAAGAGTTCATAAAAAAAGAGCACCAGAGAATGGTAGCTTTGTGCGCTAAAGATGAAACCAAAGATAAAAGAACGTTATTTAGAACCATTAAGTTAATGGAAGAGATGGGAGAGCTTTGCGAAGAGGTTTTGGGGTTTTCCTGCACCCAGAGAAAGGAAAAGATGAGAGAAAGAGATGAAGAGAAACTGGAAGAAGAATTAGCTGATGTTTTAATTGTTTTGCTTCTTTTAGCAGAAAACATGGAGGCAGATGTTTTTTCTGCTGTAAAAAAGAAGATTAAAAAAATAGAAAAAAGATATGAAACTTAACTATATTATTATTCCTTTAATTGTTTTTTTAACAGCTTTTATTGGAAGTTTTTTTACAGAAAGAGGCATGATGTGGTATGAAACTTTAGAATTGCCAAGCTTTACACCTCCCGGCTTTGTTATTTCCATTGCCTGGACCATTATCTTCTTTCTTTGTTTGATTTCTGGTTTAATTTTTTGGAATAAAGGGAAGAAAAGGAAAAGAATTGCTCTGCTCTTTCTTTTGAATGCTTTGTTAAATATCCTTTGGAGCTTTATCTTTTTTAATCAGCACTTGATTTTCCTTTCCATTATAGAGATGATTTTATTGAATATTACCACTTTACTTTTGATTTATCGTTTGATCCCTGTATCTCGTGTTGCTTCTGCTTTATTACTTCCTTACTTTCTTTGGGTTGGTTTTGCCACTTACTTAGCTTATTCTATTTATTTGCTTAATTAACTATGAAAAGTGTTTATGTTCTAAATGCAAGGGGTGAGAGAGAGCCTTTTTCCTATCAGAAAGTAGTGAGGTCTGCAAAAAGAGCAGGGGCTTCAAAAGATTTAGCTGAAAAGATAGGCAAAGACATAGAAAAAGGAGCTTATTCTGGAATGACAACCTTTGAGATTTTCCAACAAGTGAAAAAAGGTTTGAGACAATCTCCTCAAGCCGCTCTAAAGTTTAATTTAAGAAAAGCCATGGAAAAGTTAGGGCCTACTGGTTTTCCTTTTGAAAAGTTTATAGCCAGAATATTTGAAGAGTTAGGTTTTACTGTTGAATTAAATAAAGAAGTTCAAGGAAAATGCATTGTTCATGAAATTGACTTTCTAGCTCAAAAAGGAAAGGTTTTAAAGATTGGAGAATGCAAGTACAGGAATCAAAAACAAAACAAAGTCCATGTTGAAGACATTTTGAAGAATTATGCTGTGTTCTTGGATTTAAAGTTTAACAATGCTGGTTCTCTTGTTGTAACCAACACTAAGTTCACAACTAGAGCTATAAAATATGCTAATTGTAATAATATAGAGCTTTTGGGCTGGAAATATCCAAGGACAATGGGCCTAGAAAGAATAATTGATAAATACCAATTATATCCTATTACTATTCTTCCTTCTTTGAATAAACTCTTAGCTGAAATATTTGCTTCTCATGGTCTAATGCTAGCTAAAGATGCTTTAAGAGTTGATAATTTAGTAAAAAACAGTAAGATGGAAAAAGAAAAATTGGCAGAAGAAGCAGAAATCCTTTTTGGAAGGAGGTGAATTCATTGTCTCAGGTGTTTCAGGTTAAAATGATTGCTGAAGCGAAGGAAATGGCGGAGCTAATGAGATTGCTCCGGGGTTTTTTAAACCCGTACCTTTCCTTCTTGGGTCGGACTATTTTTCGGCTTGAAGCATTGCGCTTCAAAACAGAGGCCTTGCTTCGGCCAACTGGGGTGGTCTTTGTGAACTCTCTTTCTGTAAACCGGCAAGCCCTAGAAAAAATTATTCTTGGGCTAAGAGGCTCTGAAGATTTTTTTCTTTCTGCTGGAAAGAAGAAAGAGCCATACGCTGTAATCGGAAGGAGGGCGTTGGCTCTTATTGAACCAGTTTTGAACTACTGGTTCAAGAAATGAGGAGAGGCGGTCCAAAAGATCGCCTTTCAGCTTTTATTTTGGTAAAATAAACTATGCTGAACAGAGTTTTAATCAAAATAGCAAAATACACAGGTTATATTCTCATTCCCCTTTTTCTTTTATATTTCCTTTCTGGTTATGCTATGACCAAGGGGATTTTTCATAAAAGAACAGCAAAGCTGATTCATGACAATTTGCTTCCTATTCCCACTTTCCTTTGTTTTTTGCTTCATACTTTCCTTTATTTAAGATTTAATTTTAGAGCAAAATTAGGAAAATGGATTGATTACCTGTTTTTATTATTAGGAGCTGTGCTTCTCTTTGGATTTTTTTGGTTCTTTCTTAGTTCTTGAAAATGTGCTAAAAAGAAAATATGAAGCCCATTTATTTAGACAATGCAGCTACAACGCCTCTGGACGAGGAAGTTCTGGATGAAATGATGAGGTTTTTTAAACAAGATTATGGCAATGCTTCTTCTATTCATAGGCTGGGGCAAAGAGCAAGAGAGGCGGTTGAGAAAGCAAGAGAAATTATTGCTGGGTTTTTGAATTGTTCTCCTTCAGAAATTGTATTTACCGGCTCTGCCACAGAAAGCGACAATCTCGCTATTTTAGGAGTAAGAAAAGGACATATTATAACAACAAATATAGAGCATCCTGCTGTTTTTAATGCTTGTTCTCATTTAGAGAAAATGGGTTTTGAGGTTGATTTTTGTCCTGTTTCTAAATTAGGAATTGTTGAGGTTGAAGAGATTAAAAAAAAGATAAAAGAGAATACTGTTCTTGTTTCTGTTATGTATGCTAACAATGAGATTGGCGCTATCCAGCCTATTTTAGAGTTAGGGGAGTTTTTAAAAGACAAAGACATATATTTTCACACAGATGCTGTTCAAGCTGTAAATTTCCTTGATTGTGATGTTAAGAAGTTAAATGTGGATTTAATGACTCTATCAGCTCATAAAATATATGGGCCTAAAGGCATTGGCGCTTTGTATGTTAAACAAGGAGTTGAGTTAAATCCTGTTCTATTTGGCGGTCCCCAAGAAAAAGGATTAAGACCAGGCACAGAAAATGTTCCTTTAATTGTTGGTTTTGGAAAAGCAATAGAATTAATTGAAAAGCATAAAAAGAATATTCCTTTTATTAAAAAGTTAAGAGATAAATTAATAGATAGTATTTTAATTCAAATCCCAAACTCGGAATTAAATGGTTCTAAAGAGCAAAGATTGCCCAATAATGTTAATGTTAGTTTTAAAGGGGCTGAAGGTGAAGCAATAGTTATTGCTTTGGACCAAAAAGGAATTGCTTGTTCCACTGGCTCTGCTTGTTCTTCTGGTTCTTTAGAGCCCTCTCATGTTCTTTCTGCTTTGGGGAATAAAGGACATGGTTCTTTAAGATTAACTTTAGGCAGAAACAACACAGAAAAAGAAATAGACAAGGTTTTGGAGATTCTGCCTGAAGTAATTAAGGATTTAAGAAAAGTTTCAGGACATTCATGAAATACTATTCCAAAAAAGTTTTAAACCACTTTTTAAAGCCAAAACACTTAGGCAAGATTAAGAATCCTGATGGTACAGGTTCCACCCAGAACTTAAAGTGTGGTGATGTAATGAAAATCTATATTAAAGTTGAAAAAGATAAAATTAAAGACATTAAGTTTGAAACCTTGGGTTGCGCTCATGCTATTGCTTCCTCTGATTTAATTTGTGACTTGGCTTTGGGAAAAACCATTGCCCAAGCCAAGAAGATAAAGTTTAAACAGGTCTTAAAAGAACTTGGAGATATGCCCCCCCAGAAAATACATTGCACTTCTTTAGCAGAATATGCTCTCAAAGAAGCAATAAAGGATTACGAAAATAAATCGGCTCACCTCGTTTAGTGTTTGTGTGTGTGAGCCGTAGTATGTCCTCCCATAATCCGAAGGAATGGAAGTGGGAAGGATTGTCTGTTTTTATTATATAATCTATATGAGAAAAAAGAAAGTAGTTATTGCTTTATCTGGCGGGGTTGATTCTTCTGTGGCAGCTTTTTTTTTGAAAAAGAAAGGGTTTTTGGTTGAAGGAGTGTATATGAGATTCTGGAAAATTAAACAAGCTGAAAAAAGAGCAAAAAAGATTTGCTCTGTTTTAGAAATTCCTTTTCATTTAATTGATTTAAGAAAGGCCTTTAAAAAGAAAATAATTGACTATTTTTTAAAAGAGTATAAACAGGGGAGAACCCCCAATCCTTGTGTTTTGTGCAACAAGGAAATGAAATTCAAAGTTCTTTTTGACAAAATGAAAGAATTAAAAGCTGATTTTGTTGCAACCGGACATTACGCTTTAGTTGAAAAAGGAAAGCTTTTTAGAGCTAAATGCAAAGAAAGGGACCAGTCGTATTTTCTTTGGAAACTGGACAATTTAGATAAAATTATATTTCCTTTGGGAAATTATGATAAAAAAAGAGTAAGAGAAGTGGCAGAGAAAATTGGCTTGCCAAGTTCTGATATAAAAGATTCTCAAGAAGTTTGTTTTATTGAAAAAACTACTTTTGATTTCTTGAAAAAAAATTTAAAGCAGAAAAAAGGAGATATTGTTAATCAAAAAGGAGACAAATTAGGTTCTCATTTAGGTCTTTGGTTTTACACTATCGGGCAGAGAAAAAGAATAGGTCTTGCTTCTGGTCCTTATTATGTGATAGGGAAGGATGTGAAGAAGAATCTTTTAATTGTTTCTAAAGACAATTTAAAGGAAAAAGAAGTGCGGTTTGAAAAAGTAAATTGGTTAGTTAAAATAAAGTTTCCTTTTCAAGCTGAAGCTAAGATAAGGCATAGAAGCCCTCTTTGTTCTGGTTCTTTGTATGAAAATAGATTTATTTTTGATAAAGCTCAAAAAAGCATTACTCCAGGACAGAGCATTGTTTTTTATAAAAAAAATCAGGTCCTGGGAGGAGGAGTGATAAAATAATAAGAAGCGAGCTTAGCAGTCATCCACAAGGAGGAGGGCTCGCTTCTTTTGGAATTCTTTATTCTACAACCATGTTTTCAATTTGACAATTTTTTTCCTTGTTTTAAACTGGAGAGGCGGTTCTTTGATGTGGGGGCTCGTCAGGACAACTCTCTTGTTGCCACAATAGAGAGACGAGCTCCCACTAAGTTATTTTTTATGATATTATTTAACTATGAAGAACTTTTTAAAGAATTCAGGCAAAAAGATACTTTTGGGAAACGAAGGTATTGTAAGAGGGGCTATTGAATCAGGAGTCCAGTTTGTTTCTACTTATCCTGGAACGCCTGCTTCTGAAATAGGGAACACTTTTTCTTTAATTTCAAAAGACCTTGGAATATATTTTGAGTTTTCTGTAAATGAGAAAATAGCTTTAGAGGCTGGCATTGGAGCTAGTTTTTCTGGTTTAAAAACATTGGTCGCAATGAAAAACTTTGGTTTGAATGTGGCCTCGGACGCTTTAATGCCTTTTTTGTACACGGGCTCTGTGGGTCCCTTTGTTTTGGTTGTAGCTGATGACCCTTCGTGCCACAGCTCTGCTCAATCAGAACAGAATTCCAGGGGGTTTTCCTTCATGGGGCATATTCCCACTTTAGAACCCTCTGATGTTAAAGAGTGCAGGGACTTTGTTAAATTGGCTTTTCAAATATCCTCTCAATTTAAAATTCCTGTGATGATAAGACTAACAACCAGGGTAGCTCATCAGAAAATGCCAGTTGATTTAAAAAGAGTAAAAAGAGTTTCCTCTAAAGGCAAGTTTGTTTCTGACAAAAAAAGGTTCGTTACAATGCCACCAAGAGTTTTAGAAATGAAAAAAGAGCTTTTAGAAAAGATAGAAAAAGTGAAGGAGTTTGCAGAAAGAAGCAGTATAAATGTTATAGAGAAGGGGAAAGGCAAAATTGGGGTTGTCTGTTCTGGGGTTTCTTATCTTTATGTTAAAGAGGCCTTAAATGGTTTGGATATTCCTTTGTTAAAACTTGGTTTCTTTTATCCTTTGCCAGAAAAAAAGATTAAAAGGTTTTTAAAACCATTGAAAAAGGTATTGGTTGTTGAGGAATTAGAAGGGTTTTTAGAAAAAGAACTAAAAGGTCATGATGTTGAAGTGATAGGCAAGCAGGTCTTACCTGAAGTTGGAGAATTGACGCCTGAATTGGTAAAGAGCGCTTTATTTAGGGTTTTGGGAAAAAGATATGCTTTGAAAGAGTTTAATTTGAAAAAAGTAAAGCATTTGCCAAGATTCTGCACTGGCTGGCCTTCTTGTCCTTATTGGAAGCTTTTTGCTGCTGTTAAGCAAGCTGCTCCAAAAAACACTATTTTTGGCGGTGATATTGGCTGCTACATGATAGCTGCTTTACCACCTCACAGCTTGTATGACTATCTTTCTTGTATGGGATCTTCCATTGGAATAGGTCATGGCATTAAAAAAGCAACTAATCAGAAAGTAATTGCTTTTATTGGAGATGGCACCTTTTTCCATTCTGGCATTCCTTCTTTATTAAACGCCTCTTATAATAACTCCAATCTGCTTTTAATTATCTTAGACAACAGAATTACAGCCATGACAGGACAGCAGCCCAATCCCGGCATGGGAAAAAAAGGAGGGGAAGAAGATGCTGTTGAAATTAAAATTGAAGATATTGTTAAGGCCTTGAAAGTGAAAAACATTAAGGTGATAGACCAAGAAGAGGAATATGATGAGCTGGTTAGAACCATAAAAAGGTTTTTGAAGAAAAAAGAGCTTTGTGTGATTGTAGCTCGCAGAATGTGCGGTCTTTTAGCTAAAAGAAAAATGAGAAAATGAAAAAACCATTTAACATTATTATTTGTGGAGTTGGAGGTCAGGGTTTAATCACTTTGCTCCAAATAATAGCAGAAGCTGCTTTATTAAAAGGTTTTGATGTTAAAACATCAGAGCTTCATGGTTTAAGCCAGAGAGGTGGTTCTGTTTCTGTTCACATTAGATTTGGGAGTAAGGTTTTCTCTCCCATGGCTTCAAAAGCTGACTTAATTTTAGCTTTAGAATCGCAAGAGGCCTTGAACTTTGTTTCCTTTTCTGATAAAAACACTTTCTTTTTAATTAACAAACATCAAACACCCACTTTGGGGGATACTGTTTCAGAGAAAACAGTTAAGAACAATTTGGAGAAGCTGGGAAGGAGGTCTTTGTTTGTTCCTTCAACTGATATTGTTCAAAAAGAATTAAAAAAGCCTGTTTTAGCTGGAGTTTATCTTCTAGGGGTGGCCTTATTTAAAAATTTAATTCCCTTAGAAGAAAAAGACATTATCGCTTCTTTGAAAAAGCTCATGCCAAAGCAATTGCTTGGTATTAATGTTAAGGCCTTACAATTAGCCAAGAAAAATGTTTAATGTTGTTTGCCATTATGCTGAAATAGGTTTGAAAGGGAAAAACAGGAAGTTTTTTGAAGAAAAACTGGCTTCTAACATTAAAAAAGCTATTGGTTTTGGAAATGTTAAGAGGATATCAGGTAGGATTTTGGTTGAGATGGATTCTTTAAAAGGAGTTGAAGAAAAATTAAAGAATGTTTTTGGCATTGCTAATTTTAGTTTTGCTTTTTCTTCTTCTCAAGACATAGAAGAAATTAAGAAAAAAGCTTTAGAGGTTTTGAAAAAAGAAACCTTTTCTTCTTTTAAAGTTAATTGTTCAAGATCTAACAAGAATTTTGCTTTAACTTCTGTTCAGGTAAATGAGAGAGTAGGTGAGTTTATTGTTTCTTGTTTGGGGAAAAAAGTTGATTTAACTTCTCCTGATTTGACTTTATTTATTGAAATTGTGGATAATTACTGTTTTTTGTTTTTAGAAAAGATAAAAGGGCCTGGGGGGCTTCCGGTTGGAGTTAGCGGGAAAGCAGTTAGTTTGATTTCAGGTGGAATTGATTCTCCTGTAGCTAGCTTTTATGCTATGAAAAGGGGAATTGAGCTGGTTTTTTGCCATTTTCATTCTTTTCCCTTTACTGACAAGGCCTCTTTGGAAAAAGTAATTGCTTTGGTCAAAGTTTTAACTAAATATCAGTTTGAATCAAAACTCTATTTAATTCCTTTCTCTTCCATTCAAAAAGAAATTCTATTAAAAACAAAAGAAAAGTTAAGAGTTTTACTTTACAGAAGATTTATGTTTAAAATAGCCCAGGAAATAGCTCAAAAAGAAAAAGCAAGAGTATTAATTACAGGGGAAAGTGTTGGTCAAGTTGCCTCCCAAACCTTACCTAACATGCAAGCGACAGAAGAAGCAGTTTCTTTGCCTAATTTAAAGCCAGTGGTAGGTCAAGATAAAGAGGAAATTATACAAAAAGCTAAAGAAATTGGCACTTTTCAATTGTCAATTCAACCTTATAATGATTGTTGCAGCAGGTTTTTACCGAAACATCCAGAAACCAAAGCTAACTTAAGAGAGGTTAGGTCAGAAGAAAAAAAGCTTAATGTTGAAGAATTAATTAAAAAGGCCTTAAAACAAAAAGAAATATGTATAATAAAAATACAACCTTAAAAGAGATAATTTCTGTTTCTGGGATGGAAGAGATATTAAAAAAACACGGTGTTCCGTGTATAACTTGTCCCTTTGCTAAGATGGAAATGGATAAGTTGAAGCTGGGGGATATTTGTAGGATTTATAATATTAATTTAGAAAAATTATTGAAGGACTTGAATACTCAGTAGAAAAGATTTCTCGGCAACCATACTAGCGTCGCCGAGATCCCTCGTCGATTAGGAACCTTGGTTTGCCATCTTCTACAATGGCATTCCAAAGATTGTACATTTTTCGTAAGTTCTCCGACCCGTCTTTCCCCGGGTCTTTGTTGACGTCGTACCTCCTTTTATTCCACCCGCGGTGCTTTGGGTTCGTGTCTTTTACAAAGAAACGGATCTGGGAACCAGTAAATACTACCTGGTCCACTATTTCCCCTTCGACAAAGAGCCCTTTTACGCCACGGTTTATTCTAATATTTTTTACCTCTTCGGAAGGGAAGTCTCCCCTCCCGGGATCCCAACTATTAAAATCCCATTTTGTAGCATTCATGATATCACCTCCTCTGTTGCGATAATATGGAATCCCTTTCCGCTTTATTTTATACCATATTTCCTTCGCTTTTGCAAGAGTGACCCACTTTTTTGTTAAGTGTTGATTTTTTTTTACTAATTAGGTAAGCTTAAGCCCTAGAGAGTCAATAATCTGAACACCAAGGAAAGGAGAAGGAAGAATGAGTAAATCGATTGAAGGAGGAACCATTGTTTTTTACGAAGAAAGATGGGTTTCACGGCCTCGGGCTTTTGAAGAGCTTGGGCCTTTAACCCAAGAGTTGCTAACTTACTTGACTAAAATAAGGGGGGTGAATGTAATACTCCCCGCATCCAAACTCCTTATTCCTCGGATCTACCTGGACAGAAAGATTTCTTTGATTGTCTTGGTAGGCGAGAGGATGACTTACAGCACTGGGGGAAGGCCCATTCCATCTTTTTCCCAGATGGACGCAGCGGAACGCTGTTGGTATAAAGTTAGTGGGCTGTTATATGGATACTTGCTTTCAAGGCTGGATAGGATTGTACCCATTGAGGCGATCCCCTTAGTGGAGGTTGTCAGAGAGGTGGATGTTCGTACAGATGAAGAGACAAATCTTTCGTGCGAGAGAATAACGGCCACTGCCCGAAAAGATAAGGGAGTTGCTAGTACCCTTACTTACCTTTTGCAAACCTCTGTGAGTCCGTCCCACCCCCTCAACAAGGGCGTTGCAAACCTGAAGCCTCATCCGAGACCAGGGACGCTGGAAAGGATACCAGCTTCTGTAAAGGAGGTGGAGTTTTGAAGAAAAGCCCTAAGGGCCCATTAGGCAGAAAGTCTTTTGGGCTTTTAGCGTTATTTTACAGAAACTAGCTTGACCATTCTCTTTTTTTGAGCAAGAACAAGGAAAAGGACATAAAATAAGGCAAGAGTAGTCATATCCCGCTCCTACCTCCTGGCCTGCGCAAGGCCAACATAACTTTTGCCTTATAAGTCAGCCGGGGAGATTGTAGCCTGAGGATCTGTTTGATAAGTTCATAGCTCTTCCAATCTCCCCTTTTTTATTGCACAGGAAATCATGAACAGAAATTCAATAAGTTTAATGGTAAAATCAGAAAATGCCTTTGAATAAAATATTTGTTGTTTTAGCTTTGTTTTTTTGCCAACTTTTTTATTTGGAAAGAGGTTTTTTCTCCCGGTGCTTGAAATGGCTTTCTTTTTTTGTTAATAAGGATTATAATAAACTAATATGGAGAAAGGACATAATCTTACAAAAATACTTTCTTCTTACTCTAAAGAGCGCCTTTGGGTGGCTTTATCTCCAGACAAGAAAAGAGTTGTGGGAAAGGGCAAGACACCAAAAGAGGCTCTTGACATGGCTTTGAAGAAGAAAATCAAGGAGCCTTCTGTTATTCAAGCTATACCAGATTATTCTGGCGCTGTTTATAGCTTGGGATTATGAGCATGAAATTTCGTTATTGGAAGCTCCCCTCTTATAAAACAACAATCCCTATGCCTATTATTGAGGTAGTTTTGTCTCCTCCTTCTGGGGGAGAGACTTTTAGATATCCCTGTTTGGTTGACTCTGGAGCAGAATATTGCTATTTCCACGCAAAAGGAATAGGCAGAGATTTGTTAAAGCTTGTTATTGAAGACGGAGAAGCAATGGATATCAAAGGTATCGCAGGCATATCTTTGGAAGGCTATCTTCATAAAATTCATTATAAATTGGGGGGATGGGATTTTGAAGCTGAAGTTTGCTTTGTCCCAGAGCTTAAAGCTCCTTTTGGTATTTTGGGCAGAGCAGGCTTTTTTGATTTTTTTAAAGTTCAGTTCGAGCATAGGAAGGAGATTATAGAGTTGAAGGATTATCAAGGTAAGAAAAAGCAATAGCTAAAATGCCTTTGAATAAAATACTTGTTGTTCTGGTTGTGTTTTTGTTTTTTGCCAACTTCTTTATTTGGAAAGAGGTTTTTTCTTTTGGCAAGTTAGAAGTTGTTTTCTTTGATGTAGGGCAGGGAGATAGTATTTTTATTCAAACCTCTCAAGGTCATCAGGTTTTAATTGATGGTGGTCCTTCTGATGCGGTCTTAGAGAAGTTAGGCAGGGAAATGCCTTTTTGGGACAGGTCTTTGGATGCGGTTATGCTAACTCATCCGGATTATGATCATTTAAAAGGTTTAATTTATGTTTTAGAAAAGTATGAAGTTGATAATATTGTTTGGACAGGAGTGGAAAAAGAAACAAAAGTTTATTCAGATTGGATAGATGGTTTGGAAGGAAAGAATGTGTTTATAGCTCAAAGAGGAAAAGAAATTAGAATGGGAGAAACCAGTTTATATATTTTTCATCCTTTTTCTAATTTAGAAGGGGAAAGGGTGGAGAGTTCTAATGAAACTTCAATTGTCTCTCAATTGGTTTTCGGTGAAAATGAGTTTGTTTTTATGGGTGATGTTTATAAAAAACAAGAGGATGATTTGTTAATAAGGTCTGATTTTAAGAGTTTGGTTTGTGATGTTTTGAAATTAGCTCATCATGGAAGCAAGAACTCTTCTTCTTTGGGATTTCTTTCTGTTTTAGAGCCCTCTTTGGCTGTGATTTCTGTTGGTGAAAATTCCTATGGTCATCCACACCAAGAGGTCTTGAGCAATTTAAAAGAACTTGGTATCATGGTTTTGAGAACTGATCAAAAAGGTGATATTAAAATTATTGCCAATAGCAATAACTTTTTAATTAAATAATATGAAAGGAATAGAATTTCCTCTTTTTAAAAGCAAAGTAAATGTTAAAGAAAGCTTTGATTTGACAGATGTTGAAGACAGAGGGGCCTATTTTGAGTTAAAAGCTGGTCTTGAGATAAGAAAATTAAGAGAATACTTAAAAGAAAACACTTTTATTTGCTATTTATTGGGTAAAAAGAACTCTGGTAAAGGAACTTACGCTAAAATGTTCAAAGAAATAGTTGATAAAGACAGAATAGAGCATTTCTCTGTTGGAGACATGGTAAGAACTTTGGATGAAGTTGTTCATTCCTCTTCAAAGCAAAAAGAATTAGTGGACTTTTTAAAAAAGAATTACAGGGGATTCGTTCCTTTAAAAGAAATCATAAAATCATTAAAGCAAAGGAGCACTAAAGTTCTTTTGCCTTCTGAATTGGTTTTAGCTTTAGTTAAAATGAAAATATCTTCTCAAGAGAAAAAGGCCTTGTTTATTGATGGTTTTCCAAGGAACTTAGACCAGATTTCTTATTCTTTGTTTTTCAGAGACTTAATTGGTTATAGGGAAGATCCTGATGTATTTTGTTTAATTGATGTTCCAGAGGCCGTTATAGATGAAAGAATAAAATACAGGGTTGTTTGTCCTAAGTGTCAGACCTCAAGAAGCTTAAAACTATTGCCAACTAAGAAAGTGGAATATTCAAAAGGAAAATTTCATTTAATCTGTGATAATCCAGATTGCACAGGAGAAAGATTGGTTTCTAAAGAAGGGGATCAGTTTGGCATAGAGCCAATTAGAGATAGATTAGAAACTGATGAAGAATTAATCAGAAAGGCTTTTTCTTTGCACGGTATTCCCAAGATTTTGTTGAGAAACTCTGTTCCGGTCTCTGAAGCAAAAGAATACTTAAACGATTATGAAATTACACCAGAATATTCCTATACTTTAAAAGATAAGAAAGTAGTAGTAGAAGAAAAGCCCTGGCAAGTTAAAGATGATGAAGGAGCACCCTCCTACAGCTTATTACCTCCTCCAGTTGTCCTATCTTTAATCAAACAAATGACCGAGGCCTTGGAAATTTAATTTTGTTTTAACCACACACATTTGTCGGTTTAACTAACTTAATATTTCCAGCATTTCATTTGGAGTTTTTCCTCCTAATGAGCAATGCTCCATGTTGTTATACTGCTCATTCCATATTTTAA
>Ga0180438_10005050_pt1 | contig 18617 bp, 24 predicted proteins | sample SS_ome_12_FD_132455 | JGI IMG/M metagenome (GOLD analysis project Ga0180438, IMG submission 132455) | Hypersaline lake sediment archaeal communities from the Salton Sea, California, USA - SS_3_D_2 metaG | ecosystem: Environmental > Aquatic > Non-marine Saline and Alkaline > Hypersaline >...
AAGGCGCCAGGTTGTGGCCCTGGAGATCGTGGGTTCAAATCCCACCGTTCACCCCAATTTATTTTTGCGCCTATAGCTCAGCGGACAAGAGCACCGGTCTTCGGAACCGGGGGTCGTGGGTTCAAATCCCTCTAGGCGCGCTAAAAATCATCGAGCACGCATTTTTGTAACTCTTTCAGATGTGAGGTGTCGTTATGCCTAGTCAAAACGAAACGTCCGTCTACATAATTAAAAATCGTAATTCCGCCTACATCCTGTTTAATATTCCAGAAGTGTGAGTTGTCCAGTCCCAGTAAGGAGCATATCAGGACTTTGTTCACAACCCGATGTGATGCCAATACCACGCTCCCCTCATATTTAGAGAGTACATCATCAACTACGCCAGCAGCCCTTTCTCTCACATCTGCTAGACTCTCTCCGCCGGGCATTCTTACCTCCTGAGGATTATTGTGCCACTTATCGAGGAGAGCTGGATATGACTTCCTCACTTCTTGCTCTGGCAAAGATTGCCATTCTCCATAATCGAAATCTATAAGGCCATCGGCGATGTATACGCCAATTTTATGGTAGCGGGCAATGATATTTGCCGTGTCTAGCGCCCTTTTTAGCGAGCTGGAATAAATAGCCTCTAATTCCCAATTGCCTAAATACTTGCCCAATAGCTCTGCCTGTTTAATGCCCGCTTCGTCTAGATTCACATCTGCTCTACCTCTATATATCTTCTCCACATTCCATACGGTTTCTCCGTGTCTTACTAGGACGAGTTCTGTCATGGTTCCCCGCAATAATTATCTAACCACAGAGCATTTATAGCAACTCTGGGAAGAAAGTCAATTTTTAAGGTTGCTGTAAATCCTTGCCAAGTAGAGTGGTTGACTAGAAATCGTTGATTAATTAGGATTATAGGTGTAGAATAAATACTTGGTACCAAGGAGGCGCACCATGGTAGAGATGACGATTGACAGCATCCGGGTTAGCCTGATGAATTATCAGAGGGTGGTGATTTTAAAGGAAAAGGGGACTAATCGATATTTACCCATTTGGATTGGGCCTGCTGAAGCAGATGCTATTGCAGTAAAGTTGCAAAATGTCGAACTATCTCGTCCTCTAACACATGATTTGTTGCAATCTGTGATTTCTACTTTGGGGGCGTCAATTGACTATATTGTGGTAAATGGGCTTAAGGATGATACTTTTTATGCCAGACTCGCTCTCAGCATTGATGGTGTGAAATTAGATATTGATTCTCGACCAAGCGATGCATTAGCTCTAGCTGTAAGGGTGGGAGCACCAATATATGCTGAGGAATCGGTGTTGGATAAAGCGGGTATTGTACTGGAAGAGGAAACGGGCAAACCTGTTTCTGAAGATAAAGTTGATGAGCAAGAGCTGAAAGGGCTTTCAGCTTATAAGGATTTCATAAATACGCTGGATCTAGAGGATTTTAGGAAACGCCAATCCTGAGAAGGTCAGTAGTGAGACAGTGGGTAGGCCCACTTCGATTTCTGCTCACGATAGGTTGGTATATGGTTCTGAGCTTGCTAATCCCAACTGGGCTTGGATATTGGCTTGACCGCCCAGAGATGTTTGATAGACGCCCTTTATTTACCCTGATTGGTCTTGGCATAGGGACGGTTATTGCATTCTATGGGCTGGTTCGCATGCTTCGCCGGTATAGGGCTGAGCAGAACGAATTAAACAAAGACAAGAGATAAAACAGTGCAAGGGCTAGGTTGTGGCTGTGCCACAAAACTTATAATTTTCGCTCTTGTCATTATTTTAGCTTTCTTTGGTATTGGCTTCGTTTTTGGCCCTCTTGGTGCTAGCTTTTTGGGCATTGAAACCCCGAGTTTCCTGAATGTCCCTAAACCCCATGTCGAGCTTCCCGCGGAAGGATTGTTTGAGGTTGCTGGCTTTCCCATCACCAACACTTTAATTGCCTCCTGGTTTACTATCATCGTGCTGGTGGGCGTCTTTTATGTGTGCACCCGCAAGATGAAGCTTATCCCAGGGCGGCTTCAAAATTTGGCAGAGATGGCAGTAGAGGGTTTGCTAAACTTCGTGGAGGGGACTGCGGGTGGAAAACATGCAAGGTTGCTCTTTCCAGCAGTAGCCACTATATTTATCTATGTGCTAGCCAATGCTTATTTAGCTCTACTGCCCTTCTTCAGCACAATAGTAATCACTGGGCATGAAGGCAACCTTGTGCCCGTGTTCCGGGGAGCTAATACCGATGTTAATGTGCCTCTTTCCATAGCTGTAATGTCTTTTATCTTCGTCGAATTTTGGGGGATGAAATCCCTGGGTGCTTTTCGTTACTTGGGGGAGTTCTTTAATGTCGGACAGCTAGGGAGAGGTATTAAGGAGTTATTCAGGGGAAAGATGCGCTCAGCTATAACTAACGTTGGTTTTGGATTTATCAATCTGTTTGTTGGCATATTGGAGCTATTCAGCCACTTGATACGCATTGTCAGCTTTACCTTTCGTCTCTTCGGCAACATGACCGCAGGGGAGATATTGGTGTTAGTTTCCGTCTTTCTCATTCCTCTGATATTTACCATTCCCTTTTACGGGTTAGAATTGCTCATTGGCCTTATTCAAGCTCTTATTTTCGCTGGTTTGACGTTGGTATTTGGCATTATCGCTATACGTCCTGCACATGAGGAGGCAGAATAAAAATAAAAGGAGGGAATAAATGACGCCAGAAATCATGAAGATGCTAACCATAGGGTTAGCTGCCGGTGTAGGTTTCTTTGGTCCGGCACTAGCTTTGGGGCTTATAGGCTATTCAGCCATGCAGTCCCTGGGGCGCAATCCTGAGGCAAGGGGGGCAATTCTGACCAACATGATTTTGGTTGCTGCCTTAGCTGAAGCTATCGGAATTTATGTTTTGATAGTATGTATTATCTTGGCTATGGTCGTATAGTATTAAGGAGGTGTAAACCATGGGAGACGGAGGTTTACCTAGTGGTTTGTCGATAATCATTGTAGCTGCTGTGGTGATGATATTTGCCATAGGAGGGCTTGTTATTGCTTTAGCCCTGCTAGGGATGTTTTAGTCTGCTATTAAAGTTTAAGGGGGCAAAATGGGAGGCTTTGCTGATATAGGCATTAACTTACCGCTGCTGCTAGCTTTTATCGTAAATTTTGTCATCTTGTTTGGCTTGCTGGGTTTGGTTCTATATAAGCCGGTGATGAAGATGCTTGATGAGCGGTCCAAGAGGATAAAGGAGGGTATGGAGCGAGCTGAAGCCACAAAGGAGGAATATGCCCGTGCTGAAGAAGAGGTTAAGAGACTGATAAGCAAGGCGCGCGAGGATGGACAAGCTTTGGTTAGTCAAGCTACCCAGATTGGGGAGAGGCTTAGAGAAGAGGCAAAGGATGGAGCAAGAGAAGAGGCACAAGTTATTATTGAGCGAACTCGAGCCGAACTAGACGAGGAGCGTGATAGGATTATTGATGACCTGCGAAGGGAATTTGTGGATATTTCCATTTCGGCTGCTGAGAAAGTAATCAAGGAGACCTTAGATAAAAAGAGGCATCGCAGGCTTATCGAGGAAGCATTGGAAGAAAGTGCCACTTTTAAAAAGAATTAGGCCTGCAATAACATGGCAATGAAATGGCAAGATTGACTTCCGGTAAACGCTATGCTCAAGCTGCCTTCAAGTTGGCTCTGGATAATGGGGAGTTAGAAAGTTGGCAGGCAAGCTTGAGGAGAATAGCTGATATGAGTACAGATGAAAAGCTTGTGGCTTTATTGGAAAATCCTAAATTGCCTTTCGAGGCCAAGAAAGCACTTTTGGCAGAACGGCTAGGGAAAATGAACCCTCTGGCTCTAAATTTAGGTTGTCTATTAGTGCACAAACGAAGGTTAAGTATTGCTGGTGATATTTCACTGCAGTACGACAGGTTGTTGGACACCCATTATGGGGTTGAACATGTTGAAGTAATTACCGCTTTGCCGTTGGGTGATGAGGATAGGGAGAGGATTTCTGGTCAGTTTGGAAAGATAACCGGAAGTAAGGTTGCCATTGATGCTCAGGTCGATCCCTCCATAATTGGCGGAATCAAAGCGAAGATCGGTGATAAGCTCATTGATGGCAGCATACGTAATAGAATGGAGGCTTTAAGGAAGAGTTTGACTGGAATTGGCAGGTAATGGCATTTTAGGAGGCTAAATGGCGACTCGAGATCAAGATATCGTTTCAGTAATTAAAGAGCAAATCGAACATTTTGGCACTACCGTAGCTGTGGCTAATGTGGGCACAGTGGTGGAGGTAGGCGATGGCATCGCCCGCATCCATGGATTGGGAGATGCAGCTTACAACGAATTACTGCAATTCCCCCACGATATCATGGGTTTGGCTCTGAACTTGGAGGAGGATAATGTTGGTGCTGTTATCCTTGGTGATTGTAGCCAGATTAAGGAAGGAGATGAGGTGAAGTCGACGGGAATGGTGGTTGAAGTTCCTGTCGGCGACGTCCTCATTGGCAGGGTGGTTGATCCTCTGGGGCGTCCGCTGGATGGCAAGGGACCAATTAAGGCCAAGAAGACCCGTCCTATAGAAATAGTGGCGCCAGACGTAACAAAAAGAAGTCCTGTAGACACACCAGTGATGACAGGTATCAAGGCCATAGATAGCATGATTCCCATTGGGCGAGGCCAGCGTGAGCTCATCATTGGTGACCGTTTTTCTGGGAAATCAGCTATTCCTATTGACACTATAATTGCCCAAAAAGGCGGCGACCTCATTTGCGTTTATGTTGCTATTGGGCAGAAAACATCCAAGGTGGCTCAGGTGGTAGCTACTTTGGAGAAATATGGAGCTATGGAGCACACTATCGTGGTGGCTGCCGATGCCTCAGACCCTGCTCCCCTGCAATACCTTGCCCCTTATGCCGGCTGTGCTATGGGTGAAGAGTTCATGGAACAGGGAAAGGATGCCCTTATTGTTTATGATGACCTTTATAAGCATGCCTGGGCTTATCGCCAGCTTTCCCTATTGCTCCGCCGCCCACCAGGCAGGGAAGCCTATCCTGGGGATATTTTCTATGTGCATAGTCGGCTTCTGGAAAGAGCGGCTAAGTTGGCTCCTGAGCATGGTGGTGGCTCGCTTACCGCCTTGCCTATTATTGAGACTCAGGCTGGAGATATGTCAGCCTATATTCCCACAAATGTGATTTCCATTACCGATGGGCAAATTTATCTGGAAACGGATTTATTCAATGCTGGAATTCGTCCTGCCATAAATGTGGGATTGTCAGTATCCCGGGTTGGCGCTTCTGCTCAGCGCAAGGCCATGAGGCAGGTAGCTGGCAGGTTACGACTGGAGCTAGCCCAAGCCCGTGAGCTTCAAGCTTTTGCTCAATTTGGAACCGCTGACCTGGATAAAGCGACCAGAGACCAGTTGGAGCGGGGTAGGCGTATCACTGAGGTACTGAAGCAACCGCAGTATTCTCCTATATCTTTGGGAAAGGAAGTGATGATTCTCTACGCTGTGACCAGTGGCTATCTTGATGATGTGCCGGTGGATGGAGTTATCGCCTGGGAGAGAAACTTTCAGAGATTTATGGAAACTAACCATCCTGAATTAGAACAAAAGATTAACGATGAGAAGGAGATAAAGACCGGGACTGAGGAAGCTTTGAAATCAGCAATACTGGGATTTAAGGAAAGTGCCACTTAATGGAAGGACAAGGCTTGACTTTCGTGTCATTCTAAGCTGCAGGCGAAGTAGCTCTGAGACCCTCGCTTCGCTCAGGGTGACATAAGGGGCTCGGGACATTATTAGGTAGACAATGATCAGTACCCAGATTATCCGTCGGCGGATACGCAGTATCGAGGGCACCGCCAAGATTTGCAAGGCTATGGAGATGATTGCCACTGCCAAGATGCGACGGGCTCAAGAGCAGGCGATGGCGGGGCGGCCCTATGCTGAGGAAATAGGCAAAGTGGTGTCCGACCTCGCTGTTGAAGCTCAGGTTGGAGGTAAAGTTCACCCCTTGCTGCAGAAGCGCGAGGTCCAGAAGGTCGCTATAGTCCACATGACTACCGACCGCGGGCTGTGTGGTGGGTTGAATGCTAATCAGAATCGCCTTCTTGCTGGCTTTATTCTGGAGCAAACTGTGCCTGTTACTCTCGTTACCGTAGGGCGTAAAGGGCGAGCTTTCGCACGAAGGACCCAGCGTGACCACCGTGCTGAGTTTACTGGAATCAGCGATCGACCTAGTTTACTAGAGACACTGCCTCTCTCACGGGTGGTTATCGATGACTACAGCAATGGTGAGGTTGATTTGGTATATCTTGCTTATCCTCGTTTCGTCACTACTATGATTCAACGACCTGTAGTGGAGGTGTTGCTTCCCATTGAGCCAGCTCTGCTGCCTGGAGCCCAAGTGGCAGAATATATTTATGAACCTGACCCCGGTGCTGTTTTAGGTGGGCTACTGCCAAGGTATGTGGAGATGAAAGTATACCATGCTGTACTAGAGCTAGTTGCCAGTGAGCAATCGGCGCGAATGGTGGCTATGCGTAATGCCAGCGATAATGCTAGGGAACTTATGGAGGACCTGACTTTGGCATTAAATAAAGTCCGACAAGAAACAATTACCAAGGAGATCTGCGATATCAGTGGAGGAGCTGAGGCTTTAGTTTGAGTTACTGTTTATGTGGTTTAATAAAGAAAACCTCGCCATGCATCACTTTATCTAGCGAGGTAGGGAGGTAATAGATGGCAAAGGGCAAGGTAGTTCAGGTTATCGGCACGGTGGTTGATATGGAATTTCCGCCTGATGAGCTGCCAGCCATAAATAATGGCATAGAGATTTCTTTAGATGTTGGCAAAGTCATTCTCGAAGCGCAACACCACATTGGCAATAACTGGGTGCGAGCTATTGCCTTGAGTCCTACTGATGGATTGATGAGGGGGGCTGAAGCGATTGATATGGGAACTCCGATATCCGTGCCGGTGGGGAGGGCAACTTTAGGCAGGTTATTCAATGTTTTTGGCGAACCGTTAGATGGATTGGGAGAGGTGAAAGCTGAGCAACGCTATCCCATTCACCACCCGCCTCCCCTTTTAACAGAGCAGGAGACAACTCCTCAGATGCTGGAGACGGGACTCAAAGTGATGGACCTCATCACTCCCTTTACCAGGGGAGGAAAGGTGGGGGCATATGGTGGAGCTGGCGTCGGCAAGACGGTTATCATTATGGAGCTTATTCGTAACATAGCTACTGAACACGGTGGTTTTTCTGTTTTTGCTGGCGTGGGTGAAAGGTCGCGTGAGGGAAATGACCTTTGGTTAGAAATGCAGAGGTCTGGTGTTCTGGACAAGACTGTTCTTGTTTTTGGTCAGATGAATGAGAGTCCTGGCGTTCGCTCTCGAGTAGCGTTAACGGGGGTGACCATGGCGGAGTTTTTCCGTGATGTGGAAGGCCAGGATGTTCTTCTGTTCATAGATAACATATATAGATATGTTCTGGCTAACATGGAACTATCGGCTCTTTTGGGGCGCATGCCTTCAGCGGTAGGTTACCAGCCTACATTGGGCACAGATGTTGGTGAGCTGGAGGAAAGGATTACCACGACTAAGAAGGGCTCTATTACGTCCTTTCAAGCTATATATGTACCTGCTGATGATTATACTGACCCGGGTATCGTGGCTACTTATGGCCATCTGGATGCCGTTGTTGCTTTAGAGCGTTCCATAGTTGAATTAGGCATATACCCGGCTGTCGATCCACTGACTTCGACGTCTCGTATACTCGATCCTGCCATCGTTGGCGAGGAGCATTATGAAGTAGCTAGAGGAGTGCAGCGGACACTGCAAAGGTACAAGGAGCTACAAGATATAATAGCTATCTTGGGTATGGAAGAATTGAGCGAAGAGGATAAGCTTGCTGTAAATCGAGCCCGGCGAATTCAAAGGTTCTGCTCCCAGCCATTTCATGTGGCTGAGGCATTTACCGGCACTCCGGGCAAGTACGTGCCTGTTAAAGAGACCGTGCGTGGCTTTAAGGAAATCCTGGAAGGGAAGCATGATGACCTTCCAGAAGCTGCCTTTTATATGGTGGGCACCATTGATGAAGCGGTAGAGAAGGCGAAGGATATCGGAGGAGGATAGTGGCTACGTTCAGGTTGGAGGTTGTTACTGCTGAAAGGCTGGTCTTTGCTGATGATGTTAACGGGATTGTTGCCTGGGGAGTAGAGGGACAGTTAGGTATTCTTCCCCATCATGCTCCTTTGATGACCATGCTGCAACCTGGGGACCTGGTCATAAAAAGGGATAATGAAGAGGAGTACTTAGCTCTGAGTGGCGGTTTCCTAGAGGTGCGACCTGACAAAGTAATAGTCTTGGCTGATGCTTGTGAGCGCGCTGAGGAGATTGATATCGCTCGTGCTGAAGCGGCCAAGTGTCGTGCTGAGGAAACTTTGAAAGAACGACCGCCTGAGGTAGACACCGCCGCTGCTGAGGCAGCTTTACGCCGCTCCCTCGCTAGGTTAAAAGTAGCGGAGAAGAGACGCCGTAGACCTAGGGGGATGGCTTAATTACAGTATTTCCAATCTGCTGACAATTTGTTAACAGAATTTCTCAAATCCAGAAGACGGGGGAGTAGCCCCGAAAGACTTATATTCTATAAAAGCACAATTAAGCCCTTCCTAATGTTCTCCAGTGGCAAACCGCAGAGGAAACAAGCCATTTCCTGGCTGGTTTGAAATGCTCCAGTAATACTAAGCACGCTATAGAGGAATTAAAGTTTTTGTCCGCAGGTTGCTTAAGGCAAAGCGTATCAAGTGAGCCCCACTAATCTTGGTTGATAGCCCAAAAGAGATCAAAGCCATATTACCATCGCTAACGCAAGAGCAAGTAGAGTATCTCATTGCCCAGGCTGACAATATTCGAGATAAGACCTTTATTGCCTTACTGAATGATTCTAGCGTGAGGGTAAAGGAGGTTGGCAATATCCAGGTTTCCGATATTGATTGGGAAAGCATGACAACAACCATCTAAGGGTAGTGAGCAACGGAGAGCACCGTTTACAGCCAAAAGTGGAGATTTACTTACGCAATACCTGAGTGATGGTGGCAATGATAATAATGGCTGTGTGAATATCTGGAATCTTGAGCTAAGGAGTATTCAGTGCATGCTGGGACGATTGAGTAGGAAGACGGGTATTGGTTTTAGCACTTATGCATTTCGCAGAAGTTTTGCCTGTAGCCTGCACAGGAAAGGACTTTCAACTCTGGACATAATGTACCTTGGAGGATGGCAGGATTTAAGTATGGTTCGCCGCTATACCCGCAGCATCAACTTTGATGATTGTCTGGAGCACTACAAACGAGTCACTGGCTGACATACTGTGACATCATCTTCCTATGGCTTTTCCACCTTGGATGGTAAAACTAACTGACAAAATCACACCGTATCTGACCGTTCAAAATGCTCCCCCTATACCCCGAAATAACCCCTCTTTTGGGTTAGGTGGACTCGAGTTTTATGGCAAGCTCGATTTGGGAATCAAAAGCAATCTGGGTAGTTAATGCCCTTACCGCAAGGCAATATGCTAGTTCTTAGCTTTCTCTTGCTTGGGGTTGGACAAACCAGACAATTCCACTGATGAGGGCTATGAAGGAAAAAGTAATGGTTAGAGCTGGCATACCAAATCCGAAGGCTACCCCAATAAGAAGGAACGAAACAATTGAGCCTGATATAACATAGATATATTTGCTAATCTGGACTTCCGATTTGATCTGGACTTTCGACCTCTGCCGCCCCTGATAGAGATTAAGGATTACAACTATATCCGAAAAGAACACGAGTATAAATTAGCTCGCAGCCGTAAAGGTGACACTACCTCGAAAGACCGATTATGCTAACATATAAGGTCGCAGAAAGAGTGTCATGATAGCCTGTATCTGACACAATATTGTTAAGGAGGTTCTCTCACATGCTTCAGCCACTACAGGGGATCAGGGTTTTGGAATGGGCAATTTATCATGCTGGGCCAGGCGGGCCTGCGATTTTAGGAGATCTTGGGGCAGAGGTCATAAAAATAGAGCGGCCCAAAGAGGGAGATCCGTTGAGGGAAAGATTTCAATTTGGAAAGTCTTACTTTGACTTCCAGGGAAGAAACCTTTTCTTCGAGGGTGCTAACCGAAACAAGAAGAGCATCACCTTGGACCTGAGTAAAGAAGAAGGCAGAGAGGTAGCATATCGCTTAGCAGCCAAGTCGGATGTTTTCCTGACAAACATACGCAGTACGACGGTAGAGAAAATGAAAATGAGCTATCCCATTCTTCATGAAATTAATCCCAGGCTCATTTATGCCAGTGTTACTATGTTTGGCCCTAATGGCCCTGATAGCCATCGAGGAGGCTTTGACTTTCAAGGACAGGCAAGGTCGGGGTTGATGTATAGCATAGGAGAGCCAGACATGCCTCCCTTGGCAGCTGTTTTCGCAGTTATAGACCAGGTCACCGCCATCTGGGCAAGCCATGCAGTGTTATCCGCTTTGGTAATGAGGGATCGCTCTGGCATAGGTCAACAGGTCCAGGCTTCCATATTAGGTTCAGCTTTAGGTCTGCAATATTTTAATGTCCTGATTGGTGCGTTGACTAATGACGCTCCTCGCCATAGCCGTACTGATACAGACCCGATGAGAAATATGTACCAGTGTAAAGGGGGGAAATGGATATGTTTTACTACGACTACATTTGAGCCAGGACTTTGGCAAGAATTTTGTCGCATTATCGAGCGCCCCGATTTGGAGAATGATACCAGGTTTACTTCCTATGAGAAACGGATGGAGAATTGCGGGGAATTAATAGCCATTCTCGATGGTATTTTTCTCACTAAAACGAGAGAGGAATGGCATGATATTTTCGGGCGGCATGGGTTTTTATCCTCTCCAGTGAACACTCCCATCGAACTCAAGGATGACCCACAGATAACGGAAAACAAATATATGGTGGAATTCGACCATCCCGCTCTGGGAAGTGTTCTGTTTCCTGGCTACCCGGTTCACTTCAGCGAGGCATTCGCAGGTACTCGAACCGCCGCTCCTGAACTTGGTGAGCACACGGAGGAGGTCTTGCGGGAAATCGGTGGTTACAGCGCTGAGGCGATAAAAGGATTCAGGGGAAGAGAGATAATCTAAGGGAATGGCTGGCAATCGAATGCAGTATGTTAAAAACTGAAGGAAAAGCTTTATATGACTACGCTTAGTAAATTAGCAATAGGATTAGGGGCATTCATTGCCATCGCTGCCATTGTGGTTTGTACCGTACCCCTAATAGCAGTCCATTATGCAGTCGATGTATCTTATGAGGATACGGAGAAATATTACATCAAGGAACAATATACTTTTCAGGAGCCCTATACCGTTCAGGAGCTTTACACTGGGACAGAAAACTACACCGAAAGGGAACCTTACAACAAATCTGTCCCAATTGACTACGTTGTGACTGACGAAGGAATCTATGAACCGTCGTGCGGTGGTGGCTACTACACACGGGTAAGTATCAAAAATGCCGATGTAAAGAGTGGGTCATTCCGCGTGACATTTCGCATCTTCATACATGGGGTGGGAACGACCATAAAAAACGCCTCAACATATATTGCAGCGGGTGGCACACAAAGGGTTGAAGTATATACTAGCGGAGATGTACGCTCTTTTACCTACTTGATCACCGCCCCTACAAAAACCGTCGTTGATTACCGTGATGTCGTAAAAACTAGAGAGGTGACTGAATACAGGGATGTAACCAAGTACAGGGATGTAATTGAGTACAGGGATGTTCTAAAACAGAGGACTGTAACAAAGACACGCCAAGAGATACGCTCTAAGAAGGTAACCGTGCTTGATTACTTATTACACTACTAGGTTATAAGGGCCAGCGGATTCGGAGAGGAGTTTAGCATGGTAAAGCGAATACATACAGATAACACGGTAAAGGTAATTGATAGAGATTCCCCGCATTTTGGTGCTACAGGTGTTTTAATAGGAGTGGAGAAGAAACCTGTTCGTATGCGACTTAGAAACCACTTAAAAGTTAGGTTGAATAGCATAGATACTGTGGAAGTATTTCTCCCTGAGCAACTAGAAGTAATACACTGACCGAAATTTCTATATAAGCCTAAGTATCCGGTGGCTAGGCTCAGGTCAACCCTCAACCCATCCTCAAACTTCACTGACCGAGTGGTATAATTAGGATTTATATTAGTCTGATGACAAACTAGACAGGAGGACATCAACGAATAAAGGCGACGCTATATACTGTCCGATTTTCTCTATTGCCAATGTACCTAAGCAGATAGGGGGTGAAGGACTGGGACACGAGCTTATTAACGCAAAAGGGGCGTGGTTCCTACACCGCCCTAAAAAAAAGTGTTGGATTGCAAGGTTTGGGCAGAGTCACTGGTTCTTGCAGACATGTTTGACCGCTCGAAGAAAAATTCTGGTGATACCCTTGAAGTCCATGATTCGCCTCAAGAGGCAGTTGTTAGGCGGAAGACCACTGGAAATGACGCAAGTCGATTAGAATCCTAAGTCACAGAGACTATGAAGGGTCATAACACTCCACCTCGGTAAGGATGGCTGTTTACTTCACTTGTTGATGATTTGTCAACGAGGTTAGCGAGGTTAGGGAAGGTTAGTCTAGTTTCATTTATATATGGATATTTACTCTAACCTAGGCTAACCTATCCTAACCCAGGTCAATTGCTTATTAGACTGCTGTCCCATAGAACGCTCATTGTATCGGCTTCATCCCGGAAGTCCTTATATCGTGTATAATATTCCTATGTTTAGTGTGAAGGAAGCATCAGAGAAACTAGGCTTAGACCCAAGTCAAATAAGGCGGTTATTGGCAAAAGGTGAAATCAAGGGCAAGAAGCTGGGGCATGATTGGGTGGTTCTTAGCTTGGATTATAAGAGGAAAAGGAAGCCAAAAGGAGGCAGAAGATGAAACAAGAAATCACTGAGGCAGAGCTAGCTCTGCAGTTGGGTGTGAGCAGAGCTTATGTGACCATGCTTGGTAATGGGAGGAGGAAACCAAGCAAGGAAGTTGTTAACAAAAAGAGGAAATTGGCTGTTAACAATACTGATTACAATATTTCCAGTCTGACTCTAGTATCGTCTTTCGCCGCTTTTACTCGAAGTAGCGTGCGCATAGCCTGAGCTACACGTCCTTGCCTACCGATAACCCTACCCTTGTCGTCTGGAGCAACCTCCAATTTAATTAACAAACCTTCGTCACTATCTTCCTCAGTGATGTTTACCTTGTCAGGTTCTGCCACAATGGCTTTAACAATGTATTCCACCAGGTCTTTCATTTCGCCTCCTTAATGGTTAGTTCTGGCCTGAGGCCGGTTGTTGCTCAAATTTATCCATAATGCCTAGTTTGCTAAGCAAGCTGCGCACCGTATCTGTAGGCTGAGCTCCACAGCCAAGCCACTTTAAGGCTTTCTCTTCATCAATGTAAATAGTTGCGGGATCGGTCAAAGGATTGTAATGCCCGATAATCTCGACAAATTTGCCATCACGGGGAGAGCGACTATCGGCTACTACCACCCGGTAGAATGGTCTGTTCCTCCTGCCCATACGGCGTAATCTGATTTTAACCATTTGATAAGGTGATTATCTCTTAACTGCAAATGTTTGTCAATGGTGTGATTTGACATGGGCTTTGCTCTGCGGGGCAACACTTCATAATTTGGCGGCACCGAATAAGGAAATTGCATCGTAAGCAGGCAGCTTATGCAACGATTTTGGGAGAGAATACATAAACGGTTGTTGTTTTGAACTTCCTCCTTAGTAGGGCTAGTTGGGGTTTATATATCCTAATCCTTCTTTGATCGCATGTGACCGGCATATTGAGCGCTTTTGATATGACTTTCTCCTCTACCTTTCCTTCGCATATTATAGCTGCCTCAGCTTGATTTGCCCCTAGCTCTATAAGCATGGGCAATGGCAATACTGCTTGCTGGTCAGTATCTATCATGCTGGCAAGATACTCAAGCTCACTCTTCTTAAAGAAATGGGTACTGCCATCGCTACATACCACGTGAGGATATTTCTCGCTTAATAAATTTGATAGCCGTTTTTGGCTCCGTGGTAATCCAGCGTTCACTACCCTGAGCTCGCCTCTTAAGCATTCCTGAAGCATCTTTTCATAGTGAGATTGTTTTGCTTCATCTTGTAACGGTTTAGGCATTTTTCTATCCTTGAGCAACCAGCACTTTCACACGTTTCAGCCGTGCTTTCTCTTCTCTAGCTCTTTCCTCAAACTTCATATTTAAGTAATTTATCGTCGTCTGTAACCCTGGGATTACTATATATTCTAAAGCATTGGTTATCCTTTTTGTCCTATTTATTTCCATTGCTAGCAATTCAAAATTCCTCTGAAGCTCAGCCAATTCCACAATAGCTCTAAGACTTTCTTCAGATAGTTGCGCTGCACGATCCAACCACGAGGAGGTATCAACCAGATTATAGCCTCTCATTGGCTTCTCATTGTCCATTAACTCAAAAGACGGAATTCGCACACCTGCTATGTTTCTTGAGCCAGCGGTGACTTTTGAACCAGCCTCAGTGGCTATTAGGTCTTTTTCCAGGGCTATATACCCGTGATACCCAGCGGCGATTGACAGTGCCTTATAAAGTCTGGATAATTCATCGAGTAGTTTTCTTTTGGCTTCCACTGTGTCCCTCGCTGTCTGTAGGAATTCCATGGTTAGTATGGAAAGCCTGTCCTTTACTATCTTTTCTACTCTTTGAGCTAAAGAAAGCCTCCGTTTTAGTCTTACCAGCTCAATCTTTGTAGGTCTAACTTTAATTAATTCCGGCATTTCCCCTGCACTTGATTCTAGTTCTGGTACTTGGGAAGGTATTTTTTGATGAACTCCTCTTTAATTAGTTTCAAGTCTTCTTCAGGCAGTGCTGAAAATAGCTGCCAAGCTATATCCAAGGTGTCTTCTACCATTCTTTTCTCCCACTCGCCTTGAGATATGAATTTCCTCTCGAACTCGTCTGCGTTGGTCAAATATATTTTATCCCTTTCACCTAACGCCTCAGCACCTATGATGGTAGATATCTCCCTGAGATAACATCCTTCAGCATAAGCAGAATAGGATTGCATGAAAACATTGTTGTGATCCTCCCTGGTCTTGGCGGGCCCAATCCCTTCTTTCATCATTCGCGAAAGGGATAAGAATACATCTATTGGCGGGTATATCCCTTTTCTTTCTAGATTTCGGGAAAGAACAATCTGACCCTCAGTTATATAGCCGGTAAGATCAGGTACGGGATGTGTTATATCGTCGTCAGGCATGGTCAAAATGGGCATTATAGTCACTGAGCCTTCTTTTTCGGAAATCCTACCTGCTCTCTCATACATTGTAGCAAGGTCAGTGTACATGTACCCGGGATATCCTCTCCTTGAGGGTATCTCTTCACGCATAGAAGAAAGTTCACGGAGAGCTTCGCAATAATTGGTCATGTCGGTAAGTATGACCAGCACATGCATATTCTGTTTCCATGCTAGATATTCGGCTGCGGTTAAAGCCAACCTTGGTGTTGATAACCGCTCGATAACGGGGTCTGATGCAGTATTGATGAAAGCCACAGTTCTCTCCAATGCGCCTGTCCTCTCGAGATTCCTCATGAAAAAGGAGGCATCATCGTAACTGATACCGATAGCAGCAAAGACTAGGGCGAACCTTTCTTCCTTGCCCTTTACGGCTGCTTGCCTGATTATTTGAGCTGCAATTCGGTTGTGCGGTAGGCCCGAGCCGCTAAATATGGGCAACTTCTGTCCTCGAACTAATGCGTTCAAACCATCTATGGCCGAGATTCCGGTTTCAATAAACTCTGCCGGAGGTTGGCGGAGTGCTGGGTTTATGGGCTCACCGTTAATATCCAGGTAATCTTCAGGGGTCACCGGCGGGCCTCCGCCTATGGGTTCTCCCATTCCATTAAAGATCCTTCCTAAAATGTCAATAGATACTGGCAGCTTTAGAGTCTCTCCTTTACACCTTATCTTGCTTCCGATGAGGTCCACTTCGCTGACGCCACCAAATACCTGGACTATAGTTGCCTCCTCACTTATGTCTATTGCCTGGCCACTTTTAACCTCGCCATTCCCAAGTTGAACATCAACTATCTCATTGAATTTTATGCCAGGAATGCTTTCAGCTATGATTAAGGCTCCCTTAGCCTTACTGATTGCTCTTCCTTCTTTAACGTAAAGTGAAGAAAAATTCATCAGAGCCCTCCTTTTTTGACCCCGGTATCCCTCGAATTTTTAGGTAATCCGTTTGCCAGTTACCAAGTTTTGTTCCATATCTGACCACAATTCCTTGGCCTTCTGTTCGAAGACCTCATTGGCTATATCCTTCATTCTGGATATTCTGTACACCATGGGCGATGAGCGGATGCTCTCAATGCCTGCCCCCGAATTTAACATCTCTTGGGCTAGCTCATAAAACTTTATTATAGTCTTAAGCATGAGCCCAGCCTTTGCTGGCATACAGTATGTGTCAACTTCATGGTAGGCGCTTTGCTGGAGAAAGTCCTCGCGTATCATCCTGGCGACAAGAAGCAATAGTTTGTCTCCCTCGGGCAAAGCTTCGGGACCTACGAGTCTCACAATTTCCTCCAGTTCGGCCTCCTGTTGCAATACTTTCAAGGCAGCAGCTCTGCTATTCTCCCATCCTGGATCGTACTGATTCCACCAATCTTTGACTGCGTCTACGTAAAGGCTATAGCTAGTGAGCCAGCTTATGGCTGGGAAATGTCTCTTGTTTGCCAGCGAAACTTCCAAGGCATACAAGGCATCTATTATTCTAAGTGTGTTTTGGGTTACTGGTTCGCTAAAGTCGGCTCCGGGGGGACTCACGGCACCGGCTACTGTTACCGATCCCTTTCTTTCAGGATTGCCTAAGCATTCAACCATTCCCGCTCTTTCGTAAAAAGAGGAAAGCCGAGAGCCCATATATGAAGGGAAACCTTCCTCCCCTGGCATTTCCTCAAGTCTTCCACTCATCTCCCGCATAGCTTCAGCCCATCTCGAAGTTGAATCAGCAACCAGCAAAATGTCGTAACCCATGTCCCGGAAGTACTCGGCCATAGTAATGCCGACAAAGATACTCGCTTCGCGAGCGACAACAGGCATATTCGAGGTGTTAGCTATAAAGATTTCTTTCTCCTGTAACAATCTTCCTGTGCTGGGGTCCTTGAGTTCTCTAAAGCTAGTGAGCACGTCAGACATTTCGTTACCCCTTTCGCCACAGCCAACGTAGATGTTGAGATGTGTCTGGGCCCATCTAGCTAGTTGCTGCAAGGCAACGGTTTTACCAGTACCAAAGCCCCCGGGTATCGCAGCTTTGCCCCCAAGTGCTAAAGGGAACATGTAATCCAAAATTCGCATGCCAGTAGTTAGTAAGCCCGAAGGATCGGACCTCTGCTTATAGGGTCTGGGCTTTCTTACGGGCCAACGTTGCATCAGCGTGAGTTCTTTTGTCTCACCATCATGTTCCACCCAAGCCACAGGCTCTTCGACAGTATAGTCGCCTTTGCGTACCTCCTTTACTGTTCCCTTAATTCCCACCGGCACCATTATTTTATGTTCTATCAGGTTGGTCTCGGGAACTATGCCTATTATATCCCCTTCACTAATGGCATCCCCGGCCTTGACTTTGGGTGTGAACTCCCATTTTTTGTCGCGGGGAAGTGCTGCGGCTTTGACTCCCCGTTTTATAAACGGGCCGATATTTTCGCCCAGGGTAAGCAAAGACTTTTGCAGCCCGTCGTAAATAGAGCCCACAAGTCCAGGGCCCAGCTCCACACTCAGGATTCTTCCTGTTCCTCTCACCACTTCGCCGGCTTTCAATCCCAAAGTATCCTCGTGTGCTTGAATTATCGCCTTATTCCCTTCCAGTCCTACTATCTCCCCGACAAGCCCTTCTTCACCTATCTCAACAACTTCATAAACTTGGGAACCTTTCATGTCGTCGGCTATAACTAGAGGACCTGAGACTCTCCATATTTTGCCCATGTCTTTAGCCTCCTACTCTTGCCATAATCTCAAATTTCTACGTCAAACCCTATAGATTCTCTGATCAACGCCCTGTAATATTCCCTAATATCCGGGTACTTTGTGCCAAACTTCGATGGAACTTCGACGATTACAGGGGTCATTCCTCTCCCTTTTCTAACTTGGGTCACCAGATCTTCAACATATTGGGCATAGTCTTCCAGCATCATTACTATGCCAATATCGGGCTCAGCTATTAATTCAGTTAGAGCCTTCCTCACATTTTCATGGGCACTACTATCACCCCTTATCACGTAATGCTTGCTGACACCAGCCAATCTCATTGCGTTGACCAGCTCTTCGTCTCCTATTACGGCTATATCCAAGTGTTGGATAGGCATCATGTCACAACACTAAATAATCCTTTATTTCCTGTACAGGAACAGCATCGACTATTGCTTTTAGAACTAGCCTCAAGTTTCGTACTTCAACCTCCTTGAGGATTAAATACCAGGCCATCACGAGTGGGGATAGCACCCTCGGTGACAAAATTTCCCTGAGTATCCTGAACTTATGCTTA
>Ga0180438_10005051_pt1 | contig 18614 bp, 28 predicted proteins | sample SS_ome_12_FD_132455 | JGI IMG/M metagenome (GOLD analysis project Ga0180438, IMG submission 132455) | Hypersaline lake sediment archaeal communities from the Salton Sea, California, USA - SS_3_D_2 metaG | ecosystem: Environmental > Aquatic > Non-marine Saline and Alkaline > Hypersaline >...
GAAACAGAGGTTGAATATGATGAAACAACAGAAAAAAATAAAGTGTGAAAATTGTGAGAGTGCATTTGTTTATGTGAGAAGAGATGGCTCTGTTGTCTGCCGAAGATGTGGATATATAAAAAAAGGAGAAAAAAATGAAAAATATGGATATAAATCAAGGGGGTGTGTTGGCTGATGAAACCAATTAAATTTAAAAGAATTGAGATAAGAAAGCCAAAATGGGATTCCAACCCCCAAAAGACAACAACAAATAACCATGAGTGGAGAAAGGGCTTATTTATAATTTTTGAAGATTATGATGGTAATGAGTATGATTTTATGCCAAAATGGGTTGATTTAGATGAGATTAATAAAGGAAAGGAGGAGGTTGAGCAGTTGAATAAAAGGCTCTGTTTAGAAAATGCCTGATTTACTTTCAACAGCAGGAGATACATTTGGTTTCAGTAGTTGGAATGTTGGTTTAGGAACAATGGGAACTTTCACACTTTTTATTGTTCTTGCTCTTTTAATAGCAGGTGGGGGTGGTTTCTTATTTTATTGGTGGTGGAGCAAAAAAGTTTATTCTCAAAAGATTAAGGTTTTTGCAATGATGGGTAAACAACCCATGCTTAAATATGAAGATAAAGCAAGAATAATTCCTGTTGGATATGCAGGAGATAAATTGTTCTTAATGAAAAAGCAAAAGAGGGCATTGCCTCCTCCAACAATTCAGATGGGTTTCAAGGAGTGGTGGTATTGGGAAAGAGAAGATGGAGAATTAATTAACATTGGCTTAGATAATCTTGATGAGATTCAGAGGCAATTGGGCATTCAGTTTGTTGATACAGACATGAGAATGCAGAGGTTGGGTATTGAAAAGAATCTGCAATTCAGATTGCAAAAACAAAGTTTTTGGGAGAAATATGGAGGAATGATTGCAAATGGAATTTTTTATGTTTTAGTAACATTGATGCTCATTGTCTTGTTCTTACAATGGAGAAAAGTTGCAGAGGCTGTTTCAGGTGCAGTTGCATCTGTTTCTTCATGCCAAGCACCAACAAAACCTGCTCAGACAGGAGGCACAGGTGCATCAGGAGTTGTTCCTGCTTTGATAATGTTAGGCTCAATAAAATGGAGAATGTGGAGGTTAAAAAGAAATGGCAAGTATACTCTCAATAATTCCTGATGTTTTAAAGGGTGCATTATTCATAATTTTCATTTTCTTTGTTCTCTATGGCTTATGGAGGCTTATAAAGATGATTCTGCCAAAGCCTAAGCCAACAACAGAAGTTTATGATGAAGTTGCTGAACATATAACAGCAGGAGAGCCATTTTCAAAGTTTATGGAGAAAATAAGCAAATATAAATGGAAAAAGCAACAAAAATATTTAACAGCCTATACTGAACTAATTAAATTAAATGAAAATGAAAGGAGGGAATAATGGTTTCAAAAAAACAACTTAAAGAGTTACTCGCAAAGAAAAAAGCCAAAGCAACAGAAAAGAAAGAAGAAGAACAAGAAGAGAACATTGATGACAAAATTAAGAGATTACAAAAAGAAAAAGAACAACTTGAAAAAGAAGTTGCTGAGATGAAAGAAGAAGAAAGTGATGACGAAGAAGATGAAGAAAGTGATGACGAAGAAGATGAAGAAAGTGATGACGAAGAAGAAGATATTGAAGATGAAACTCCAAAAGAAAAGCCAAAACAAGAAGAGCCAAGAAAGGTTGAAATAAATCCTCTTGTTGATGATGGCATTTTTAGAGAGGAGTTTTTGCTTAGGCTTAACCATATTTGCCAAGAGTTAACTAAAATAGCAAAAGCATTGGAAAAATAAAATGAATAAAAAGATTGCAGATGCTCTTTATATCATTGTAATTGTTATTTTATTTGCAACTTTGATATTTGGGTATAATTTCATAAAATCAGAATCAAAACTTTGTGTTGAACAGCCATTTATATATGGGGCAAAGAAACTTGCAGGAGATACTTTTTGCACCTGCACCTCAACAACAGATAGTGAAACTTTACAATTCAAATTCAATGATACATGGTTTGAAATGACAAGAACAGATTGGAGCAAACCTTTTGGTTAAATTCAATTTATTGAAAGGAGGTAAACAGACAAATGGAACAAACAGACAAGCAAACAAGTGAACAGTTACAACTGCCTGAGTTTGAAGATTCAGACAAAAGGGAAACAAGTTTTCATGACTTTGGAGAGAATCAAGAAGTAGTTGGCAAATTGCTTTCTATTGAAGAGGGAGCATATGGCTCTCAATATAAGGTTCTCACAGAGAAAGGAGAAGTTACAGTTGGAACTTATGATGTTCTTAAATCCAAAATCCTGCCAAGTGATGTTGGAAAGTTCATCAAAATAGTTTCAATTGGAGATGTTCTTTCTCCAAAGACAAAAAGGAAATATAAAGACTTTGAAGTTTATATTAAATAAAGTTATTCGGTTTACCGAATAAATAAAAGTTTATAAACTTAGAAGTTGTTATTAATTCAAAGAGAGGAGGGTTGTTTTCTCATCCCCCCTTTTTCAATCCTCCTCTTTATTTATTATATAGTTTCTAAACCGATTTAAAGTTTCTTCTTCTGATTCGTGAATATAAAGTTGAGTTGTCTGCAAAAAAGAATGTCCGAGAAAGTTTTTAATATCAATTAAATCAAATCCATCTTTTCTTAATTGAGAGGCTTTTGTGTGCCTTATTAAGTGTGGATAAACTTTTATTCCAAGTTTATCTCCTGCTCTTTTAAGATGCCTCCAATAACCCCATTTAGAAATATTAAATAAAGTTTCGCTTTCACTAAGGTTGGCTTTGTATTCAATCCATATAAACACTTGTTGCATAATCTTTGGAGGCACAAGAATTATTCTTTCTCTGTTTCCTTTTCCATGAATCTTTAATTTACAAGGTTCATTCTGATTTTCAAACCATTCCTCTAAACCAATAAAATCTTCTGTTTTTATTTTAACAACCTCCTCTCTTCTCAATCCTCCAACAAGTTGTAAATCAAACATCACACCATATTTAATAGCATCATTATAAAGTTCTTCTCTCAGCATATTAATCTGCATCTTTGTTAAGGTATTTATAACTCTTCTTTTCTTTCTCCCCGTTACCTTAGGAATTTTAACATCTTCTTCTTTGCCAAGAAATGTTAAGAAGTTTTTAACAAAGGCTCTTGCAACATTGTGTTTATACCTATTAATAAAGGTTGTAACTGCATCTTGTAACCCCTCCATTTCATGTGGAAACTTTTCATAATAACTTAAATATTCAAGCATGGTTCTATCTGATAAGCCTTTTGAATCAAGCCATTGTGTAAAGTTTTCAAGATTGTTTTCCATTTTTTTGATTTAAAATTTTGGCTCATGGGTGTTTCAAACCCCCACAACCTAATGTCATATTAGGTTGAAACAAGTGTTAGGGAAAAATATTATCCAAATCCCCTCACTTTTTCTTGAATTAGGGCAGGAAAAGTTCAAGGGGCTTTGAGTTATTCGGTAAACCGAATAACTTTAAACATTCTGAGCAAGAGCAACTTGCTTTATTCTTTCCAACATCTCTTTGCCTTTATTCTTCTTAAAGTTTTTAACCTCCTCTTTTTTAATATTATCAGCATAAAACTGAGCAGGTGTTTTTCTTATGTGCATGGCTCTTAACTTGCTCCTCATTTGGCTATTCATAGAATCAGGAGGAACATTTAAAACCTCACATAAATCAAAATAGTGTTTAGAATTTCTTATCTTCTTTGCAAGTAATAATTCAACAAGCCTATCCACAGGTTTTTTTTCTTCTTGTTTATCCTCCTGTTCCTGTAACACTTTATTTCTTTTCTCTTCTTTAATCCTCAAATACCTTTCTTCTTGTATTTCTGTTAATGGTTTAAATCTCATGATTCCTCTAAATGTTGTTAACTTTGCAAACTTAGGTTTTTGTATTCCTGATTTTAACCATGTTCTCTCAATCTTTTCATTTGTTGCAATATCCCAAACATCTCTTGTATAAGAAGTTTTATTTGGTGTGTGAATGATTGCCAACCCACGACGAACAACATCAATTCTTATTCTCACAAGGTTTTTAATTTGATTATCAATAGAGGAGAAGTGAGGAATGCAAAGAATAATTAAATTGTTTCTATCTCTATTCATTGTTAAAATCTTAATGAATTGTTTATTTTCTGTTGTATAAAAATCTCTATTAAAAGCAGTTTGGATAACTTCATCAGCAATTATAACTTTCTTTCTGCCATGTGCCAAACTTCTTAAAGTGTCTTTTTTTCCAAAAACAATATCTTTTTCAGGTTTGAATTTTAATGAAGATGCAAGTGCAAGTTTATATGCAAGAGTTGATTTTCCTAAACCCCTATTTCCTGTAATTGCAATAACACAATCAAAGTTCTCTGATATTATCCTGTCAGACATTCCTGCCAAGTCTTTAAGATGCCAAACAAATATTTTTTTTGCCATTATCCTGATGCAACTATATCATTTATTATATCATCAAGTTCAACCTCTCCTGATGTTCTGAAAATAATATTTGCATTATTAATTGGCTCATTCATTGCCTCTTTTATCCTCTGTAATTCTCTTAAACAAATCATAAAATATTCTTCATTTATTTTTAATGTTTCAACATGGGTTACATGATTCTGATTTCTATTATATGCACCTTTCAAAAGAGGCTCTAAAAATATTAAATCTTCTCTTAGTTGATTAAGGGCATCTTTATCTTCTTTCTTTTTAACTTCAAAAGAAACATTTCCAACAAGTTGTATAAGTTTATCTTTTAATCTATGCAATGCCTCAACTCTTCTCTCTGCCTTTAAATTTTCATCAACAACCTCATCAATTATTTTTGTTCCATATTGGGCAATTGTTTCTAAATCATCAACTTCAACCAAGAGTTTAAGAATTTTAATATTAACATAACCTGCTGAGATATTCCATATTTCATCTCCTGTCTGAATCTCAGAGGGCATTTTAAAAGCCATGCTTATCAACCTCCTTTGCCATGTTTTAATCATAACATTTGATATTTATAAATCTTTTTGTTATTCGGTTAACCGAACAAAAAGTTTATAAAGAATGGTTGTGTATACAATGTATACAAGAGAGGTTAAATGGCAAAAAAGATTTCTCAACAAGGAAAAGCCGAAGAGGAAAGGTTAACAAGAAGTGAAAGAGTAAGACAACAACAAGCATTATTAAGGGCAGAACAACAACAGTTTCAAGCCTCTCCAACAGAACAACAAAAAAGAGAAGTTTCTCAAAAAATTCAGCAATTAGAACAACAACAGGCACAATTGGAGGCAGAAAGAGTTGAAAGAGTTAACCGAGTTGATGATTATAATGCAAGGAGGCAGATAAATGAGTATTATCAAAAAAGAAGAGAAGATATTAAATCAAGGATAACAGCATTAAATAAATTAAGAACATCTCTTAATAAAGGGTATTATTTTGAGGAGGGTTATATTGATGATTATGTTGAATCCTATGCAGGACAATCTGCACAGGCAAGAGAAAGAAGTATAAGACAGGCTGAAAGATTAAGAGAGGCAAGAGAGGAACAGAGAAAGGCTGAGGCTTTACAGAAAGAATTAAGTGAAAAGAAAATTGAAGATATACAGATTGTTGAAGAATCAAAAGATGGCAGGATAATTGGAAAGAAATATTATGCTATTGCTGATGGAAAATATTATGAAATAGAAAAACCAACCGAATATTTAAAAAATTTAGAACAAGCAAAACAAGAATATAATAAGCAGGTTGAATCTGCATTGAAAACCAAGAAAGCAGAACTTGAAAAAAAGCCTTATGTTTTGCCTGAATATGTTGCTGTTACAAGACAACCAAGAAGAGAAACAATTCAAGATACTCCACAAATTGAATTTGTTCCAAAATCAGATGTTCCAAGTTTCTCACAGTTTGTTATAGGAGGAGCAGTTAAAATTGCAGAGAAAACATTCTCTTTTGTTCCTGATGAACCTCTTGTTCTTAAAATGCCAAAACAGGTTTATGGCATTCCTGTTGGAATTCCAACAATATCAACAAAATCTGTTTCTCCTGAGGACATTCCTTTATCTGTATTAAAAGAGGGTGCATTAACTTCTATTAGAGAAACAAAACAAGGATTAATTGAGGCTGATATTGAGAGAAGAGGGATAAATGCAGAATTAGAGCCAAAATATCAAGAGTTATATCAAGTTTCTTTTGAAAGAAAATATTTTGAGCCAATTATAAAAGGAGAAATAACCTTTGAAGAGGCAAAAACAAGATTTACTGAATCAGATGTTGCAAAAACCATTGGAATTAATTATGCAAGAGAAATTGATATTAAAAGAGCAGAGGGTTCTGCATTTACTCCAACAGCAATAAAACTTGCAGGTTTAGGTTTTGCTGAGGGTTTAACAGAATTGGCAGTTCCAACAACAACAAGAGAACTTGTTGTGAAAGGTGCAGTTGTAACAGGAACTACTGTTGCATTAAAAAAAGTTCCTTATCTTGCTCCTGCTGTTGAAACAGGGTTTGTTATTAAGGGAACTTCTGAATTTTTATCTCCAACAAAATTGCCTGAGGAAAGATTCACAGGTTTAGTTACAGCAGGAATAAGTGGTGCATTCTTAGGTGCAAGAGTGATAAGATATGCAAGAACTCCTGTAATTAAAACAGCAAAAATAACAGTAGAGCCAAGATTAACAAGATTGCAGAAAACAGCAAAAACATTTCCAACTAAAACCCCAAGAGGCTTTGAAAGAGAAGTTATAAAAGATGTATTTGGAAAGACAACTCAAAAAGATTTCTTTAAATTTTCAAAATTAGATGAGCAGATTATCTCAGGCAGAAGAACAATTGTTTCAACAAAGATAAGGGGTGCATTAGGATTTAAACCAATATATGAGGGTGTTCCTTATATTGATAAGACAGGCTATACAAAAGCATTAAAGGTTTTAACATCAAGAACAAGTTTAACAACTGCACAAGCAAAAGAGTTATTAAAATTCAGACAGCCTCAGGCAATTATTTATGAAACAAAAGGAATAACTGCCTTTGTTCAGGCAGAGAAATTTAAAGAGCCTCAGTTATTTACAAAAGGTTATAGAATAACAACCCCTGAATCAAGAATTGTTAATAAAGCATTGGGGATTAAGACAAGAGGAGGAGTTCCAACAAAGGAATTCTTCACAGCAAGAGGTGTTGAACTTGCAACAAAAGGAGATGTTGCTTTATATCGTTCTATAATTAAAAGCCAAAAAACTTTTTTAACTCCTGAGGGTTTTGCTTATTCAAAATTATCTCAGGCAGGAAAAACAACAAAAACCTTTGAGCAATTAACAGCAGTGAAAACAGCAAAAACCTTTGAAATTGGAGATAAAATTTCTGCACAATTATTAAAAGAACAAAGTGTTATTAAACAATTAATACCAAAGTTGAGGCAGACATTTCAACAAAGGGGAGATATTCTTGCTTTTGGAAAGAAACAGCCTGATACTTTAATTGTTGATACAAGAGAATTAACAGGTATAAGTGCAAAAGAAGTTCCAATAAGAAAACCTCAACCAATAAAAGACATTGCAACTTACACAACCAAAGACACACAAAGATTATTACAAAGTTTAGAAAAAGTTTATGGAAAGCCAACAACAAAAAGAGTTTCTCCTGCTGTTCCCTCTGCTCCAACAACCCAAAAGATTATTCAACAAGCAACAACATTAAGAACAATTCAAGCACCCCCAATTGCTAAGGTTCAACAAAAACTTGCAACAATAACAAAAATTGCTCCTGCAACAGCAACTGCTGTTGGAACTGCAAGTGTTACTGCTCTTGCAAGTGCATCTGAAACTGCATTAAGGCAGAGAGCAAGATTAAATGAGAAACTTGCAGAAGTTCAGAAGTTGGATTTAAGACTTGATACAGCATTAAAACAAGAGCCAAGATTAAAACAGGCATTAAGAACTCCAACAACATTAAGAACAATCTTTGCTGAGCCTCAGGTTATAACTCCAACATTAAGAACTCCAACAATTACAACAACAACCCCATTAAGAACAACCCCCCCTTTATTATATAGTGGAGATGCCTATCTTAAAAGAATACTTGCTCAGAGAAAGAAAACAGGCAGAAAGAAAGAATTAACTTTTGCTCCAACATTCACAGAAAAAGCAGTTGGAATTGAGCCAATTAAAATAAAGCCAATTGACGCTGAAAAATTAGTTAAAACAGAATTTACAGGTTTTGAGGGAGTATTGCCTGTTGTGAGGTTAACATGAATTTATCACAACAAGAAATTGAGCAGTTAAAAAAAGCAGGTTATACTCAGCAACAGATAAATCAAGCCATTGCAGAATTAGAGGCAGAAGATAGAAAAGGCAAATTAGTTGGAGCATATAATCAGGCAGTTCAAAGTGGAATTTCTCCAACAAGTTATAATTCAACCTTTCAATATAATCCGACAGATAACTTAGTTAAATGGCAATTAGAATTAAATGATATTCTTGAAAGAGCAGAACATATTCTGAGGGAAGATATTGTTATGGTTGAAAATGGTGCAGTTGTTTGGAAACCAAACCCTCAACCTATGAAAAGAATATTCTCTGAATATGCTGTTCAAGAAATATTGAGAGTTCTTTCAATGTATATAAATAGAAATACAATTTTATCTGATTATGAGCCTCAGGAGATAAATGATAAAGTTTTTGATTTCGGAAAAGAAGTTAATGATTTAGTTTTTATGAAATATGAAGATTTTGGTTTAACAACCATTGAAAAAAGAAAGAATTACCCAATGTTAATAAGGCAATTAATAGATATTGTTCACTCTGCTTATAAAAGAGCACAGTATGGAGCAGAGAAAGATTCATTAAGAACTGCAAGGAGCATAATGCAACAAGAACAAATAACTCCTCCTCACATTAATATCCAAACAGGAGAGGCAAGACAGCAAAGGGGTTTACTTAATCCTATGAGATACATTGGAGGAAAGTATAAATGAAACTATATAATTTAATATATATATTCTTGTTCATATTTTTAGTTGGAACTGTTTCTGCTCAGCCATTTGGAGAATTTACAAAAGGTTTAAATATAGAGATTCAAGAGCCAAACTCAATAATTACAAACTATCCTTTTAATATGAATGTTCATGTTTTTAATTCAACTGATGGGGAAATAAAAAAAGCACCTGAGGTTTCATGTTATCTTCATGTTTATGATTATATGGGAATACACATAGCAGAACAGCAAATGAATTTTGATGCTATTGGTAATGAATGGTATTTGTTAATTAATGCAAGTAATTTTACAAGAAATGGAGAATATCCAATAATTGCAATTTGTAATGGTTCAAATTATGGTGGTTGGAGTTCAACAACAATAACAGCAACTCCTAATGGAGAACTATTAACAGCAGGAAGAGGCATTGCTTTTGGTGTTGCAGGAATTTGTATTGCTTTAATTATTGGTTTTCTCTTATTTACATTCATAAGAACAAATGAATTTTGGGCAAAGGGTTTAACCTTTGGAGGAATGTGGATATTTTTCTTGATATGGAATTATGGATTTTGGATATTTTCAACAAATTATTTATGGAGTATTAGTTATTTAGGAACTTTCTTTAAATGGATTTTTATTGTTCAGACAATCTTAACATTTCCAATGATATTGGCAATGATAGTTCTATATCTTTATGTTATGATTACAAATAAATATTTAATGAATATGCTTAAACATGGCGTTCCTGAGGATAGAGCCATGATGAGAGATATGAGGAGGAGGGGAGTATGAACATAAATAAAAAAAGAGTTCCTTTTGCAGTTTCTCCTGAATTCCAAAAGACATTAAAGCAACTGCAAGGAAAAATAAAAGCAGAGGGAAAACCTGAGCCAAGTTTAACAGACTTGACAGAGAAAATTGTTAAAACTCCTGCATTTAAAGAAGTTGAAAAACAAATAATGGAGAATAATATTAAATTAAAATTAGATTTTAAAGTGAGGTTTGATTAAAATGAGGAGCATATTAAAAAACAAACGAGGAGGCTATCTTGATATTTTTCTGTTTATGATTTTTGCATTGGCAATTGTAGTTATTAGTGTTTTATTTATTTATATGGGAGGGGAAATAAAAGGAAAACTTCATGAAAAATTGGATAATAAAACAGAGGAGGGTTCAAGTGTAAATTATACAACTTTAATTGATAATAATATTGGAGCAGTTAATCGTGCCTATGGCTCTTTATATTGGATTTCTGTATTTTTAATATTGGGAATGATTGTTGCAATATTCATTGGTTCTTATTTAGTTACAACAAAGCCTGTTTATTTTGTTCCTTATATATTTATCGTTGGAATTGCAATAATAGTTTCAGTTGGTATTTCAAATGGATATGCTCAAATAATCCAAGATACAACTCTTGCATCAACTTTTGATGGTTTTGTTGGTGCAAATTTCTTATTATTAAACTTGCCAATTATAATAACAATTGTTGGTTTTGTTGGTGGTATAATTATGTTTATCAAAATGACAAGAGGACAAGAATATGAATCAGGGTTTTATTAAAATCTTAATGTGTATTTTTATGTTAACTTTTTTAGTTGGAACAGTAAGTGCATTTGAATTTGATAATATAAAAAGTTATGATTATAAAACTAAAACTGCAACTATATCAAACAGCCTTTTATGGTTCTTTGAATTAGATGAAGTTGCTGATATAACTCTTGATACACCTCAAGTTGTTTATGTTATTGCAGGTAAGGATAGAAAAGTTGCTGAATTTACAATTGATAATTATGCTGATGGCTATCCTGAGGCATTAAGAAAGATTGATTTTTATGATAAAAAACAGAATCTTAAAAAAACAACAAAAGAGTTTAATTATAAATATAAAGATTATGAAGAACAAGATGTTCCTAATATTATTAAAGAATGTTTTCATGAGGAGTATAAAAATGGTTCTATAAAAGATTGGTGTGAAGTTGAAACACAAGGAACAAAAAAGGAACTTGTTGAAGTGTGGTTGCCTTTTGATTCTAAAACAGACTTGCCAAAAGGAAAGATTACAATAGGGATATTTACAGATGTTCAAACAGGAGAGCATATTGAATGGATTCCAACATTTTTTGGTGTGGAGATTGATGAATGGGCAGAGTGGACAGAGAGCCTTAATGATAACATAACTGCCTATTATACAATGAATGAATCAGCATTTCCAATTACAAATGCAGTTAACTCAGGACATAACAATGGAACAGATTCAGGTTCAACAGCATTTGTTACAAATGGAAAGATTGGAGGAACAAGACATTTTGATGATACAGATTATATAACTATTAATGATGAAAATGGGGTGTTTGATTTTGAGGGCAAGGATTTTACTATTAATTGGTGGGATAATAAAAGTGCAGGTGGTTCAGGAGGTATTGCAAGAGGGGTTACAGGAACTTATTCTGCTTATTTTATTGAGGCATTTGGAGAAAAAGTTTATATGAGTTGTGATGGTTCAAGTTGGGCAGTTAATAATTTTGATTTAGGAACAGTTGTTGAGGGAACTTATGTAATGAGAACATTAAGAAGAAGTGGAACAAATCTTTCTGCATGGGAAAATGGGGTTGCTGTTAATTCTATAAATACATTAAATTGTGCATTAATGAATCAATCAGGAACAAGTGCAGATTTTGGCAGAGTTCAGGGAGGAGCAGAATATCATGATGGAGATATTGATGAAGTTGGATTTTGGGAGAGGGCATTAACAAGTGCAGAATTAACTCAGTTATATAATGGTGGAGATGGAATAACCTATCAAGGAACATTTGCAACTGCACCTGTTGTTGCTTTGAGTGTTCCTGCAAATAATACTATTTCAACAACAGGAGTTATAACTTTTAATTGTAGTGCAACAGATGTTAATTCTGATTTAACAAATGTTTCTCTTTGGATTAATGGAGTTGCAAATTTCTCAAATACAACTGTTGCAAGTGCAAGTTTCGGTATTGAGAAAGAGGTAACTTTCACAACAGAGGGATTCTATAATTGGACTTGTAAAGGAACAGATTCAGGAGCATTAACAGGTGTTGCAGGTTCAAGAAATTTTACTTATGATGGAACTGCACCTGTTGTTTCAAATGCAACAAACATAACAACAATTGTAACTCCAACATTGCCTGTTAATTCATCATGGAATTACACAGTTACAGATAATATTAAACTTGATGATTGCTATTATAATACTTCTGATAATGCAACATTAACTTTTGTAACTTGTAATGTTTCAGATATTAAAACACAATGGCAGACAAGTGGAGATAAAACAATTTATTATTGTGCAAATGATACTGCAAACTCAGAAACTTGCAAGAATAATTCCTTAACAATTGATTATTATAGTTATGGACAGAGTGGAGATAAATATGTTGCAGAGGGAACAGCACACACTTATACATTAAAAATAAACAATACAAACATTCCAACAACTTCTGTGAGATTTGTTTTCAATGGAACAAGTTATGCTCCAACAACAACAGTTTCATCTGCAAATACTTATAATTTTACAAAAGTTTTTACAATACCTGATGGAATAGGAAACAATACAGGGAGAAATGACACATGGTATTGGGCTGTAAATATGACATCAAAAGCAAAGTTCAATACAACATTTCAGAATGTTTCAGTTTACTCTGTTGAAATGGATAATTGCACAGTTTTTGGAACAGTTATTTTAAATATGAGTTTGAGAGATGAAGAAACAAACTCTCCTATAACAATCTTAACAACTCAGAATACAACTGTTGAACTTGATATGAGATTAACAAGTGAGTTAAACTCTTCTCTTTATTGGGATTTTTCAACAGAATGGATAAATGAAACAAATTTAACTGTTTGTGTTCCTGATGGTGTATTCACAGGCTCATCAACAGCATTTACTCTTGATATAAATGAAATAAGATATTTTGCAGATAACTATGTAACTGAATTTTATTATTTAGATAGTTACAATTTAACAAATGCAACTGTTCCAAAGTTTATTGCTTTAATGGATTTGCTCTCTGCTGATTCAACAAGTTTTGTTGTTTCTTATACAGATGATAATAATCTTTTAGTTTCAGATGCAATTATATCTGTATTAAGAAAATATGAAGAAGAGGGTGTATTTAGAGAAGTTGAAAATGGAAAAACCTCAGATGTTGGGGAAACCATTCTTCATTTAGTTGAAGAAGATGTTGTTTATATTTTTAATGTTACAATTGGAGGAGCAGATGAATATGAATCAACCCAATATAGAGTTTATTGTGAGGCAGGTTCAACCTGCACAATAACTCTTGATGCAAGTTCAGAAGTTGATGATTTCACTCCTTATTGGGATTCTCTGCCTGAGGGAACTTATAACTTAACTGTAAATAGGACATCAAGAACAATTACATTAACATTTAATTTAAATGAAACTGCAACAATGAACTTAACTATTTATCAATATTCTAATAATGAGAGTGTTATGGATATTCCTTTTGTTTCAAATACTACAACAGCAAGTTCAGGAGTAACTTATGTTTATGTTCCAACAACTTATGGAAATGAAACATTTTATGCAACTATTTATAAAGATGGGGTTTATATTGCATCTCACTTTGTTGATTTGTGGATTGACATCTCGACTTATGTTGGTTTGCCTTTAACTGCATTCATGATTGCTTTAATTATAATGACAATGGGGTTGATGGCTATTGCAACAGGTGTTGGTGTTATTATCTTTGGAATATTTGGAGTAATGATTGCTGTATTTATGGCTTTGATTACAAGTTCAGGAACATGGAGTATTATCTCAATTGTAATTGCAGGAGTTATTGTAATAGGAATGATATATAAAAGGAGGAGCAGAACATAATGGCAGATGTATTCAGGAACATTTTAATTGGAACTGTTTTAACTTGTTTATTTATATTTTTAATAGTTGGGTTTGCAATTGATATTGGTAATGATTATGGCAAAGATGTTGGAGATTTAACTGATGATAAAATAAATTTTACAGGTGTTCAAGATACACTTGATTCTGCACAAGATACAGCAGAAACATGGAAAGAGAGTTTTGCATCTCAGAATATATTTAGTTTGGTGGCAGGAATTGTTGTAACAGGGATATTTAAACTTGCTATTACAATGTATAAATTCCTCATAACCCCCTTCACATTATTAATGGATATTATGAACAATGTTTTAAATGTTCCTGAAATTGTAACAAATGTTGTTATTTTTGGGCTGATTGTTGTTATTATCTTTGGAATTTGGAGGTTATTAAAACAAGGAGATTAAAATGGGATATGAAAACATAACAGATAGAAATTTAAGTGAGGGAATACAAGTATATTTTGATTACTTAAATTCAGTAACAAGCCAATGGTTCAGCAATATGATTTTAATAGGGCTTTATTTAGTTGCTTTATTTGGAATTTCAAAGTATAATAATAATGATTTCATTGAGGCAGGAGCAATTGCAGGATTTTTAACAGTTCTTGTTGCCATCTTCTTATGGTTGGCAGGAATGATTTCAGGAGTTACATTTATAATCTGTGTAGCCGTATTAATCCTTAATCTCTTATTGGTGCAATTTGTAAAAAGATAGTTGTATACATTGTATACAAAGCACACACACATTTAAAAGGAATTTTCTCTTCTAATAAATATAATTATGATATTGAAAGGAGGTATGTGAAATATGAGAACAACTCTAAGAGAAGATAAAGGTGTTGCAGGACTTAATGTTTTGTTAAGTGTAATTGTTATGCTATTTGTGATTGGTTTTCTTGTTATGATTTTTGCCTTAATGGGTGGAGAGTTACAAGATTCAGTTCAAAGTGATGTAACAAACAATGCAACAGCAGTTGAAGTTATTAATGAAACCTATACCGAAATTGCCGAAGTTACAGATTGGTATGGAATAATCATTGTTATAACAGCAATGGTTGTGTTAATACTATTAACTGTGATAATCATCTCTGCTATCAGAAGTAGTGGATTAGTCGCATCATCTTGATAAGAGTTTCTCAGTTTAAGTTAAAATGAGATTCTCTTTGAAAGAAGATGAAGGACAGGCAGGTTTGGGCATTCTTTTAAGTGTTGTTGTTATGTTATTTGTGATTGGTTTTCTTGTTATGATTTTTGCCATAATGGGAGGACAGATTGAAGATGCAGGTTATAAAGAAACTACAACTGCAATAACAAACATCACTACATTAACAGTAGTTAATGAAACAGGTGCAGTTATTTCAGGAACACAGGGGCTTTATAATTGTGTGCCAACAATTACAAGTGCAATAAACCAAACAAGCAAAGATGCAATAAATTCAACAGATTTTGTTGCAAATGCAAGTGAATGTAAGGTGCATTTTACAGGAGATGCTCCGACGTGGTATAACAACAGTTTATGGAATGTTACAGGTTCTTACACTTATGATGCAAATACAACAGCCTCACAGAGCATTCATGATTCAACTGATGAAATTTCAGGAGTTACAGATTGGTATGGAATAATCATTGTTATAACAGCAATGGTTGTGTTAATACTATTAACTGTGATAATCATTAGTGCAATAAGAGGTTCAGGATTCGGAGCATTTGGTGGTGGTGGAACTATGGGCAAACCTCCAAAAGAAACTGCTTAAAGAAACAGAGAACTAACTTATTTTTTTTATTTTTTATTTTAATTTGTTAAATTGAAAGGAGGAATAATATGAAGAAAGAAAATTTCAGAGATAAAATGTGTAAGATGTTTAAAAACACAACAGAATTAAGAATTGCCAATGAAAAGGCAAAAGATAGAATGAAAGTTGATGATGAACTTGAAACAGCAGATAAGAATGTAACAAGGGTTTTACATCAATTAAGAATTAAAGAATGGCTGAAAGGAGGTAAATTTTAATTATGGATAAAAAAAGAAAAAGAAAAAAGAAAAGATAGTTATTCGGTTTACCGAATAACTAAAAATAATTATACTTGCATAAATCAAGCCATGTAATGTGATTGCTGTTTGGTTGGAGGAAAATTAACCCTCCAACCCCTCCTTTTTTATCCATATGGATAAAATAAAAAAATGTTTATCGTCGGTTAAATTAAATCAATATATATGGATAAGATTTTTATATATTATATTATATGAATTGTATTAATTATTATTATAAAGTGTAATACAAATGGATATAGATAAATTGAAATTCTTAATGGATATGTATATATAGAAACATTTATAAACCCTTTATTCTTTATTATTTTACAATGGAAAATATGGAATTAAATGATTTCACAAAAAGACAAGGAACAAGGGTTGTTTCAACAACAATTCCAAACCAACTTTGGATTGAGGCAAAAAGAAATGCTCTTAATTGGAATGAATGTTTATCATTTGGAATACAATTTAAACTTGCTGAAAGAGATATTCTTGATTATCCTCAAAACAAATTACAAGCAAAACTGTTAAAACTTCAACAAATGTTAACAGAGGCAAACGAGAAACTTTCTAAGGAGGAACATAATGAAACAAAAGAATAGAACAGGAGAAACAATAATCACTTCTGTTTCAGTTACAAAAGATTTTAAAGAAATTCTTGATAATTATGATATTTCTCCAACAGAGGCATTCAGGAGAGGGGTTGCTGTTATTCTTTATGATTTAGGAGTTACTAAATATCAGAGTGATTTAAATGCAAGAAGAAGTGAATTTATTAAAAAGTTTTTTGAGGCTTTACAAAAAGATGAAGTGAGAAAGATGATGTTTGAAAAAGCAGTTAATATTGCAGAAGAAACAATTGTTTTGAAGAATTATTTAAAATCATTGGAAAAAGAGAATGAAACAAATCAAAAAAACTAAACTTCAAATACAATTGGGAAAAATAAGGAACATGATTGTTGAATATGAGAGAGATATGGAAAGAGAATTATTAAAAATTTATGATAAAGTTAAGGAGTTGGAGAATGGAGAAATGTAAAGAATGTGGAGATTTTTCTCCTCATTTATATGCCAAAGGATTATGTTATAAATGCTATCAAAAAATCTATCAAAGAAAATATTATCAGAAACATAAAAGATATTGGGAGGAATATCATAAAAGAAAAAATGGAACAGATGAGAAATGTTAATGAAGATAAAACGCCTTTTTGGAAAAGATTCATAAATTATAGTTGGGTATTTGAAAAATGGTATGAAAAATTAATTCTTGTTGCTCTTGTTATGTTGGGTATAATTAAATTATTTGGGTTTTTCATATGATAACAGAAGTTTATGTTCTTGTTGGAATTTTCCTTTTAATTATGGCTCTTTTAGATATAAAGACAAAAAAAATGCCATCAATATTACCAACAACAGTTATTCTTTTTACAGCAATATCAAGTTGGTTTTTTTATCAAACTCTTGCTTTTGGAATACTTGCATTTATCTTTGCTGTTTTGCTTTATGAGTTTAATTGGTATGGTGGTAGAGCAGATATTAAGGCAATGACAATAATAGGATTTACTTTAATCTCTTTAAATCAATTTTATGCTTTCATGACAATAACAGTTTTAATTGGGTTCTTTTATACTTTGATATTCAGAGGGATTATGAAAGTTCCTGCAAAAAAACAAATTCCATTTGTTCCTGCAATTTTCCTTATTTATTTAACATTATGTATAATGAGGTTTTTGATATAATGGAACAAGAGAAAATATCAGATATTAGGATTAGAAAGGAATTAAATAAGAGAGATAAAAGAGATGGAGAAGAGATTAAGAAAAAGGAGATGCCCCGTTTGTAACAAACATTTTTATATTAGGGGTACCAATAATAAAACAAGGAGATTGAAAGATAATATGAGACAAGCTAATTCAAGGACTTGTTGTAAGACATGCTCAAAAATTTATAACAGATGCATTATCAATTTTAATAATAGAAGAGGATCTAACTTGCTAGGCAAAAACAAAACCAGGAAGAGCAAAACATTTAAATACTTAAATTGTGTGTGTGATATATGGCAAACTTAAAACTAAATCCTGATACAAGAATGAGGGTTTTTAGAGTTGAGAAACAATTAATGATGCCTGATGGAACTTTAAAAAGATTCATTAGGGGAAAAATTGAGAACAAAGAGATTGATTTGGGTTCAATGAAAAATCCAAAGAATACTGATATTGTTAAAATTGAATGGGAAACCCCACAGCCAAAACCAAGAGGCAGTTCAATATTTGACAATTTCTTTGATAATTTTTAAACATGGCAAAAAGAAAAAAAGAGGAACAGAGCAAGGTTTGTTATAGATGTGGAAAGGAAATAAAACCTCTTGAAAAATATGTTGATTTAATAACAAGAGATAAGGGTGCAATTTTTTCTGTTGAATCATTTCATTTTAAATGTTGGATTGATGAATTTAATAATGCTGTTAAAAATAAACTGAAAAACCTCCAAAAACAAGCAACAGAAAAAATGTTCAATGTTATGGATATGGTTAAGCAGACTATGAAAGGAATGGGCTTTGTTGATGATGAAGAGGAAACAGAGGTTGAATATGATGAAACAACAGAAAAAAATAAAGTGTGAAAATTGTGAGAGTGCATTTGTTTATGTGAGAAGAGATGGCTCTGTTGTCTGCCGAAGATGTGGATATATAAAAAA
>Ga0180438_10005052_pt1 | contig 18613 bp, 11 predicted proteins | sample SS_ome_12_FD_132455 | JGI IMG/M metagenome (GOLD analysis project Ga0180438, IMG submission 132455) | Hypersaline lake sediment archaeal communities from the Salton Sea, California, USA - SS_3_D_2 metaG | ecosystem: Environmental > Aquatic > Non-marine Saline and Alkaline > Hypersaline >...
AGCAATCGAGCTGGGACATCGTCTACCGTGCCGAGATGAGTTATGCCGAGATGGCCCCTTACTCCGATTTCATCAAGCTGATCCTCTACCATGCGGTCCTCGGACCCCGCCTCCGTTCCTGGTACCTGGAGCGCTTCAAGAGTACGATCCTGAGCGAGATCTCGCTGCAGCAGTCGCTCAACCTCTTCTATGACACCTTCGGCTATGACAAACATGTCGAACCAAAGGTCGACGAATTGCACGACAAGGGCCTCTCACCCGATTATGTCTATCGCGAAACGAAACGCAGCGTAGCCTCGACAGGAGGAAAAACCGAGGTTTACGCGGGCATCGGCATCGATGTGCCCGGCAGTCCGCCCGATGATCCCGAAAAGATTTACCAGGCGACGATCAAGGCTTTTGAGGCGGGCGCCGGCGGGATCGTCATCTCACGCGAGTATGAAGAGATGCGCGTTCCTCACTTAGAAGCCATCGGGCGTGCCGTGCGATCGCTCAGAAAGTAGTTGTCGTGCCCGGGGACGATGATGTCGGCCGTGGCCGCGATATTTCTCAGCCCACAAGCCCCTCAAGCTCCCGTTGTTCCGCTGCAGTCATAGGTTCGGTTTCCCTGACCACTCGGATGTTTTCCTCCAGTTGTTCGATCGTGGACACTCCGATCACGGCCACCGAAATCGGGAGCCCCAAAGTGTAGCGGATCAACGACTTCGCCTCAACCTGATGGGAAGTCTCGTCATGGAAGGGTTGGATGCGTGTCTTGAACGGATTTCCGCTTGCCAGGCAGCCATGACCGCCTCCCATGACTTTCATTGCGATCACGCCCATTTTTTTCCGGTTGGCGGCCGGCAGCAGCTCATCCCGATAGAGTCGACGCCGGCTGACGGGATTGAGCGTCGTCAGCAGTGTATCGAAATCATACATCTCTATGGCCCGACCCAGGATCCCGGCATCTTCGTGGCCGGTGATGCCGATAAAACGAGTAACCTTTTGATCGCGGAGTTTCCGAAAGGCGGTGATGCCGCCATCCGGTTTTCCCCATTTTTCGGGTTCATCCGCAAGGTGCATCCCATGGACTTGAAGCAAATCCACATGATCGGTCTGCAGCCGCTTCAGACTTTCCTCGACACTGCGCATGGCTCCATCGTAGGTGCGGTCCTGCGTTTTGGTGGTCAAGAAGATCTCATGGCGGCGGCGGGCGAGCACCCGGCCGAAATTGGTCTCGGACTGGCCGTTATTGTAGGACGGAGCGGTGTCGAAATAAGTAACGCCCAAATCCAGCGCCCTTTCTGCCATGGCTGCGGGATCAAGATCCTGGGAAGGCGCCTGCTGCATCCCGATGACACCTCCCAGGCCGAAAATGGTTACTTCCTCGCCGGTCTTTCCCAACGGGCGCCGGGGGAAGGCCGGTTGTCCCCGGTATTTTGTTCGAGACCTCCTTTCCCCACCTACCGCACCGATATCGATTCCGGCCATGCCGACGGCGGCCATGGTCTTGATGAATTGACGTCGCTTCACGTTTCCCTCCTTATGAACCTCTATCCCGGTCGTAATCCTTAAAATATATGATTTCGTTCGATTATTAAAGCTAAATTGATATTAAGTGTATTTTTTCGATTCATCCTGTTCCGCTAAACATTATAAAAGGATGGAAGTCCAACGGCAGGGAGGAGTAGATTTACTCATGCCTCAACGTACCCACAGGATCGGTCTGGGCCGACTTCAAGGCCTGATAACTCACGGTAAGCGAAGCGATCAACAGGACCGCACTCCCTGAAATCAGGAAGACGGCGATTCCCATGTGCGTGCGGTAGGCGAAGTTCTGCAGCCACCGACTCATGGCCAGGTAGGCAATCGGCCAGGCGATGAGGTTCGCCAGGAGCACCCAGCGGATAAATTCCCGGGAGAGCAACAGGGTGATCTTCGATACGGATGCGCCCAGCACCTTGCGGATCCCGATCTCTTTGGTGCGTTGTTCCGCCGCAAAGGCGGCCAGGCCGAAGAGCCCCAGGCAGGCGATGATGACGGCCAGGACCGCGAAGGATCTGAAGATCTTCCCCATCCTCTGTTCCGTTACGTAGGCCCTTGCGAACACCTCATCGAAGAACTTGTAGGCAAAGTGAAAGCTGGGACTGAAGCGCTTCATCACCGACTCTGCATAGGCAAGGGTGGCGGGGATGTCCGCCGTGCGGATCTTTATGGCGATATTGGAGAAGCTTCCCGGGTTGTAGAAGATGTAGAGCGGTTCTATGGGGCGGTGCAGGGAGTGCAGGTGGAAATCCTTGAGAACTCCCACGATGGTGCCGCTCTGCCGGCCCAGATGTGTCATCTTCCGGCCGATCACGGTGTCCCACTCGGCGACCTTGACGGCGGTCTCGTTGACCAGGAAAGCACCCCCCGGATCGGAGGAAAATTCCCGTGAGAAATTCCTGCCTTCTATGATCTCCAGGCCGAAGAGGTTGACGTAATCGCTGTCTGCCATGTTGTAGTAAATGGTGATGGGCTCGTCCGGATTCCGCCCGGTCCAATCCCGGGATGTGAAGTTATCGATGTCATTGGGCAGGCGGTGCGCGGCCGTGACGTCCATGATACCCGTATTCCTCAGCAGCTCGGTCTTAATCGCCCCAATGTTCCGGCGGATGGAGTCGTCCCTCACCGGCAGGGTTATGATCTGTTCCCGGCTGAAGCCCACGTCCGCCTGGTTTATGAACTCGAGCTGATCCCGCACGGTCAGGGTGCAGACGATGAGGATGATGGAAATCGAGAACTGGGCCAGGACCAGGACGTTTCGCAGGGCGGATCCCTTGGCGCTGCGGGAGAAGGAGCGGGCAAGGACACTCGCCGGCTTAAACTTGGCCAAGCTGAGTGCCGGATAGCTGCCGGCAAAAAGCCCCACAAAGAAAACGATCCCCACCAGCCCCAAGAAGAGCTGCGGATCGGCCGCCGGATTGAAAATGAGCCGCCTCTCCACCAGGCTGTTGAAGGCCGGCAGGGTGGACTTTATCAAAATGAGAGAAAGCCCCATGGCCAGGAAGGCCGTGGCCAGGGATTCACCCAGGAATTGCAGAATCAACTGGCCCCTGCGGGCACCTACCACCTTGCGCATCCCCACTTCCCGGCCCCGCCGGATGGAGCGGGCGGTGGCCAGGTTCATGTAGTTGACACAGGCGATGAACAGGATGAGGAAGGCGATCGAGCTGAAAAGCCACACATACTTGATGTCGTTGTTGACGCTTATCTCCTGCTCCCGGTGGGAGCGGAGGTGGATTTCGGTCACGGGCTGGATCTGATAGAGCCTGGGGAAGGGCTCTTTCATCCCGGCCTGCCGGTAGAGCGGTCGCTCGATCACAGGATGGATCTTGCTCTCGAAGGCCGCCGGGTCGGTCCCATCCCGCAGCAGCGCATAGGTGTAGCAGAAGTTCGACATCCAGCTCGTTATATCAGGGCCGTAGACCTGGAAGTAGGTCACATAAGGGACAACGACATCCATCTTGAAATGGGAGTTGGGCGGCATGTTTTCGAAGACACCTGATACGACGAAGTTGTTCCGAGAATTGACGGCCAGGACCTTGCCCATGGGATCTTCGTCCCCGAAATACTTCTCTGCCATTTCAGCGGTAATCACCACCGAATAGGCGGTCGTTAGGGCGGTATTGGGATTCCCCTTCAGCATGGGCCAGGAAAACACATCGAAAACTGTCTTATCCGCGTACAAGATGCCCTCATCATAAAAACGCTTATCTCCATATTCCACCAGGGTTTTGGGCGCTGAGTAGAAACGAACCGCGTTCTCGACTTCCGGGTATTCTTCAATCAACGCGGGAGCCGTGGGCGCGTTGGACAGTGCTATAGAAATCACTTTCTCCCCCTGGCGGCCTCGCAAACCCAGCCGATAGATACGGTCCGCATTCTCGTGGTAGCGGTCGAAGCTCAACTCATACAGAACGTAGCTGAATATCAGTATGCAACTGGCCATCCCCAGCGCCAGACCGATGATGTTAATAAAGGAATAGGCTTTATGTTTCACGATATTTCGAACGGCGATTTTCAGATAATTCTTGAACATGACTACTCTCCAATAGATTGAATTCACTAAAAAAGGCAGTGTCGACCGGCATACCTGAGACCCGTACCAGCACTGTGCCTTGAACGTCCCTTCTTGCCTGGCCATCCGGCGATAGATCTCTTCATAATCTCCTGGGCCGTGACTCGCCGCATGGAAGGGCAGGATGGACTTGAGCATCCACGTGGCTATTCTAGGCGGTCTTTTTATCGTCCGCTTTCTCATGTTTCATCCACGACGAGTCCTGAGAGACCATCCCAACTGAGGTCTTGCAAACGCCTGATCTCTTGCAGGGCCTGCAGTCCCTTGGGCGTGACTTTGTAAAAACGCTTGCTTTTACCCCCACGTTCGGTAGAGGGATTCCCTAAAAAAGACTCGAGATAGCCATTCTGCTCCAAACGATAGAGGGGACCATAGAAGGTACCCAACGTCCACTTCTTGCCCGTCACGCCGTTGAGGTAGTCAAAAATGGGCACACAATAGGCGTCTTCCTGCAGACGCAAAACGGCCAGTAGAATCAGCTCCTCTGTTCGAGAAATGAGTTTCATGTGTCCTCTATCCATTTTCCTTACTATCTAAGTATTATTACGAGGCAGCGTCCCAAAGGTTACACCTATTTTTTAAGGAAAATAATTCTGACCGTGGAATCTTTAAGAATTCCGCAATGTTAACCCGTATCAACAGGAAGCAGCAATCCGTGACAGGATCACTTCATCGATAGGATGGATGAAGGCCAGATGAAACCGGGATTTGGCAAACGTATTAAAACGACCGGTGTTTTCACCTCTTGTGTCGTGACGATGGCCCGGGACACGCGTCCAGGGCCACGGTTCTTACCACAAATCGTCCATGTCCGTGGAACGGCTTATCTGCCTCGGAGGGATGAAGGAAGGCAAAAACCGATAAGCCGATAAATGTTTTGGGAATGCCGATAATCACTCATACCTTAGACTCATCACCGGATTGGCCTGGGCCGCTTTGACGGCCTGATAACCCACGGTGAGCAGCGCAATCAGTAAAGCCAGAGCACCCGATAGCAGAAACATCCAGAGGCTCATATCAGTACGGTAAGCAAAATGTTGCAGCCAGCGATGCAGCGCAAAATAGGCCAGGGGCCAGGCCACGATGTTCGCCACGACGACCCATTTTGTGAATTCCTTGATGAGTAAAAACAGAATCCCGACAATCGAGGACCCCAGGGCCTTTCGAATACCGATCTCTTTCGTCCTCTGCTCGGCCGTGAACGAAGCCAGTCCGAAAAGTCCCAGGCATGCTACCAGCAGAGTGAACGCCGTGAAGTAGGAGAAAATCGTGCTCAGCTTTTCTTCCGTCCTGTAATGACTGTCAAAAGATTCATCCAGGAAATAGTAATCGAACGGCCTGTTGGGCTCGGCTTCTTTCCATTTTTCCTCCAAGAACGTCAGTGTCTCCTGCAGGTTTCCCTCGCGGATACGAATGGAGAGCAATCGTAAACGGTCGTTCTGATTGTTGATGTACATGGATTCGATAACTTTATGCAGAGAAACCATGTGAAAGTCCCGGAATACACCGATGATGGTTTTTGCGGAGCGTACGTTGGGATCAAATACATAAATCTTCTTGCCGATGGGATCATCCCACCCGAGCCTTTGGGCAGCCGTCTCGTTGATGATGATGGATTCCTCGGAATCCGTCGAAAACTCTCTCGAAAAATTTCTGCCCGCTATCATCTCCATGCCCATTGTCGGAATAAAGTCACAATCCGCGTCTAGATCGCGGATTAACACACTCTGGCCCTCGGGATATCCCTCAGGAAACACCGACTCTACGAAAGGCGCCTGACCGGGGACATGGGAAGATGCGGCAACGCTCATGACGCTGTTCGATCTTTTCAACTCCTCCTTGAATGTATCCAGAGACCCCGGAATACGGCTGTTACGAATAGGAAGCACCACCACGTGTTCCTTATCGAAACCCAGTCCTCGGTTTTTCATGAACACGAGTTGCCGTGTAATCATCCCCGTACCGATGATGAGGATGATGGATATCGCAAACTGAATTACGACGAGTATGTTACGAAAATGGTGACTGCCGGTTTTTCCGGAGAAGCGCTGTAAAATCCTCACAGGCTTAAACGCAGAGAGGAAAAAGGCGGGATAACTGCCGGCAACCAATCCCACGATAAGCGCCAGAAGGAAATAACCGGGAATGAGCCATGGGAAGTCGCTAAAATGCAGACTAAATTCTCTTCCTGTGACGGAGCGGAACAGGGGCACGGCCAGATGTACCAGTAGGACGGCGCTCATCAACGATACAAAACTGGTCATCATGGACTCGCCCATAAACTGCTTGATCAATTGGCCTCTACCCGAACCGAGCACTTTTCGGATACCGACTTCTTTCGCACGATTGACGGAACGGGCCGTTGCAAGGTTCATGAAATTAATACATCCGATGAACAGGATAAAAACAGCAATGGCCGAAAAAATATACACATAGCCGATATCACTGTTGTCCGTATCGTATTCGAGATTGGAATGAAGATGAATGCGTGTTAGGGGCTGTAAAAACAACGCCAGCGTGGCTCCCATGGCCTGAAACGTCGGGCCCATCGTCTTTTCTACGAACATCGGTAATTTCTTTTCCAGCTCCTTATAATCCGCATCTTCCTGGAGCAGCACATACGTGTAATAATTAAACGGCACCCACCCTTCCATCGCCCGTCTGTTTTTCGCATAGTACGTCTCGAAGGAACAGAGCATATCGAACGTCAGGTGTGAATGGGCGTGTACATTCTCCATCACACCCGTGACCGTATATTCATCCTGATTGTTGAATATGAGTGTTTTTCCGACGGGATCGACATCGCCAAAATACTTGACGGCGACATCCTCGGTGATCACCACCGAATAAGCCGTCATCAGAGCGGATTTCGCATCGCCGCGCAACAGGGTGAACGTGAAAATGTCGAACACCGAGTTGTCAGCAAAAAGCACACCATCCTCCGTGAATTGGAGATTCTGATAGGTTACGACGGCCTGTGGCATACCTCCAAATCGGACGGTATTCTCTATTTCGGAGAATTCCGCGCACAGCGCTGGTGCTGTAGGCGCGTTGGATATGGGAGCGATCAGGTCGTTTCCGGCCAGACTGCCGTTTAAACCCAGGCGATAAATGCGGTCAGCCTTCGTGTGATATCGGTCAAAACTCAACTCGTCGAGGATGTAACCTACGATTAAGATGCACACAGACATCCCCAAGGCCAAACCGAAGATGTTGATAAAAGAATAGGCTCTGTGTTTCATGATGTTTCGAACGGCGATTTTCAGATAATTCTTGAACATGGCAACTCTCCAATAGATTGAATTCACCAAAAAAGGCAGAATCGACCGGCAAACCTGAGACCCATACCAGCACTGTGCCTTGAACGCCCCTTCTTGCTGGGCCATTCGGTGATAAATTTCTTCGTAATCTCCCGGGCCGTGACTCGCCGCATGGAAGGGGAGTATGGACTTGAGTATCCACGTGGCTATTCTAGGCGGTCTTTTGATCGGCTGCTTCATCATGTTTCATCCACAACAGGTCCTGTGAGACCATCCCAACTGAGGTCTTGCAACCGCTTGATCTCTTGCAGGGCTCGCAATCCCTTGGGCGTGACTTTGTAAAAACGCTTACTTTTTCCTCCCCGCTCGGCTGAGGGGCTTCCTAAAAAAGACGCCAGATAGCCATTCTGCTCCAACCGATAGAGGGGACCATAGATGGTACCCAACGTCCACTTCTTGCCCGTCACGCCGTTGAGGTAGTCAAAAATGGGCACACAATAGGCGTCTTCCTGCAGACGCAGAACGGCCAGTAGAATCAGCTCTTCTGTTCGAGAAATGAGTTTCATGTGTCCTCTTTCCATTTTCCTTACTATCTAAGTATTATTACGAGGCAGAGTCCCAAAGGTTACACTTATTTTTTAAGGAAAATAATTCTGACCGTAAAATACTTAAGAATTACGTATCGTAACCCCGTATCGACAACCCGTGATAGTACCTCTTCATCAATAGGCTGGATGAAAACCGGATGAAACCGGGATCTGCAAACAGACCGAAAGGACACCTGGTTTCGCCTCTTGTATCGTGCTGACGAACTAGGATGCCCCTCCCATACGAGGGGGATCATTCTGTTCAAACGATGATGTTTTCTGGATTTTTATTATTTTAGAAGATGCAGATTCCCCAGATGGACGCTCTCCAGCCCGGCATCTAAGGCAGCCTCCTGACACGCTTCCGCCTGATCCCTTGAAGTCGTGGGAAGATCGCTCATCTCAAACTGGGGATAGAACGCCAGCAACGAATACGGGATTGTGGCATCGACAGACGCAATGAACCGGGCGATCTTTCCCACTTCCTGGGCATCAATGTATCCCGGGACGAGAAGCGTACTGGCAATCACCAAAGGCGGAACGGGCCGTTCCTTGTGGCAAGAGCCCAACCATCGGAAGTTATCCAGCGTTTGTGCATTGCTCACACCGCAAAGGGCCCGGTGTAGGCGATCATCGAATGCCTTCAGGTCGAACTTGACACATCCGCCGGATCGGATGGAAAGGTTGCACATCTCTTCCAGAAGGTTCCGGTTCATCGATCCGTTCGTCTCCCAGCAGATACGGAGAATACGGTCGGGATTCTTCTGCAATACTTCCTTCGAAGCCGCGATGGCATGGGCCAGTTGGGGTGTGGGATCTCCCCCAAAATAACAGATGCAGGCCGTACGATCATCCACGGCATCGGCGAGTTGCTCGAAGGTCTTCTTGGACGATGAAGGTGATATCCGCTTAAAATGATGGTTTTGACAGAAAAGACAGTTGAACGTACATGCCTCGTAGAACACGGCCAGGTTGGTATAGCCGTATTCCGATCCCTGCCTGTATGAATATTCGGGAAAACCAACTTCCGTGCCTGCAGGGCACACCCAACTGGCCACACAGTTGGTCGGCAGGGGATCGTGATACCACTCGACGAGCCCTGCATCCTTCGTCCCGGCCAGATGGACGAGGGTGCCGTCCTGATTCTCCCGCAAGCCGCAGTAACCCCGCTGACCGATTCCGATACGGCAGTGATTCATGCAGATATGACAAGTAACGCCGTCGGGATCGTCGGGAATGCTTAGAGGAAGACCGCATGCCTTCCGGCTTTTCTGATGACATGCCTGGATGGAATCTTGTATCTCATCGAAATGCGACCGAATACAGTCCGGGCAATACCCAAGTGCTTCCGAGATGAACCGTGATTCTCGACCGCAGCGTTCACACGAACGCATACACACATCCCGTTCCTGGCATTCGGATTCCTGAGAGAGGATTCCCGGCTACAGAGCAATCGTCAGATATGAGGTTGTACTCCATGATGTTTCAGATCTCTGACACCTTGAAATCTCGATATCTGGATGACTTCCGTCCGGCTCAGCGTTATTTACTCATCCGACGACTAATACGCTTGCATCCCGACGTTCTTTTATAGGATTGCTGGTAAGTTCCCAAAATAATGCCGCAAACAGACACGGATGTTTTCAATGATGTTCGGTTTTGAATTCAGGATGAATATGCTCTTGCCTGCCAGGAACACACCCCGGGTCAAACCTTCGACATTTTCAACCATACCGGGGAATCCTGCCCTTGCTTGCTGGAAGAGGGCATTGATCTTATCCTCCATCCGAAGGTGCGTATCCACGAGGAACAGGGCGATATCGGGTGTGAGTGATTGTACTCGCTGAAGAAATGCTTCCACATTCGAAAGATGAATCCCCTTGGGAGGCGAGGATTTTGTCTCTGCGTAGATCAGCCGATGATCGACGTCGGCCAACACATCAAAATCACCGCCCGAAGAAAGCCCCTTCGCCTGAAGACCCCACATGACCGGCGAAGCAAACTCCCTCTTAAAGATTTCCGCCACATACCATTCCAGGGTCTCTCCGAACGTGTGCACATCCAGGTTGACGAGCCGGTAGGATTTACGACCCAATGGCCGGGCCATGCCCAAGTCTATGAGAAGACGCAGGTATTTCCGGACGACACGCTCCGAACAATACCGGGCCAACTGTTCCGGGTAAAACCGATTCCGATGCGTCACCACATCCCTGAGGAAGAGGCGAAACGAGTAACGGTGAAGGTGATGATAAAACACCTCAACAGTCACAGACGTCGGAGGATTCGGTTGCAGGATGCGTTCGGTGGGCATGAAACCGGCATAGTCGAGTCCACGCGCTTTCAAGGTTTTTTCGATGAAGCCAGGACCCAGGCGGAGATAGCCTTCCAACACTTTGAGCCGACCGTCTAAACCGGCAAGACTTTTTGAGAGGTCTCCAGTGTATTTTTGATTGTGGTGATCCGTAAAATCCAACCCTCGCATATGACTTTTTAATATTCAAGAATATCTCTTTTTATCCAGAAATGCAAGATGAAAATGTAAATCCCTTCCTACAAATCGCCCTTGATTTCATCGGGCTATTGGAGTACCTTATACGTAACCATGGATTATCAGGGCCACATCATCCGCCCGCCCAGCGAGGCCGGCAGCATTATTCTCCAAGTAACCGTTGGGTGCTCCCACAACAAATGCACATTCTGCGGAGCATACAAGGGCCAACGATTCACAATTAAAAACGACGACATCCTCAGCCGGGACATCGCATTTGCGGCCCGACACTACAGGAACCGGCGAAGAATGTTCCTCTGCGATGGCGATGTCATGATCGTCCCCCACCAGAGACTGCTCCGGATACTCGCAGAAATCCGGGAGATCCTTCCCTGGATCACGCGGGTGGGCATTTATGCCAATGCAAAGAGCCTGAAGTGTAGAACTATCCAAGAGCTGAGAGAGCTGAAAGCCCTCGGCCTGGGTATCGTTTACATGGGTCTGGAGTCGGGGGATGATGCAACGTTGGAGAATGTCTGCAAAAGCGTGAGTTCTGCCGACATCATCGCCCAGGGAAGGAAAGTCCGGCAGTCCGGCATCAAGCTGAACGTGACCGTCATCCTCGGCCTGGCCGGCCCGGAGCGTTCGGATGTTCACGCCCGTGAAACCGGCCGCGCCCTTTCGGACATGAACCCTGATCATGTGGGCGCCTTGACCCTGATGCTCATTCCCGGTACATCCCTGCACCGAGATTGGGAAGCCGGACGATTCATCCTAATGGAACCGAAAGATCTGTTGAAAGAACTCCGCACGATGATCGTCCACACCCACCTTTCCAGAGGCCTTTTTTTCGCCAACCATGCGTCCAACTACCTTCCTATCCGGGCCCGAATGCCTCGGGATAAAGAATCCACTATCCGTCTCATCGACTGTGCCCTGGATGAACAGATACCCCTGAAACCCGATTGGATGCGGGCATTGTAAACGGTCCCCGTTGATGGTCGTGACACGATGACGGGAAGAACGCGTGACGGCAAATCGCAGTTGACATTTCCCCCATCAACTATTATATTATCGGAGACATTATATGAATTCCAGGAGGATACATGAAAATTCTCATCACCGGCGGTGCCGGCTTCATCGGGTCCCACCTCTGCGAACGGCTGCTCAACGAGGGGTATGGCGTTGTAGCCATCGATAACCTTTCCACGGGAAGCTATGAGAACATCGAACATCTCGTAGCGAACAAAAACTTCACCTTTGTCTTCGACACCATCGAGAATACCACTGTCCTGGATCGCATCGTCAGTGAAGTCGATCTCATCTACCATCTGGCCGCAGCCGTGGGCGTAGAGCTCATCGTCAAGGATCCTGTGAATGTTATACGATCCAACGTCCTGGGTACGGAAATCGTCCTGCAGACAGCCAACCGGTACCGGAGGAAGACGTTCATCGCGTCCACATCGGAAGTATACGGCAAGAGTGAGAAAACGCCGTTCAAAGAAGACGACGATTCCATTCTCGGGCCCACGATTAAGAGCCGGTGGAGCTATGCCTGTTCTAAACTCATCGATGAGTTCTCCTCCCTGGCCTATCATCACGAATTCGACCTGCCTGTCATCATCGTCCGGTTTTTCAACACCGTGGGGCCCCGGCAGACGGGCCGGTACGGTATGGTCATCCCCCGAATGATTTCTCAGGCCCTGCAGAACAAACCCCTCACCATATACGGTACCGGAAAACAGAGCCGTTGTTTCTGCCACGTACACGATGTGGTGGATGCGTTGACCAAGCTCTCGGACGTCGAGGCTGCCGTTGGCGAAATCTACAACGTCGGCTCCACCGAAGAGATTACCATCCAAGACCTGGCCGTGAAGATCAAGGAGCTGACACGGTCACAGTCAGAACTGACATACATCTCTTATGATAAGGCCTATGAAAAAGGCTTCGAAGACATCATGCGGCGAGTACCGTCCATCGAAAAAATCGCCAAACTCATCGGATTCAAGCCCAAAATATCGCTGGACGACATCATCAAAGACATCATGGCATACCAAAAACAAGGCATGGGACAGGAATAAAACCATGAATGATGACCAAAAGAAGGTGCTGGAGGGCCTTCCTAAAATCGATTTTCTTCTTGAAGACATACGGATACAAGTGCTTATCCGTCAGTACACGAAAAACAGGGTTGTCGAGGAATTACGGAAGTATATAAAGACCGTTCGCAGCAGCATCCTCCAGCAGGATCATCCTGTGGCCTCTTATGATGATATCGTAGACACGTTCGTAGAGAAAGCGGAAGCATTGCTCCCTCAGAATCTCCGCAAGGCCATCAACGGCACAGGCATTGTCATCCACGAGGGCCTGGGGCGGGCACCCCTGGCAGAAACGGCATTGGAGGCTTGCCGAGAGGCAGGAAGCCATTACTGTACCCTTGAGATAAGCCGCGAGGCAGGTATGCCGGCGGATCGTCTCGTGCACGTCCAGGATCTCCTGAAACGACTCACCGGAGCCGAAGCAGTGCTCGTGGTGAACAACAACGCCGCGGCTCTGCTTCTCGTCCTGAATACCATGGCTGGGGGAAAAGACATCTTCATCGCACGGGAAGAACTCGTAGAGACTGCCAGTGGATTTCGCATCCTGGATGTCATTAAAACAAGTGGGGCAAAGGCCGTGGAAGTAGGAGCCACGAATAAGAGCAGCGTGGAGGATTTTCGTCACGTCCTGAAGCCGGATTCGGATCTGATCCTACGCGTCCATCACAGCAATTACCAGATCGCCGGTGCCACAGAGAGGATCCCGCTTCCAGACCTGATGATCCTGGCCCATGAGGCACGTGTTCCCGTGGTATGCGACCTGGGCAGCGGTGCCCTTGTCAACCTCAGCCGCTGGGGCCTCGCTCACGAGCCCACTGTGCAGGAGGTTCTTATCCATGGTGTCGATGTGGTTTGCTTCAGTGGCGACGAACTCTTGGGCGGATCCCAGTGCGGTATCATCCTGGGTCACAAAGAAATCATCGACCGGTTGAAACAGAACCATCTCTATCGGGCTTTACGGTGCGGGAAAACCACGCTCACCCTACTGGAAGCCACACTGCGCCTTTTTCTGGATGAGGCGAGTCTCCTGGAATCCCACCCTGTCATGCACATGCTCACCGAATCTCCCGATCTTATCAAGAGGCGATGCCGCAGTCTGAAACGGAGATTGGAGGATATCATCGGAGATCGAGGGTATCTCAAGATTCAAGAGGAACGCTCGAGAGTCGGCACCGATACACTGGCCACCGAGACCTTGCCAAGTTGGGCGTTGGCCGTCCATATCGTCGGACTGTCGCCCAAAGAGTTGGATACATGGCTGAGATCATGCAACCCACCCATCTTCGGTCGCATGGACGAGCACAAATATCTGCTGGACTGCCGTACCATCCGTCATGACGAGTTTGACGATGTCGTGAAATCCTTTAGCCAAATCCTCGACCGCCGGCCCGGGGAAATCACGCCCGACACCCAGGAGACTGAGGAGGCAGTGAACGATCTTATCCGTGAAATGCAGTCGAATGATCATTCCATCGGAAAAAATCACGCCTGATTCCATGAATGGCGCGTAAACACGACACCCCTGATTAAATGTCTTGAGATAAAAGCGAAACCTGCGTACGATCCGATTCGTTCAATAGACCGATTCCCTCTATCGGAGCAGGATCATTTTCTTTGCCTTCTGCCAATCCCCAACCTTCAGTCGGTAGTAGTACAAACCGCTGGGAAGATCGTCGGCGTGGAGTACGACGCGATAGCGGCCCGGAGGATGGTGTCTCTTCACCAGCGTCCGAATGTAACGGCCCCGGCTGTCGTATAAAGACAGGTCGACGATTCCCTCAAATCCACAGCTCACGGTATAACCTATGGTTGTTTCGGGATTAAACGGGTTGGGAAAAGCTTCCGTCAGCTCGAAATCCCAGGATTCACTCAAAGAACACCGATCCTCCGGGACTGGAGTTGCGTCGTTGGCTTCGCTTATGATTTCGCTGTAATATTGTCCGATGGCGGAGAGACGGCCTTCACTCATATTCTGCAGAGCCTGGGGCATCGTAAGGGAAAACAGGGAATCGGAGGACAGGTCCTCATAACCGGGCTGGTACTCCAGACAGTGGAAGAACAGGGGTGACCAGTACAGCGTGACGATTTCTGCTTTGGCGTAGTAAGCAAAATCGGCCAGCAAACGTGTATAGACCGAGTCCAGGGGAAACCAGAAGCTGAACACGTCGCGTTTGAATTTTTCACTAACCGGAAGCTGGGCAAGGATATCCTGATCACTCGTCTTAAACAGCCAGCATTCGCCCAGCACGAGCTTCTTACCGGCTGTCATCGCTCTGTCGCTAATGTAGAACAGCCGGTCATCGAAAAAATCGAAATTCACGGGATACACATGGATGTCCAGATAGTCCAATCCGGGAATCGCAACCAGTCGGTCGACGTAGTCCAACGGCTCCCAGGTTCCCACGCCCGCACCGATGAGACATCCGCCCTTATCCAACCCGTCGAGGAAATGCTGTATGAAACTGGCCAGACTGTCCGGGGAATAGTCCAGTCCTGTGGCATCCTCCATGGTTTCGGGTTCATCCTCGATGGTGAAAAAATCGGGCTCAAGAATCTCGATAATGGTCTGGATCATCTGCTTCTTTTCGGTACGGTAGCGTGAAACGGTAAGCCCGTTCATGAACGCGATAACCGTGGAATCCACGGATCCGTACTCAGGATTCGTGTTTGTCGAGGTACATTTGATGAACACCGTGAATTGACGATCCCTGGCTGCCTGGACGATCCTTCGAAACAAGTCTAAATACGCATCTGAATCGGGAAACGTGCCCACGAGGAAAGGATAGCTGAAGTTGAATCGGACAGCGCTCATACCCATGTCAGCCAGAGCGTCCAGCATTTGAACGGTTAGGGCGTAGTACCCCGGGCTCAGGAGTTTTGTTTTTTGAATCTGGGTGTTGCATATGCTAAGATCGGAACAAAAACGCGTGGGATATTTTTCACCATCCCAAAGTCGATGGACGGTCGCTTTAAGTTGTTCCAGTTTTGTTTCGAGCTGACTGTATGCATCCTCATACACGGTCGGAACCTGTGCCCAGGAGACGGCTGCACAGACCACAACGACCGCCAACACGCCCTTTTTCAAGTTATCCCTCCTGTACGTCGATTCATCTATTCTAACAAGATCATTTTCTTGGTCTGGGTATGGCCCGTACTGGTCTGGAGCTGGTAAAAATACATGCCCGATGCTACGGGCTCTCCATCGTCATCCATCCCGTTCCAGACGATGGAATGCGTCCCCGGGGTTTGAACCTCCCTGGACAGGATTCGTATCTCCCGACCCTGGATATCAAAGACCTTCAGGGCGATCTGGCACAGACAGGGCAATGTGTAATGGATGGTCGTCGATGCGTTGAAGGGATTGGGAAAATTGGACAGCGCGAAGGACATGTTTTGAACATCATCATTTTTAGCCGCTTCGATGCCCGTTTCGACGGTCGTCTTGAATAGACCCCTGCCCAATGTGCCCGCATACAGCGTACCCGGGGAATGGGGATCCGTTCGCATCGACAGGATGAACGGTGATGCTAAACACGCGTTCATCGGCTGCCATGCGGTTCCTCCATCCGTACTCTGAAACACGCCGCTCCCCGATGTTTCCAGGAACTTCCCGCCTGTCCCCGCATAAATCGAGGACGCAGGCCCGGACGTGCCCACAAGAGACGTGACCGCATGATCTTCCAGTCCGATGAGTTCCCAATTTACCCCCGAATCGGTGCTTTTGTATATTCCACCGCTGTCGGCATAGGGTCCGCCGCTGCCCACATACAACGTGTTGGGAGAGTCTGGATCGATGAGGAGTGTATAGGCAAGGGGAATCACACTTCTGGGGATCCAGTTGTCACCATAATCAGTACTCATAAAAACAGCGCCTCCGGTGGCGGCAAACAGCCTGTTTGGGGATGCTGCATCGACGGCAATGTCGAAAATCGAATTTCCAGCAGACGGCCACCCGGATGTCTCTTCCCAGGTATCCCCTCCATCCGTACTCTTGTGAATTTTATAAACCTGAGATGCATCTCCGCCGCCGGTTCCTGCGTAGATATTTTCCGTAACAGGATCGATGGCCAGACACGTGATCCAGATATCCTCCGGAGTCCAGAGTGCTTCCCACGTCTCACCACCGTCTGAACTCCTGTAGAGAAGTCCCCGCGAGGATTCCTCTATCGTATCGGAATAATGACTCGTCCCCCCTACAAAGATGAGATCGGAGGATCCCGGGTAGGCTTCGACATCCCAAATACTGGTCATGTAATACGGAGAGGGAATGGTTCTCAGTGTATCCCACGATAATCCGTTGTCTTCGCTCTTGAACAGACATGGCATGTCCTTGTACGTGCCCCATCCTGCGGCAGCATACAGAGTATGGGAATCATCGAAACACATGGCCTGAACAGGAACCTGTCGCATGCCCGCCGTGCTTTGTGTCCAGGTGACCGCCCTGTCCGTGCTCTTGTACACGCCTCCCAGTCCGTCGGCAATGGCATAGACAACGTTGGAGGACACAGGATCCACATAAACACCCCGTGCCATCCTGTCCACCAACCCGTTATTCGCAGGAAACCAATTGTCCCCGCCGTCTGTGGTCTTGAACACGCCCTCACGGCCAAACATGTTGCTGCCAGCCGCCATATATACAGTGCCGGGCATGTCTGGATCGACAGCCAGACCATACACGGTCGTGCCCATGTTGTACGAAACAGTCCAGTTTTCGCCGCCATCCGTGGTTTTATACACGGTACCGGCATCCCGAGCATCGGCCGACGTTCCCGCGTAGAACGTGTTGAAATCAACGATTGCCAGGGATTGAATCGTGACCGAGGGTGCCGGCGGGCCGCAAGAAGTCCACGACATGCCCGCATCTGTACTCCGGTGAACCCCGCCACTCGTTCCTGCATACACGGTATTCAACACGTCGGGATCGAAACAGATGTCCACGACCGGATTCCCCTGAAAACTCGAGTCTGGCCAGGTCGTGCCCCCATCGGTACTCCTGTACAGGGAAAACTCCGCCGCCGTCTCTAGGATGAATCCCGCATACACGATGTTGGGCGAGTTTGGATCGATACCCAGGGAGAAAGCCAGCGCTTCTCTTTGAAACACCTGCTCCCAGTTCAGTCCCCCGTCCGTGGTTCTGTACACACCTCCCTTGCCGCACGCGACAAACACCGTATCGCTGGATTGAGGATGAATTTGAATATCCAGAATCTCGCCCAGCTCGGTCAGAATGCCCAAGAGGTCCCAACGTTCACCGCCGTTCGTGCTCTTGTATATCCCTCCGTACACATCACAACCCGCGTACAGTACTTCCGGTGAACTCGGCGCAATGGCAAAGGAAAGAAGGAATCCGCCTTCCGGGCCGATGGACTCCCATTCGGAGTCCGAGGCCAGACCTGGTGACACAAGAGGAAATATGAGCAGCATTCCATAAATAGAGAAAAACCGGATAAAAAACGACGTCTTTTGGTACATTTTTTCCTCCTAAGCATCGTTGATGTAACCATCGGGCTGGGTGCCTGCATCCATTATGATGGGATAACAGCAAAAAAACTGCCAATTTTCGCTAGAGGTAGCAATACATTAACCATAAACACTAAGATCGGGCAAGTAATCAGTGTCAGACTCTTTATCATATGCATTCGTCCTCTTTGTATTATAGAAAAAGGGATTCTTTAATATAACGGTGATAGCAGCGTTTTTATTGTGGTGGCGTTTGTTGAAAGGTTAGTGATTTTACCGGTGAGGTGCAAGGAATAAATAATTCGGGAAAGCCATACAAAAAATCAATACAGTGGCCGAGCCCTCTCAGACGGGTGCATATAAGGTAACTCTTCAATGAGAGCCATGTGCGGTAAATACTTTACTTTTATGTAGGATATTATTTCTTGAAAGTAGTTCTTTTTCATTATTGACTGATATCACCAGGCTAAGGGGTGCTCCCTATAAACACATTGCCGTATATTCTAATAAATGTGATTACGATCACCTCACATCTCCACCCTGACGCCAAACCGTATCTGACGGGGAGGCGACCACATATCCATTCCCTTATAATTAAGATAGCCCCAGCAATTGTCTCG
>Ga0180438_10005053_pt1 | contig 18611 bp, 21 predicted proteins | sample SS_ome_12_FD_132455 | JGI IMG/M metagenome (GOLD analysis project Ga0180438, IMG submission 132455) | Hypersaline lake sediment archaeal communities from the Salton Sea, California, USA - SS_3_D_2 metaG | ecosystem: Environmental > Aquatic > Non-marine Saline and Alkaline > Hypersaline >...
CTTTGTTTCCTTGATGATTTCTTTTGGTCTCAAGGAATTGAAACTACTGATCCTGATTTTTACAATGGACGAATCAGAGTAAAATATGAATGTCCAAACCCAGTTTTTGGCAATGGTAAAAGACCTGTTATTGCACTCAACTTTGAATTGAAGGTTGATGATACTTGCAGAAAAGTATTTGTCGGAATCAAAAAAGTTGAGCAATATGAATGGGTTTGTGATTAATAACCCTTAACGAAAGGAGAGCTTATGGATCATTCGAATTATTCACCGTCAAGACTCAAAAGGATTATAGAATGTCCTGGGAGTGTTGGCCTGATCGCGTCATTGGCGCTAACCAAAGCTATCTCAGAGGATAAGCCAAGCAGTTATGCTGCACACGGCACTATGCTGCACAAAGTTTTTGATAGGTATTACTCTGGCGTGGAATCAGGATACGATTATCTTGATAAAGATGATCAATTCCTGATACGCGAATGCGAGGATTTTCTAGAAATTCTTTTGGCAAGCAAAGGTCACACCAATTATATGGTGAAATCTGAAACTCGGATTGACCTAAGCGACTGGGGTATACCAGATGTATGGGGAACTTCTGACTATCAAGTCATAGATCCAATCAAACGTCATGTGGATGTAATTGACTGGAAGTTTGGTTCTGGAGTTCCAGTGTATGCCAAAGAAAATCCTCAGTTGTTAGCGTATGCAGCTGGTGCCATAGGGTGGCCAACTACTATCCAGACGGTTACTGTTCACATTGTCCAACCTGCTATTGAGAACTTCAGTTCTTGGGAACTTACAATTGAAGAGCTTTATGAGTGGGTACACGGCACACTTGCAGTTGCTATCAACAAAGCTGCAAGCGAAATTGATGAGTTCAATCCAGGCATAGAACAATGCAGGTGGTGTGAAGCACAAAATCATTGCCGCACAAGATTTGATTATGTGCAGAGCTTGGCAACTAGAATTTTTGAAGCCAATGCTAAACTTGCTGAATGCCCTACTCCTGAAGAGTTGGTTAGTTTAATTGATCAAGCTCCTATGGTAGAGAAAGCCATCAAAAGTATCATACTTTATGTGCAAACAGAAATGCTTAAAGGTGTTTCTTTTCCCGGTGTGAAGCTTGTACGTGGCAGATCTAATCGTAAATGGATTGACACAAAGAAAGCTGTGGAATGGCTGTCTGAAAATACGGAAATAGATGATCTATTTGTTTCCAAATTGCGGTCACCCAGTCAGTTGGAAAAAGAAGTTAAGTCGTTGAAAAAGAATGATGACTTCAAAAAGTTGTATGAACAGCCAGAAGGGAAGATCACTCTTGTTGGTTTATCTGATAAGCGTCCAGCTATACAAGATACAACAACTGCGGTGGATGTTTTTGCAAATCATCAAGCTCCGGAGAAACTTGAATAGTATCCAAATAAATTTGAAGTTTTTCTTGTGCGGATCGTTTACTTTTGGCATAAACTATGCTATTATTAATTAGACGATTGCAACAGGTGCAATCATTAACAACAACCCTCAAACAAAGGAGTATTTTACTATGGCGATGAGAGACATCATCAAAAAGGCTATTGAAGAGGGAGGAGCTACAAAAGAATCCCTCCTGGAGTTAACCGGAACCACAGAAAAAGGCCTGGCTTCACAGTTTACCTATCTTCGGATGATGGGTCACTGCCCGATGAAACAGGATGACGGAACGTGGAAGATTGTTTCCTCGGAAGAATGGGAAGCACATCGTGCAGCTGGCGGCGGAACCACAGGTAAAGTCCTTACCCCTGCAGAAGCTGTGGAAAAAGCACAGAAACGGTCCAATCGTGCATCCACTGCTTTCACCAACGCTCAAAAGGCCTATGAAGCGGACATAGAAAACCGCGAGAAAGAATTGAAATACATCAAGGCCGAAGCGGAACTCGAACTCTCTGAGATTCTCCTGGGCAAAGCCGAAGCTGTCCTGGCTGCCGCACCTTCTGAAGAACCCGCAGATGATGGCGATGATGACGGCGATGATGAAGTTGAGGCTGATGAGGCCGAAAGTGAAGGTGACGACCTCGAATAAACCCCTCAGACATTGGGATTAACTAAAGGCTACGCTACGGCGTAGCCTTTTCTTTTTATCTGGAGGACAAAACGATGGAAAACGACAAAAAGTTATCACCCGCTTTTCTTGCAGCACATGATATACGTGCCATGAAACGTGATTATGGTGGTATTAAAGACTATTTCCCTTTTGGCGCTAAATCATATATACAGATGATTCATGTGAAAACAAAACGGCTGGTTAATATTGCCAATTTAACTGAGGCAGAGATTAAGAATGAGTCTGTGAAAGATAATCTTCTTGATCTAATTAACTATGCAAGCTATATGTATGAATATCTGGAGGGGGTGCTTGATGAGTGAATTAAAACCGTATTCAGCATTAAAAATTAAAATAATCCAGGAAACAAAAAATCCTCGTGAGGTTGTATCATTAGCTTGCAATCTCACACAAAAACAGGAATTGAGTAAATCAGTCAGCCAAAATGCTGCAGTTAGATTAACTGAATTCCTGTTTAATGCAAATCATACATCACCATTAGAACATTGCTTCATCACTGTTCTAATTGAAAATGTTTCCAGATCTTTTTTGGCACAAATAACTCGCCATCGCATGGGATCATTCACATCTGCAAGCCAACACTATACCACATACAATAAATTTCCAAATGTCCTTGATTCTCACATGCTTGAAATGGATGCTGTCAAAGAATTTATAGATCAAGCTGATGAAATGTATTCATACTTGATTAGTATTGGTATTCCAAAGGAAGAAGCTCGGCAAGTTCTTCCAAATGCAAAAGCCGTGAATTTGCTTTGGACAGTTAATGCTCGTTCATTGATTAACTTTTTCAACCAAAGACTTTGTAGACGTAATGTACCAGAGATGCATTATTTTGCTCAGAAAATGCGACACATCTGTTTACTATGGTGGCCTGAGCTTTTTACTTTGGTCGGTCCTGACTGTGAAACTCTTGGTGGTTGTACCCAAGGTAAAATGAAAGCTGAAGAGTGTATCGATGCAAATGTCCCGGATTTCCGCAGATAAAGCATATTTAAGAGTTGCATTGGCTATGGCACAGCGGTCTACTTGTTTAGACAAGCAAGTCGGCTGTGTCATCGTGAATGCAGCAAATGAAATCATTGCTACAGGTTATAATGGGTCTCCTCGGGGGTATATACACTGTATTGACAAAGGTTATTGTGTTAAAGAAAAGCTTAATGACCCGAATGAATGCCCATCAGCTCATGCTGAACAAAATGCCTTATTACAGTGTAGAGTTCCAGAACAAATACACACAATTTATTTAACCCTCAGTCCGTGTGTCTCTTGTATCCGCATCATAATGAATACAAGTTGTAAGCGGATTGTTTTCTTAAATGAACACAGACATACATATGCTAAAGATATGTGGGAAGGAGATTGGGTACATTATGAAGGTAGCAACCATGTTTAAACTGATTGAAGATTATCATAAGCACCTTGGTCACAATAGACCATTTGATACACTTGAACAAAGAATGCAGTCAATGAGAAACAGCAGTTTGGCTCTTATGATGGAGCTTGCTGAATTAGTTGATAGTGTACCATGGAAACCTTGGCGCAGTGCCAGAAATCAAACATTTGATAAAAATAATGCAACTCGTGAAGCTGTCGATATTATTTTCTTTTTGGTATCTATCTGTGAAGAGTTGCATATAACGTCTGAGGATCTTGAATTAAAGTTCCATGAGGTTCTCAAGAATAACTATAAACGTTTAGACAACGGATATAGTAAAAAAGGAGGTGATGCAAATGGCTAAACGAGTAAGAATTTCGTATGGCCGCACTGTTCAAAGTGCACCATATGAATCTATTAGGCTTGATATTGCTATTGAAAAAGATCTTACTGAAGATGACAATGTCAAGAACGAAATAGATAAATCTGTCAATGGACTAGTGCAATATGTCAAACACAAAATAGCAGATATTCTGCAAAATGAATAGGAGGCAAAATGATTACAACTCTTGTAAGATTTTCATATCTCAATTGTTTCGAACCCAAACCCACACCTTCTGGAGATCTCAAATACTCTGTTTCCATGTTAGTTTCAAAAGAGGACAAGGAAGGTATCAAAGCTCTACAGTCCGCCATTAATGATGCTGTTCAAAAAGGCATTGAAAACAACAAGTTCACCCAGGCTCAAGTGAAAGGTCTCAGGCTTCCCATCCGTGACGGTGATGAAGAATTTGACCAAGGTAACCGAGGCCCTGAATACAAAGGGTGTTTTTTCATCAATGCTACATCGAAGAACAAGCCGGGCGTTGTCAAAGCTCAAAAAGACTCCTCACCCGTCCCAATCTTTGATCCCGACGATTTCTACTCAGGTTGTTACGGAAGAGCAGATGTTAACTTCTTCCCGTATAACCAAGCAGGTAATCGTGGCGTCGGATGTGGCCTGAATAACCTTTTGATGGTTAAAGAAGGTGAACGTCTTGATGGTCGTCAGAAAGCTGAGGACGCATTCAGCGCATATACAGATGAAGCTGTTGATAATGTGGCTGCAGCTGATCCCGCAACTGACGGTGACTTGGAGTAAACCTACAGAATTTGTGGATTCACTGTCGGGGAATGTCACGCTCGGTATGTGCCGGCAGAGGACCGTAGCCACGAATCCGCAATAGGCTCCAATGGGGGAGCCGGAGGGTTGGCACCTTAAACTGAACCGTATGCCAGGGTGCCAACCCTCTCATCATAAGGAGGTAAAATCATGGGTGATATGGGTGATGATTTCCGTTTTCTTAAAGAAATGGCCAAAGATGAAAGAGAATCTAGGCTAGAATCTAACATGCGATATCTGAATAAAATAGAAGCCGACTACGAAGTTTATAATGCCGGCTATCAACTTAATTTTAAAGTTTCTTTTGGTACCATTGCTTTCTATCCTAGTACAAATAGGTGGGTATTAAACGGAAAAACGCATTATGGAAATGCTGAAGACTTAGTCAATTGGGTGTTTAAAATATCAAATAAAATTGACTGGGTTAAAAGATTAGGGCAATGGCATTTAGCAGATAAAAATGCCATTAAAACTTTGTGTGACCAACCTATGCTTGGCAATAACTATGCTATGCATATTCCAGTTACACAACGTGTTATGTGCAGTGAATGCTGGAAGGAGGTCTAATGTTAATTGGCATAGATTTTGAAACTAGATCTGAAGTTGATCTAATAAAGCATGGCCGCAAAAAATATCTTGCAGGTAGAGAAGCAGATATTATTTGTATGGCATATAAAATTGATGATCAACCTACAGAATTGTGGAAACCAGGTGATCCACTTCCTGACTTTGTAACTGATTATTCTATACATAAATTTTATGCTCATAATGCACAATTTGATATAGCTGTATGGAATACTCTTGGCCCTAAATATGATTTCCCACGAATACACCATTCTTTTTGGATAGATGTCATGGCTATTTGTGGTCGTTTTACTTATCACCAATCACTTGCTGCTGCAGGTGATGATCTTGATTTAAAACTCAAGAAAAATCCTCGTGGTAAAGCCCTCATTAAAAAGATTTGCACTCCACCGTTTGAATATGCTCATGTCGATCTTATGGAATTCTATCAGTACTGTAAAGATGATGTTAATTCTATGCATGAGCTGTTGAATGCTCTACCCGCATCTAAGCTTTCAGATAAAGAGCAAAAGATCTGGGAATTAACCGTTAAAATAAATGACAACGGTTTGCCTATAGATATTGACGCTGCTAAAGTAATCTATAGGCTAACAGAAATTTACAAAGAAGACATGAATGAATTGCTTCCAAGTCTCACAGATAATAAAGTAACTAAGGCCACTCAAAATAAACGAATAGTTGAGTGGCTTCGTAATCAAGGAATGGTTGTTCCCAATCTTCAAGCAGCTACTGTTGAGAAACTATTAAACCGTGTTGATCTTACTGAAAAACAAAGAACTGTGCTTCAGCTTCGCCAAGAATTGGGAAGGTCTTCTACAGCTAAATACCTCAAACTGATAGACAGGTGTCATGACAAACGTATTTATGATAACTTGAGATATTATGCTGCATCAACAGGTAGATGGGGTGGTTTAGATTTTCAGCTACATAACCTGCCTAGATCTAAAGTAACCGATGCACAGCCAATTATAGATCAATTCATGAACTATGAGATTATTGAAGATGATCCTATCAATGCTGCTAAGTCTATCATACGAGGAATGATTTGTGCACCAAAGGGAAAGAAACTCTGCTACGTTGACTATACAGGTATTGAGAATCGTGGATTAGCTTGGACAGTTGATGATCATAAGACTCTTGAGTTATTTCGTAAAGGCCTTGATCAGTATAAAGACATGGCAGCTTTTCTTCTCAAGAAACCTTATGATAATATTACAGATCAAGAAAGATACATGGGTAAACAACTCGTTCTTGGCTGCGGTTATGGCCTAGGTTGGCGAGGATTTATGAAATATATGGAAGGCTATGGAACTCCTGTTTCTGAATCAGTTGCTCAAGAGGGTGTAAACGCCTGGAGAACGAGATATAGCCTCGTTGTTTCTTTTTGGTATCAATGCAGAACTGCAGCAATTAATGCTATCACAAATCCAGGTATCCCTTTTGAAGTACCTAAGTGTCAATTTAAGTTGATACGTGACCGTAATAAAACTCCATGGTTACAGTTAACTATACCTTCAGGTCGTAATTTATATTACAATAAACCTGAGATTAGGGAAGGTGACTATGGACCTGAAGTAACTGCAATGGGCATCAACCCATATACTAAAAAGTGGCAACGATTAAAAATCATCCCTGGCCGATTCGTTGAAAACATTATCCAAGCGCTGTCAAGAGATATTATAGCTGAAGGAAAACTTAATCTAGACTATGCAGGCTTTAAAATTATAGGTTCCGTTCATGATGAAGTTATCCTTGAGGTGGATGAACGCTGTGATGAAACCACATTAAATGGTGTTAATATTCATTTGTGTAATATGCCTGAATGGGCAGCTGGCTTACCTTTGAAGACTGAAGGTGTAATTGAAAAACGCTACAGAAAAATGTAAAGGAGGTAAATTATGAAATGTATGGATGATTGTCACAATTATGTTATGGAGACTTTTGTTGAAGATGATTTTATGAAATTGCAATTTTATTTCAAAGGAGAATCAGGTCTTGAAATTGATGGGGTCACAAATGAAGAGGTTATTAAAGTCCTTATTCACAGGATTAAACACCTCAATGAAAAACTTCATGGTGGCAAATTTAAATGCCGCGAAAATTCAATTGCCATTACAAAACTGGAAGAAGCTCTTATGTGGCTTGAGAAACGAACAGCAAATCGAATTGAACGTGGAGTAGAAGGAGAGCTAATACCATGAAAGCAAAACTGCGTGAACGAGATATTGAAAAGTATCTTGTCTATAAGGTACAATTACACGGTGGTAAAGCTTACAAATTTTCGTCCCCAAGTAATAGAGCAGTTCCTGATAGAATCTGTTGCTTCCCGCAAGGACGGATAGTATTTGTCGAGTGTAAGGCTCCTGGTAAAGCACCAACCCCGCTACAGTTAAAAGTCTTACAATACTTAAACCACCTTGGCAATAACGTTGTGGTCATTGACAGTAAAGAAAAAGTCGATACCCTCATAGCTGTGATAAAGGAGGAATTAAATGGATCCAATGACTGACTACTTACGAGAGCTGTGTGGGAACTGTGGATTCACTTATGGTTCTCACCATGGTGGGACTTCTCCATGGCCCAGAGATTATTGTCCTGGGCATGAAGGCAGAATGGATTGGGATAATGGTCCTGGGACTGTATTCAAACCGACAGGTAAACTAAAGGAGGAATTAAATGGATCCAATGAGTAGTGACAAAGCCGCATCCATAATTAGTGTGGTTGCGACAACTAGAGGCCATTCTAAGATTCATATGCTGAATATGAATCCAAGCATCAGCAAGTATTTGTATGCCGCATATAATCCATACATCAAATACTATTTAACCAAATGTTCTCCTGGTACGGGTAACGAACAGTTTTCTGATGAAACCTGGGGGATTCTTAACCAGTTATCTAAAAGAAGAATCTCAGGCTATCAGGCTCAAACAGTAGTTAACAACCATACCAAAAGAATGACACGTGCTTCGGCTGATTTATTTCAGAAGATTCTCAAAAAAGATCTTCGCATGGGCATGGGCATTAAAACCATTAACAAAGCATTGCCTGGGTTAATACCAACACACGATGTTATGCTGGCAAAATTGTTTGAAGAACATCGTCTTAGTTATCCATGTTGGGGATCGACTAAAATTGATGGTGTTCGTGGCACATTTAAACAAGGCAAATTCTTTTCACGTAATGGTCATGAGTATGTAGGGCTTGGTCATTTGCAAAAACAGTTGAAGGATATAACTCAAGATATTGATGGTGAGTTAGTTGTCCCAGGAGTTTCATTTCAAGTAGGTTCTGGATGGATACGAAGTGATGATCCTACACCTGATGCTCAGTTTAAGATGATTGAGTTACCGACAATTAAAGAACCTCTTATTCATCGAATTACTATGATGGATGATTTGCATTTTATTGGCCCTGATATCCACAAGATCAAGCGACAACTTCTTCACAACAGAGATGATGTTGAAATGTTTTATAAACTGTGTCGTAGGCAAGGATATGAAGGTGCAGTTATCACTCCATATGATTATGAATATGTTGGTAATCGTTCATACCGTTGGATGAAGATGAAACCACTTAAAACTTATGACGCAAAAGTCCTTGATATTTATGAAGGCAAAGGAAAATACACAGGTCAACTTGGCGGTGTTATAGTGAATTTTAAAGGTAAACCAAATAAAGTTGGAGGTGGCTGGAGTGATCATCAACGGGAAACGTATTGGAAAAAACCTAAACTAATCATTGGTATGATGATTGAAATTCATTACATGGAAGAAACTGATGATGGCAATATGCGGCACGCTAGATTCTTTGACTTCCGCCCAGACAAGGAGGTGTAGTATGTCGACATTATTAGAGTACATCCAAGAGATGTATATTAGCGAACAAGAGTTAGCCAGTTTCTTAGGAGTTGAGCCTAAAAGAATCCGGGATCTTCGTAGTTATCATATTCAGGGTAAACAAAAATTCATAGATCACATTAAGCCAACAAGCAAAGCTATTCTTTATGAGCGTTCAGAGGTCTTAAACTATTTGAAAAATCAAAAAGTATATTCTTTTGGTATTGCTAAAACGGATCCGGATAAAGAAGTCTGAGACTTTTAATATTTTTGATATAAACGATAATTAGGACTGATATGAACTAAATGAGCCTTCTATACGATCATGAACGATAAAATTTAGAAGGCTCTACTTACCCTATTAGTTTTCTTAAAACGATAATGTAGACAATTCTGGATTGAAAGGATATGTATAAACGATGAGCCAAAAATTAGAACCATTAAAAGTTTATAAAGGCAAATTTATGACTTGGTATTACACAGACAAAAAAGGTAAAGAATGTGGATACTATTGTGATGAGTTTGCTGCCTATCATGGATTAGAAGATTACCTTGAAGAAGAGGAATTAAAAGATGCTGAAGCTACACGAGTACCAAAAGAAAGCAGTTGAATTCTGTTTACGGAATAAGACTGTGTTTCTTGCTATGGATCTAGGCTTGGGTAAGACTGTTGTATCTATGACGGTCAAAAAGATTATTAAACAACCGGCTATTGTGTTTGGAAATCTAGATGCTATCTATGACACATGGCCTAAAGAGATTGAAAAATGGTATCCAGAGTTTACTTATAGTATTTTACATGGACCAAACAAAAGCAATGTATTGCACCATTCAGATGCTGATTTTTTATTAATAAACTATGATGGACTAAAGTGGTTTAATAATGAGATGACCAGCGGGAAAGTGCGATGGAAAAGACGTATGTTAATACTAGATGAGTCTTCACTTATCAAATCACCAACAACCTTAAGATTTAAAACCCTGAGAAAGATGATGCCATTATGGAGTGATTATAGATTAGACCTGTCTGCCACTCCTGCACCAAAAGGATACCACAATCTCTGGTCACAATACTATATGCTGGATAAAGGTGAGCGGTTATTCTCAAGTTACTATAGATTCAGAGGAAGGTATTTTAATTACACTGGCCCACCATTATATAAGACAACTCTTCGCAAGGGTGGTTTTGAAGCCATAAGAGACAAAGTTAAAGATATTACTTATAGGCTTGAAGGTGATGATCATTTAGATTTACCCAGGTTTATTTACAATGATATTGTATTAAAGTTACCCCCACAATTACGATCACAATATAAAGAATTGGAAGATAACTTCTTTCTTGAATTTGAAGAAGCTGGTGCAACAGCGTTCAGTGCGGCTGGATTATCAATGAAACTTAGACAGTTTATTCAAGGGGCGGTATATACTGATCAGAAAGATGGTAGCTTTTATCCATTGCATCAGATTAAAGTCAATGCTCTAAAGAATTTATTAGAGAGTTCTGCAGGCCAACCTATACTCTGTCCAATACAGTTTAAGTTTGAGCTGAAAATGATTAAAGAATTTATTGATAGTAATGTACCATGTATCGTCGGGGGAACAAAACCAAGTGAACGTAAGTATTATATAAATGCGTGGAATGAAGGAGATTTACCTCTTCTACTCTGTCATCCACGGAGTCTGAGTAAAAGCGTGAATCTTCAAGCTGGTGGACATATATTATTGTGGTTTGCTCTGACATGGAGCCTCGAAGATTATCAACAGTTAAATGGTAGATTAAGGCGGCAAGGTCAAGAATCTAATCATGTGGTTGTTAATCATTTAGTTATGGAAGATACAGTAGATCAACGAGTGGCTAAAGTGTTAGCGTCAGATGATGCAACCCAAAGAAAATTATTGGATGCTTTAAAGCGTTAAGTAACTAGCGGTGAAATAATCTCATAATTATAACCATACCCCCTTATAGTATCAGTTTTACCAGCCTGAAATCTATTCTGAAATAAATAGATATATCTAAACTTATCAAAAGAATCGCATGTTATTACTGAGTCTCCTATATATTTTGAAGTTCTATCAGCATCTTCCCACCATTGCATTGTCAGTGTAGTTACTGGATTTCTGATAAAATTACACCATAAACGAGGAGTATTAGTGGAAAAACTTGCTACTGAATAGCTGCTGTCTTCATTGCCTGTACCCTCATCTCTTAACCTCCATAGTACTTTGTTAAGATTTCTAGAAGTTTTAAGATTCATTCCTTCAGTAGTAGCTTCTAATTGCGCTTGACTTTGTGGTGCAACATTTGACAAAGATAATAAACTAGCCATACCATATAGTAGACAAGATTCAATATCCATTTCAAATTTTATTTCAAATGTTGATCCAAAGTAATTAGTACCCATGTCTACATAAACTTGTAAGTTTTCATCTCGTGGTACATTATTATAAAATATACCCGCACATCCAGGATTTCTATCAGTGCCAACTAAATCTATTATATCTAATCCACCTGGATCATATATTGTCAAGTTAGGTTCAGTACAAACGTCGATTAAATAACCACTACCACTACCATTAGTCATTATCATTGGCTTTACAAAAGGTAACATTAAGCTTCCTTCCTAAAAGACTCAACAGCCATCATAATAGTTCCATTATAATAAAACGTTACAAGAATTTCATCACCATCTGCTGCAGGAGCTGCAGATGCAGATCCTGAGCCCCAATCAAAAATAGCATTCCATGCTAAAGTATATACACCTGCAGCTTGCACAACCCTAAGAGAATAATAACCGCCTTGTTTGAGATTTGTAGGAGCTGCTATTGTAGTATTCTCAGTTAATGTATGAACAGCTATTTGAGCAGTATTCACATTCCATGCTACAGAATTACTGGAACTGGTAATGGCTGTTTCATCATTATTTTGTTGGGCAGTCCATTCAGCAGGAGTATCTAATACGCCAATTGAACTTACACTTTCTCCTGAGTCTTCAATACCTGCAGGATCATTGCCATCAAATTGTGCGAGATTGTTATTGGATGGCCAAGCATCTGATGTCACGCCTAATTCAGAGTTAATTGGACCAGTTATATCAAGAGTATCTGAAAGTACATATGCTGGCGAATCAGGTACATAAAACAGCTGAGCACCATTAATATCTAAAACTGTCATTGAATATGCTTGTGTAACATAAAGAGATACCGGTGAGCCATTATATAATGGAATACCACCTCCACTTAAAGTAATTGGTTGTGATATTGTATTTAAAGTACCATCCTCATCTAAAGCTTGAACAGTTATTTGATTATCAGAATCAGTGGGATCAGTATCAGGTTCACCAATATAAAGGCTACCACCACCTGCTGGTGCACCAGCATCTGCTAATGGGAAATATTGTGGAGCAAAAATAACCAAACTGGAAGTCATTAGCGCTTACTCCTTTCATCTTCTTTTCTTTGGGGAGCTATTAAACCTAAGCGAACTAAACTGCTATATATTTTGTGATCAATTTTCTTTTTGGAACCACCTTTGGCAGCTTGCATTAATTCGTATGCCACTTCTGGGTCAAGAATACCACGATTAACATACTTATGTATTTTCTCTTTACTTATGCCACGTAAAGATCTAATCATTTTTCTTGAAATATCAACAGCCGCAACAGCTGTATGTCCATGTAAGAAAGCCATTCTTCTAAAAACATCAGCAGCATACCTTTCACCAATTTCTGCTTTCTCACCGGTTTGGTATTGCAAAGCTTTTACAGCTTTTCTAACAGCATGCATAGCTTTAAGCTTTTCTGGATTGTCTTTAAATATTACTTTTAAAGCTGGATCATATTTTCTGAATTGTGAAGCCATCTTATCGGCAGCAAATAATTCCCTTGTTGTCCCTTCCAAAGGAACTTCTGTTAAGATTTCATCTATAAATGCGCTTTGCAAGCCTTTAGTAGCTCTCTTTCTATCAGCTTTACTAAAAGGCTTAAGAGCTGTATCTAACTGCTTCATCATATCTATGGCAGACTCTCTTTTAGAGCCTTTAGAAAAAGCCGTTTTTATGAATTCATTCACATCAGCATTTAAAGCTCGTGAAGCAGCTGATTTTTCAAATTCTTTACTAGCGGCTAATGCTTTATCTGCCGCCAATCTAGCTTTGTATAAAGAACTATATTCTTTGCCTAATCCTAATTTTTTGATTGCCCATTGATGATTTCTCAAAAATCTTGTTAAAGAAGCTTTAGTAATTTCATCAGTCTGTGGGCTTCTTAAACCAAGGATTTTTTGGTTTATATGTTCTTTCATTGCCTGTTTTGCTTGTTTATTGTCACCAAATACTTTCATGAAATCTGCAGCAGTTTGCTCACCTTTAAATCCTGGCTTAAAGAATGCATCAGCAACCATAGGATCTGAAATAGTCTCTTCACCACGCAATACTCGTCCTGCAGTACCTTTGCCATATTTTTCAATGACATTTTCACGGAAAAACTTTTGAGCTTCCTGAAGCTGTTGGCTAGGAGCTTTACCAGCTGTTTTTGGAATCTCTCCAGGTTTAAAGACGCCTTTAGAAGTAGATCTATCGAATAACTCTTTTGTGAAATATCGTTCTTCATTGAATTGAACACCCTCGTATCCCAGTTTACGAGCTTTTTTCCCTAGTTCATCACCAGCATCAGCCCAGAAATTATACATATCATCATAATTTTCTGCACCAAACTCTTTCATAAACTGTTTGGCATCTTTTGATCCACTTTTTAAATCAAGAATTTTAGCATCTTTGGGTACTACAATAGCATGTACTTTTTCACCGTAGCCGTAAACAGGATCACCAGCAAATTCTTCAACAAAATCTTCACCTGTATAAGTTCCATCTTGTCTTTTACCAGCAACATATGCTCCCTTATCTGGTTTACCACCTTTATATGGCCTTTTAGCAATATGATAAACTACTTCATCTGTTTCTGCCGTTGCTCCAAGTTTTTTATCTATTAAATCAACGGCTTGTACTAAGCGTTTACGAAGACTTCTAGGCAGATTTTTATCTTTAGCAGTTCTAAGGTCTTCCAGGATTTCACTTCTTAAGCCCTGGATATCTTTAAGAGTCATTGTAGGCTCAACAACTCTTTCTGTTTCTTCGGCTGCTTCACCAGGAACTTTATCCCAACCCTTATGTTGAGGAGCACCTTCCATAGCTTCAGCAGCTTCACGCCAATTAGATCCTTTTTGAGCCATTTCCATAGCTTTCTGGGGATCTTCTTTTACAAGTTTTTCAGATTGTTTGTAGAAAATATCTGCTTTAGCTCTAGCTTCAGCAGGAGTATATTTTCCTGATCTTGCGATTCTATAAGCATGAGCAGTTGGAGTTTCTTTTGGTAATTGTTCTTCAACGTTTTCATAGACTTTACGAGCAGTCTTCATTATATCATCATCAGCTGCTTTTTTCTTACCACCTTTCTTCATGATTTCTAAAGCATCACGCAATACTTTAGGAAATTTATCTCTGCCTTCAGTGGCATGTTTAGGTTTCAAGATGTTCTCAAAACCATCAATAAGATCATCGACAATTTGGTCTTGTTCAGGAACTTTATCAAATAATTCTTCTGCTTTTTTACGAGCTTGTTTTTCTCCTGATTCTAAGAAACCACGAATTGTTTGGCCTCTTTCAGTTGGACCTGTTTCAGACCTCAAAGCAGTTGTTTGTCTTTCCATGTTTTCTTTGGCAAGCGACTGTATTTCATCAGACATTGATCGTATAGCTTTAAGAGCTCTTCTTGGATCATCAACCCCTCTAGCCCCTTTTGTTTTCTTAATAAAGTCATTGATTGCTTTAGTATTACTGGCTATTCGTTCAGCTCGTGCAGCAGCCAATTCACCAGCATCATCAACACCTTCTTTCATGAATTTTACAACGCCAGCATCCCCAGTTAATTGGCCTAAATCAAATTTAAGACCAGGAATCATGTCCTCTAACATCTTAGCTTCTTCTGCATTTTTAACCATTAAAGGGCCACTTGCAGTATAAGCTGCAAGTATTTCACCGGCTTGTTTTTTAGCTCCTTTATCAGTCCTTGGAAGCATATCACTTACAAACTTTGTAGCTCTTTTCACTCCAGGTATTCTTCCAAGACCTTTTCCTTGTTTTACCACTGAAGGTGCCATTGCGCCCATAGCCGGTCCAACAGCAGCTCCACCCATTTCATAAGTAAGACCTTCTACAACATTTTTACCAGCTTCCTTAAGGTTTAATATTACAGGTTTAGGTTCATAATACCCCAGCCATTCCTGGAGAAGATCTGCTATTTCATCACCCATAGCATATCCTAAAGCGCCACCTGCAACACCACCTGCAGCAGTTCCAGCGATGGTTCCAGCAACTGGGGCAACAGCAGTACCACCAACAGCGCCACCTCCACCACCTATTATAAGACCTGCAGCGCTACCGAGGCCTTGAAGAACTGGTCTAACTTGTTCATCAATTATACGCTGTCCCAAAGGAAGCGGTTTTTCCCATTTCATATCTCTTGGATCTTCATATACCTGTCCACCAAATTCATCTGTTTCAGGTTCTTCTTTGACAGGTATACCACCCCATTCATCAGCCTCTTCTGCAGGTTGCCCACCAAATTCATCAGTTTCATTGGGTTCAAGAGATTGTTGAGCTTGAATAACTCTTCTATTTGCGTTTATCTTTTTGAGATAGTTTTGTGTTTCTTTGAAGCCTTTGATTTTTCCTATGCCTTCTAACCCATGCTTTCTCATATTAGTAGGACCGGCATTCCATGATGCAATAGCAGCATCCCAGCTGCCAAATTCCTCATAATATTCTCTTAGCTTACTTCCAGCATAATCTATTGAGGCTTCAGGATCATAAGGATCTATATCTGGATGGAATTGAGGAATAATTTGAGTTATGCCTTGAGCTTTACCATATTTAGTTTCAGGACCTAAAGCTTCAGGATTAAATCCACTTTCAGTATGAATTAAATTCGCCAACATATTTTTCGGTAAACCATAAAGCTCTTCAGTAGAATTAACTTTATTTATGTATGGCTCAGCTTCTTTCGTAACATCAAAGTTATACTCATATTCTTCCATTATGGTTTCCTCGTTTTCTTTCCAGTTTTTTTATTAATATAAAAATCACCTGAATCAAGTTTATCGTATTCTTCTTTTGATCCAACAACTGGGAGTTTTCCACCAGGTTCTGTTACTTGAGTTTTCTTATATCTTCTATCTCGCATTCTTTTGCGAGTTGCTTCTAATGTGTCTTCCACACTTCTCATTCGCATTTTAGCTGCATGAGATGTCTCATTAATTAAAGAGATAATATCTTCAGCGCTTAGATTTTTATCATGGATTTTATCCCATCTTTCTTGTGCACCAGTTGAAAGTTCAGCAACTGATGCAGCTGAACCTGTAGCAAGTTTACCAATTTCAGACTCAATTTCTGTGAGATACATGTCATATTTTGCTTGTAATGGATGACCCATAATTTTGCTCCTCCACAGTCTACGAGGAACATTAAGAATTCTAATACCACCTTGGTCAAGCTCTCTTGCTATTTCATTAAATCTGACAACTTGCTTATCCATATTGGTAACAAAACTAGACATCATGGCTGTTTGTTTCTCAAGTTGTCCAAGAGCTACACCAATTGCTTTTGTATCGGCTTGTTTCCCAACAACTTCCATAGCTGCTTTTAATGGTGTTTTCTTTGGATCACCAATACCTGTTCCGCCAATAGCTTGTCGAGCAGCACTTTTAAGAATAGCTGCCCTAATTTTAGTGGCTTGTTTACCGCGACCAACAGAAGGCATTTTTCCTGTTGCATTTATCCAAGCACCCCACATATCAATTTCTTCTTGTGAAAGTTCTTCAATATCAATATCGATACCAGCAATTTTATTGTCATAAGCTTTAATTATGGGGTCATCGAGCTTCATGCCATCTTTAATATACTGTTGGCGTTCTTGAATGAGTTTCTTTAATGGACTAGGACTATAAACTTTATCAGCAGCCTCACCCAAAATACGATTGTTATAGCCTTTGATAATATCGCTATTTGGATCAGCTCCATTTTCTAAAAAAGTAGCTCTTTCATCAATCATCTTTTTTAAGTTACTAGGAGCTCCTTCATTTTCAGGCCAAAGTTTTCTATCATAAGCTTTGACTTTTGGATCATCAGGTTTTAATCCTTGGTCTAAAAGAGCTTGGCGTTCATCGATCATTTTCTTAATGGAACTTTTGGTTCCTTTAGAATCACCACGGTAAACTTCTTTCCAAGCTTTATATCGGTCAGGATCATTTTTGGCAAACTCATACTCAATCATCTTTTTGCCAGCTTCAGGGTTTTTCCTAAAAACACTTTTTACAATATCAGTTTTAGTAGTTGGTTTTCCACCGGGTGCAGATGCCGCAACTGGGGGAGGGGTGCCCCCAGCGATGCCTTGGAGGCCTCCAGGAGCAGTCGGAGGTGGAACTACATCTGGAGGAAGGTCTTCTTCAATAATCCCATCTGCACCCGGTGGTGGCGTTTCTTCCTCTTTTAAAGTACCAGTGGTTTCAATTTCTGTTAATAGTGATTCCAAAGAAGAGGCGTAATCTTCTTTAGCATAATCACGGCGTTTATCATATAACTCACCAAGAGTTTCACCTATCTCTGGGTTCTTGAGGATAGTTTCTGCGATTATGTCTGGGTCATTGGTTTTGTATGCTGCAATAGCAGCTGCAGCAGCTTTCTTCTTTTTTGCCTCTGCATCCTCTATTGCTTGTTTTTTATCACCAATAAGCATACCCCGTTGAAGAGCTTGCAGCCCTGGAAGAAGGTTTCCGCCTGGATCTACATAGAATGGATTACCTCTCATTTTAGAATACTCCTATCATTGAGTAATTTATCCACATAAAATCATTTCTGAGAACAATTGCTTCAGGTTTAACATCATATACTTCATGAGCCATACATCCCAAAGTTGATCCTGTGAGGCCCAGTTTTTCTGCAATAGAATTCCAGTCAAAAGAATAGAAGTTGAAGCCACTGACTTTACCGATTTTCTTTATATTTTTCTTGAGGCGAATATCAGAAGCCATAATCAAACCACCAATACCGAGTCCAGTATTAAGCCAATTTGTAACCCCTTGATTCTGGGCAGTAGCAGCAGCAGTTTGACCTTGTGCATAAGTTTGTCCAATATTACCCATCTGCTGAGCAATTGCATTCTGGTTTGTTTGTAAACCTGCCATACCCTGAAGACCCTGTAATTGCTCATTGTATGAACTCAACAAAGCTTGGTTCTGAAGTTGGGTAATGTAGTCATACATATTACCTTGTACATTTCCTGATCTTAAACCACCAGTTGCACCAGCATTACGCATGATGGCTTCTTCACCAAGTTCTTGGCCACCCATTATATTTTGATATAATGGGCTTATTTTAGCTCTTTCAATAAAAGCCTCCATAGCCCCAAAACCGTTATCATCAACAGGTTGCCCAGTTACAGGATCAACTGCACCACCTGCGCCACCTGCGCCACCTGCGCCACCTGCGCCACCTGCGCCAC
>Ga0180438_10005054_pt1 | contig 18611 bp, 11 predicted proteins | sample SS_ome_12_FD_132455 | JGI IMG/M metagenome (GOLD analysis project Ga0180438, IMG submission 132455) | Hypersaline lake sediment archaeal communities from the Salton Sea, California, USA - SS_3_D_2 metaG | ecosystem: Environmental > Aquatic > Non-marine Saline and Alkaline > Hypersaline >...
ACCGTCGAACCTTCAACCGCGTCGATTCCATCCTGAATGCTGTCGAACGCGTCATAGCCCCACGTGTGGCCGTCGTTTGCACAGCCGTCGCAGTAGTCATCGTCCACCCAGACCTCTGATGGTGGAGGTACAGCCGAAAGGATAGCGTAGCCAAATGCTTTGCCGCCATCACCTGCTCCGAAGTCGGCGTCGTAAACAACGGTCCACTCGGTGCCGCCGGGGTTAGGAACAAGCCAGCACTCACGGAGATCATGTTCCCCAGTCTGGACAAGAATGGGCGTGGCAGCCAAGCCGGTTGTGCCATCGTGCCAGGTCCAGTTGCTTGGGTCGATGAACGCCGCCTCCAGGTCAGCCGGCGACAGACTCGTCTTGGCCGCCGTGTTGATGGCCAGGTAGATCGAAGAGTCATCTCCGGGGACCATGACCTTCCCGTAGCCGCGGTCGTCACCCAGGTCGAAGAAAGCACCGGTCGGCGTCCCGCCATATGGACCGGGCAGCTGCAGGGGGCCCCACGAGGTTCCACCCACCGCCTCAAAGGCTTCCCACACATCGTCCCCGTTCGTACTGCGGCACATCATCGTCTGGCCCGTGTTTGATTCTCCCCATGCGTAGTAGGTCCCATTGATCACGATCACGTCGTGGAAACCATAGTAGACGAACCCACTCGCACCCCCGAATCCGATGGCGTTGGGAATCGTGAACGTGCTGACCAGTGTCCAGTTGGTCATGTCACTAGACACATAGAAGTTGTGCTGCAGGTTATTCCCGACGGAGGCCCAGGCTCGGTAGTCATAGTCCGTACCACCAATGTTGATCGGCCAGGGCTTTACGCAGAAATGCGTATCCGAGACATTGGTGGGCGTCACCGCAGCTGGAAAACCGGTTGGACCAGTTGTAGTGGAGATATGACTTATTTGGCTGCCAGCGTCTCGGTCCTCAAAGAACAGTGTAAATGAATTGCCACTGCCGAATCCGCTTACATACCTGGGCTGGTAGGATGATGGCACTGGATTCGACAATGGCGCCATTGCCGTCATGTCGGTGGCTGTTGCGTCGATTGTGCCGGCCCATGCCATGCAGCTAAACGAAAACATAAAAGCCGCTACTGCAAGAATTGTCAATAACTGTTTCATTTCAGGCTCTCCTTTCCGATAATTTAAGGTTCTACTTGGATTTGTCTGCGCGGACAACCCACGCCAAACGACCTCTCATTCCCTGGGTTCGTGACTTGAAGCAACAAGCTCCGTCCCACCGGTACATGCTCCTCAAAAGCGAACAGCACTCCGGCACACAGTTTCGCAGCATAGGCCCCATGCGCCAAAGCGGGAATCAATACCTTCACTCCGTGACTTTAGCCCTTCTCCTGCTTTTGCTTGCTCATCCTTTCCCCAAGCACCTATAATACACAACAAAGATGAGAAAATAATGAGAACGCACGAACATTTTCCGTATGTAGCCATAATCGTTTGTTTTTCTTTAGCACAAAATCCTACAATTGTTACAAATGGAGTATTCCGGGCCCGTCTCCGGGCCAAAAACTACCTTTTTCTTTTATTACCTTCTCCGCCCAGGCAACGAGCGACCGGGCATACAACTGCGACAAGAGCGCCCGTACTTTGTGCACGGCGCCTCCCGCCATACACAAGGCGACACTCATCCAAATACGGCCAAAAGCCGGTGACCCCGGCCTTTATGGCCGCGTGTACACCACCCGGCTAACCAACCTTGCCTCAACGCTGCCTGCGAAGTCTCCTTATCAGGCACAGCCCGACGCCCAAAAGAGCTATCGTCGAAGGCTCAGGAACCGGACCTACTACATCGCCAGACCCAATAGACCCATCAATTACGTTGCCTGTGATTACTCCGGGCGGCAGCCCGCTTGTGACGTACATAACCGCACTTCTTTCACCCGCATCTACAGCCTTATCAAATAAAGCCAAATAGCTGAAGCTAACAACAGGTTGTGGCGGGGCACTGATATTGCCGGTTTCCCACGGAGTCTGATCTACAGGCAAAAACTCTGGCGGCATATCGCCAGTCAGCCAGCCCATCTGAGTACCCTCGCCGGCGTCGGCAAACGGGTTCAGAGTGAAATGTTCGATAAATGCCTCGCTAATGAGCAAGGCATTGTCTATCTGATACAGGTAGACGTAATTATCGTCCCCATCCGTATATGCCTGACTGAGTATTTCTACATGCATCGTACTGTAGTCCACAGGGGTCGTCATCAATGCAGTAGCGGCAGCCGCGCCGCTAAGCAGGTTCTCCAGCGTCTCCGGAACAAGAGTCACAGATGTAGCATGTGAAACCGAAACCGTACCAACAAAACAAAAAACCAAAACAACAAAAATTAGCGTGCCAACTTTTTGTTTCACCATCCTTTTTTTCTCCTTTAAAGGTCCTTCAAAGTCAAACGATCGCAACCGCGCTGTTTCCTGGCTAAAGGCCTCACAAATATGCGCTTTACCTTCTATGGCCTTGAATCCGCAGCCAAAACCGCGAATCCGCCTTCAACCACCTCTTCTCTCTCGCTTTTCCATGAAGAACGATTGCAGGGTTCGGCCGCAATTCACCTCCTTTCTGCGACCCTGCTGTTGTTTGCAATACTTTCCGGCATCTTGACGCCTTTCAAAAACGCCCAATCTATCTTTAACAGAGGCCGAATGCCGAAATAGCAGCGCCCGGTGAGACCGGGACGATTCGCCTCTGATTCTCAGACCCTTTCTCACCGGCCACTGCTGGAATTGCAGGGCTTGGTAAACCAGCTATAATCCCATGCGTCCGATCAAAACATTCCAGGAAGTGAATAATGGCATGGCAGCCTTCAGCGAGACAGGTCAAATTCACTTACCTGCTTCCTTCCCCTTTTCTCGCTGAATACCGCAGCAATTGCAGTTATCCAAACAAAATTCAATATTTCAATTATATCAGCACATGACGATTTTGCAATTGTGGAAACTACGTATTCTTTGATTTTTTTTTCAAACCCTGTTTTTGCCAAAATATTGCAGAACAACCGCCATCGTTAAATCGTGAAAACCACGTCCTCCCAAACTCATTTTTGGCCTAAGAACGCGTTTTTCGCCGAAAAAATTCACTCTCAACACTTCAAACGAGCGCGCCGTCGGCTCTTCAGAAAAAAGTTGCCGCCCGACCAAGCGCCGCAATGCTGATTTCCCAAGGGCACCGGGCGCCAGATGAAATTCGCCGCCGCGATGTTCTCACTCGCCTCCACGCATAATACCTTTCGGTTTAAGGCCTTACAGCATCCGAAAGCACCACGCTCACAACGTTGCCCATCTCGACTGGCTGCAGCCGGCCGTCGCCACAGATTTTCCCCTTGAAAACCACCCACATACACCATTAGCATGAAGGTCCGGGCTCCTCACCAAAGACCGCAAGCAACCTTGCCAGCCGCCAACCCCGGCCGAATGAATAGCCCGACGGGGACGGAGTCTGAGCAAAAAAGTATCACCTCTTAACCGTGTAACAAAAGTTGGGAGGACAAAATGGTTTTCGATGTCCACTACGACGATGAGCACGATTGTCTGATCGGCAGTTACTCCGGAGAAATGAGTCTTGAAGCGGTCGACGAATACGCAGCCGCGGTTAGCGCCGAATCCGCCAGGCATACCTGTAAGCTCTTCATGAATGACATGCGAAATGCGAAGCTCGCCTTTTCTGCGACCGAGATTTATCGCCTTCCCGGAATACTGGACGCGGCTGGATTTGATCGGACATGGAAAAGAGCCGTCGTTGCATTAGACTACCTGCCCGATTACCGTTTCTTCGAGACCGTCGCACGCAACCGGGGATACCAGGTTCGCATATTCCAGAACGTCGACGAGGCTATCGACTGGCTCACCAAAGGAAAGCAGACCGAAAGACCAGCAGACTTCTCGCTCGGGCTTCTAAAACATTTAATCCATATTGTCAGCATGCATTAATCAAAACTGAACGCTTAAGGAGAAAGCTATGAAAACACTTCGACAAATTGGTTCACTGGCTTTCGTACTCGGCCTGTTCACCGCAATCTTTGCCGGAATACCGTGGTACGTCCTCGTTGCCGACGACCCGGTCGTGCCGTGGTGGCTCAGAATAGCTGTCTTCTGCCTCCTCGGCGGCATCCTTGTCGTCCTGCTCACAGTGGCCGTCGAACAGAGGAAATTCAAGACATCGCCCCAGACCCCGCTGTCTGCTGAGCTTGACCACACGGTCTTGCTGCTAAATTCCACAGAAATACCCGGCAGACAGATCACCGAGATCCTCGGCCTGGTCCAGGGCCACACCGTATTCGCTATCTGGCTCGGCAAAGACCTGTCGGCCCTGGTCAGACTCATCCTCGGAGGTGAACTGACTGAGTACACAGAAATGATGGCAAAGGCACGGGCAGCCGCCGCCAGCAGGATGATTAGCGAGTCGGCAAAACTGGGTGCCGACGCAATAATCAACGTCCGCTACATGACCACCAGCGTGGTCGGCAGCGCCGCAGAGCTCTTGGCCTACGGCACAGCCGTAAAACTCGCCAAATAGAGCCCCTCGCGGCAGCATATTGATATGATATAGGATTGCAGGCTTATGCCGGGCAAGACATTTGCCAACGAACGGCTCAAACGCACAGCGCGCTGGCTGCTCAACCGCAACGCCCGATTAAACGATTAAAGTTAGGATTATGATAAATCCAGGACTTAAGGATAAAGTCGTCTTGGTTACCGGAGGCAACAATCCACACGGTATAGGTGCGGCTGTAGCAAGGGCCTTCGCTGCGCAAGCCGCCTCCGTATTCATCCATTATTTCCGCCTGACTTTCGACCTTCAAAACGGCAATGAAGAACAAGATAACCCGGACAGGCCCGGCCTGCCCTTCTTTTTTGCCCAACAGAGAAAAACCGCCGACGAAGTTGTTCAGTCAATCAGAAAAACCGGCGGCAGGGCCGATTCGTGGGAATGCGACCTCAGCAACCTCCATGCGGTTCCGGCACTTTTCGACCGTGCTGAGCAAACATTCGGCCACATCGACATCTTGGTGAATAACGCCGCCGATTACGCAGCCGATACATTCCTGCCCACAACTGTTTTGAACAAGGTGGACGATTCGGCTTTATGGCCTGACGGTCCTCTCAAATCGACTATCACTGCCGAGAGCCACGACCGCCACTTCGCTGTGAACACTCGAGCCGCAACGCTGTTGACGGCAGAGTTTGCGCGTCGCCATATTGAGAATAACCGACATTGGGGCAGGGTAATAAATATAAGTGCCGATTGCTCTTCCGGCTGTCCCGGCGAAATTTCATACAGGGCGAGTAAGTATGCGCTCGAATCATACAGCCGAGGTGCCGCCGCCGAATTGGGGCCTTATGGAATCACTGTAAACATCGTATCACCCGGGCCCATTCAAACCGGATATATTCCGGTCCCACCGCAAGGCGAGCAAGCGATAGTTGCAGATATTCCAATGAGACGCCTCGGCCGCCCTGAGGATATTGCCGACGCTGTTGTCTTCTTCGCTTCGGAACAGGCGCGATGGATTACCGGTCAATTGCTCATCGTCCACGGCGGCCATCGAATGTCATTGGGTCGATAACGGCGCAAGAATTTTACGAGTGGTGCATAATCCCCTTGTGTCCTATGATAATTGAACGGCTGAATAACTCAGCCATTCGCTCAAAGACCAAACATGATCGGTCAAACCTGCGACCATCGCAGGTGTTCTCGACAGCCATCGACAATCCTGGTCCTGCACATGAAGCGTTCGCACCGGCTTTCAACAACGACTCAACACGCTGTTGAAGTTCGGGCATTCTGAGTTGAAACGTTTCCCATTGCAACGTACCGTCACGCACCTGCTTTCGCAGTTTCAATATGTTCTTTGGCAAACCATGAAGCTCTTCGCCTATCTTGCCTATCGCACCGTTGGGCTCACTTATCGCCTTGAAATCCCGTTTCAAATGCGCCCCGCATATCTGGCGAATCGGAGGATGGCGGTTTGGAGGAATTCCGGGAGTTCATCCCCAACAGCCGTTCAAGCTCTTCGATACGACTTTTCTCTTCCAATTGGTTCATCTATGCGTCTCTATCCATAAAATATCTGTCTGACAAAAACAATGTTCTGCTAAAGTGTACCTCTGTTCCCAAAAATTGGGTGAACGCTTACGGAGTTGTCTGGCATAAACTGAAGTGTATTATTATATCAGTTACGGCTAAGAATTTCAAGCATTTTCCGAATGCGAATTTGCTCAGCAGAGCGAAATGGCTGCAAATGGCATGATTTACAACAGGTTATGACTCGAAAAACTCCAGGCTGTGTAATCGCTGTGCCGAATGCCGAATGGCTCTGCTAAAAGTGAAATCCTGTATTTAGTCCATAAAAGCGAGTGCCCCCGTGGGGCAGGCTGCAACGCATTTTTCGGCGCATTGCCGCAGCCCTTCGGCAACCGGCCGTCCAAAAGGCGCCGCCACCCGCACATCAAAGCCCCGACCGGTGAGGGTCAGCCCGATCTTTTCGCCTGTCTGAGACGCTATCTGGACACAAAGCCCACAGTCGATGCACTTGCCCGGCTCGTAAATTAATTCACCCTTCTGCGCCTTGAGCGGCTGCTGCTCGAACAATCGACGCCCACCTTGATAGCGCCTTGGCCGGGCCCCATATTGCTGCGCGTACTGTCTCAATTTGCAGCTCTGTGCTTCTCGGCAATCACAGTGCATGCAGCGCCGCCCCTCGGCGCGGGCCTGCGAATCAGTAAAGCCAACCGCCGAATCCGCCGCCTCAACACGCTGCACCCTGCCGAAAATCGCCCGAAGATTTTCTGCTTCCTGCTCTCTCACTCTGCCAAGGCTGGTATTGAAAGGCCTTATCGGGCTGCTGGGGCCTTTACCCAACAAACGTGCGCTTACCGCAAGCGCAGCAGCCTTACCGGCGGCGACCGCACGAACGGCCATTGGTCTGGCGCCGCCTCCGTCGCCCGGTTCCTGTCTGAAGTCCGCACGCGAGCCGTCGAGCATCACGACACGCGCCCGACCGCTCGCAAGAACAACTGCGTCGAAGTTTTTCTGCAGATTCGCAAGCTTAACGCCGTCATTAACCCTGGTCTTGAGGCTGAACTTGAGGCCGAGTTTTTCGATTAGTGCAATTTCAGCATCAAGCACGTCACGGGGCAGCTTATAGGCCGGTACGCCGTAACGCAGCATACCACCCGGTTTTTCATGCTCGTCGAAAACCGCGCAGGCGTAACCGGCCTGCAGCAAATAGTAGGCCGCAGCCAGTCCGCCGGGGCCCGCCCCCACAATTGCTACCCTCTTGTGCTTGGCCGGGTCACACGCCGGCAAGAAGGGTTTATCCGACGCAATATCGGCATCGGCAACGTAGCGTTTAAGCAGACAAATCGAGACCGCCTCGTCGATCGCGCCCCTTCTGCAGACCTTTTCGCACGGCGCCGGACAAATCCTCCCCAACACAGCCGGCAGCGCGATGTCCCGCTTTATGGTAACGATTGCCTGACGAAGCCGCCCCGCCGCAATCTGTCGAATCATCAACGGAATATTCATCTTCGCCGGGCATGCGACCTGACAGAGCCCCATGCAGTCGCCCGCGTGGTCGCTGAGCAGAAGTTCCAGCGCGGTCTTTCTCGCATCGCACAACTGCGAGCTGTTCGTGCGAATAATCATACCATTTTCTGCGAGAGTCCCACAAGCCGGCACGAAATCATTACGACCGGCAATTTCGACCAAACACACCATGCAACTGGTCCAAGGCTCGCAGTCTTTCATAAAGCACATCGTCGGAATCTCAATCCCCAGCTTCTCAGCTGCGTCAAGAATCGTGGAGCCGATATCGACCTCGACTTCTCGATTGTCAATTCTTACTTTAACCACGTCACTCAACCTTAACCGCGTCAGCCGGACAGATATTTCTGCACGTACCGCAGCGAATGCAGACTTGAGGGTCTATTTCGTGCTTCTGATAGGGCAGCATCGCAATAGCACCGACCGGACAGTGCTGCGCGCAGAGCGTGCAGCCGATGCAATCATCCGTCACCGAGTACGTAATAAGCGCCTTGCACTTGCCCGCCGGGCAGCGGTTATCAAGATGGGCCTCGTACTCATCCCGAAAATAATTTATCGTCGAAAGAACCGGGTTCGGCGCCGTCATGCCGAGTCCGCACAGGCTTGCCTTCTTGACCAGCCGCGCGAGGTTCTCAAGCTCGCCGAGGTCACCGGTTTTGCCCTGTCCCGTGCACAGCCGTTCGAGAATGTCAAGCATACGACGCGTCCCCACGCGGCAGAAAGTGCACCTTCCACAGGACTGGTTCTGCGTAAACTGCAAAAAATATCGTGCGATATCGACCATGCAGTCCGACTCGTCCAGCACCACCAGACCGCCTGAACCCATTATTGCGCCGGCCTCGGTGAGCGACTCGTAGTCCACGGAAATATCAGCCAGCTCCGCCGGTACGCATCCGCCGGAAGGACCGCCTATCTGGACAGCCTTAAATCGCTTGCCGCCGGCAATGCCTCCGCCGATATCCTCCACAATCGTGCGTATCGAAATGCCCATCGGAACTTCGATAAGTCCGCCGCGCGCCACTTTGCCCGCAAGCGCGAAGACTTTCGTGCCTTTACTGCCGACCGTGCCGAATTGCGCGAGCTTGTCGCCGCCATTGCGAATTATCCACGGGACCGCGGCATGGGTCTCGACGTTGTTCACAAGCGTCGGCATGCCCCACAGACCTCGCTCGGCAGGGTATGGAGGCCGAGGCCGGGGCATACCGCGGCGGCCCTCGATGCTTGCTATCAGCGCCGTCTCTTCGCCACAAACGAACGCACCGGCGCCGGGAAAAATCTCGACATCAAGGCCGAATCCGCTCGCCAGGATATCGTCACCGAGAAACCCTCGCCGGCGACAGTTCTCCATAGCTTCGGCGACCCGCTTATACGCAAGGGGGTACTCGGCGCGAATATAGAACCTGCCCTCGTCGGCCCCGACAACATAAGCTGCTATAACCATGCCTTCGAGAATCCGGTAGGGGTATGACTCCATTATCATTCGGTCCATAAACGCGCCCGGATCCCCTTCGTCGCCGTTGCATATGATGTACTTCTTCGTCGACCTGCTTTCACGAACCGCGGACCACTTCAGGTGCGTGTAGTAGCCCGCGCCGCCTCTGCCGCGAAGGCCGCTTTGCCGCACCTGCTCCAGAATCTCGTCGGCGCTCAGTTCCGTAACACACCTCTTCAATGCCGAGAATCCACCATTTTCAATGTACTCGTCGATATCGAGCGGGTCAATCTGCCCGCAGTGCTCGGTGGCTATATGTTTTTGATTGCCCAAGAAATCGGCTATCTGCTCATCCCGCACGTCGACGGAATATCGCGTTATGCCGCGGCTTCTGCGGTCCGTGAGAATATCTTCGAGAAGACCGGAGGCGGCGGTGAAAACCTTTCTTCCTATCCCCTGCACCTCGAAGTGCCTTGTTATTATGGATTTGGCGTCTTCCGGTCTGACCCTGGTGTAAAGGAAAGATCTCTTCTCCGGCAGCACGACCTCCAGCAGCGGCGTCTGGTAGCACATCCCCACACAGCCAACGCGCTTTATGGACGCCTTAACGCGTGTCTGCTCAAGAACCCGCTGCAGCGCCTCGTGCAGCCGTCCGCTTCCACGCGCCACACAACACGAGCCGAGACCGATACGAACCTCGCCATGCAAATCCCCCCCGTCTATTCCCCCCTTTTCGCTCCCCACGGGCTGGGCAGCCTTGTTTTCTTCGTACGTTAAGAAATCATCCAGCACTTGCGGAACTGAATCCGGCGTCAAATGGCCGTATGTCACCCCGCCTATTTGCACAGCAGGAGCAAGCGTACAGCATCCCAGGCAGGCGACCTTTTCGAGAGTGAACACTCTTTCGGCATCCGTATCCTGACCGACCTCGATGCCGAGGCGCCTCTGGAACGCGTCGTATACAAGCTCGGCGCCTTTGACGTGGCAGGCTGTCCCGACGCAAATGCGGATTATGTGCCGACCGGCAGGGCGATGGCGAAAGCGGTTGTAAAAAGTCGAGACGCCGATAATCGACGCCGGCGTAATTTCCGTCAACCCGCACACCCGCTGCAGCGCTTCTTCCGGCAAATAGCCGTAGTGCTCCTGCAGGGCCTGCAGAATCGCCAGAACTTTCTCACGACCGGCCCCGATTCTCTCGACGCTTTCTTCGACAAATATCAGGTCTACTTCAGACATCAATCTCCGCCGCCTATACAGTAAAGATTTTTCGCACCCCGGATATAAATTCGCCCATCCGCAAAAGCAGGTGACGCAAAGCAGGCCTCACCAAGTTCCGAGCGGGCAAGCTCCTTGTACTGCGCCGCCGCCTCGATAACGACCATAACACCCTTGTCACTCAACAGATAGACCCTTTCACCTGCAAGGCTCGGCGACGCCTTGAATCCGGCCTTCATATCCTTTTCCCAGACCATGCCGCCGTCGGAGACCTTGTAACAGGTGAGTGTACCTTCGGTTGTGAGCAGAAATATCAGCTTTCCATTGCTGAGGGGGCAGCAAATATCCGGAATCCCGTCCTCGGCAATCCACGCGACGTGCGTCTTGGTGACATCGCCGCGGCCGTCCGGGCGAATCGCAACGAGCTTGTCGTAGGGTTCGATAGCAAAAACAAACCCACCGGCATAAATCGGCGAGGGCGCCACGTCGCCTCCGACACATTTGGCCCGCCATATTTCCCGTCCACCGCCCGGCTCGCAGGCAATCACCCAGGGCTCTCCGCAGGTTATCAACTGCGGCTTGTCGGCGATCTCGACCACTATCGGCGACGTCCATGAATTTGGGACCGGCCTTTTTACTTCCCACACGGGCTGGCCCGTAAATCCGTCCAGGGCCAGCATTCTTGACTTCTCGTCCTCGGCAACACCCTGGTCGTACTGGACCAGAACCAGGTTTCGGTACATCTCGAGCGAAGACGCATAGCCGTAGGCGCTTTCCGGAACGCCCAGATTTCTCTGCCATATCTTTTTACCGTCAAAGTCAAAACAGCCGATGTCGCCCGTGGCAAAAATTGCGCAGGCCCGGCGACCGTCCGTAACCATAGTCGGCGCCGCATAGCCGGTATCATTCATCACCTCTACAGCCTTTCCCAGGCTACCGCCGACAGCACCAACCTCGCCCATCCACAAAAGCTCGCCCGAGTCCGCATCGAAGCAGTATACCTGCCGGCTTTTCTCGTCGGCACCGGAAAGAAAGACCCGCCCCTCCCAGAGAATCGGCGAATTATTGCCCGGCAGCGGAACGGGCTTCTTCCACAAAATCCCCTCCCCCGTCTTGCCGCTGAACCTCAACGGCACATTCTCATGGGCGCTTATCCCGAGACCGCCGGGCCCTCGAAAACGATGCCAGTTCTTCCGGATCTCTTCGGCGCCCGGATAAGAGCTGCCGGCTGTCTGGGCCTTGCCAAAATCCACTCCGGCTTTAATCGTAAGAATCAATCCCGCCGCACCCAGCACACACAGACCGAGCATTACCGCGCGCCGCGCCAGCAAAGCCTCACGAACCTGCCGCGCGCGAACGTCACCCGGAGGCCCCGGCGCAGGCGCCCTTTTTCTGAAAACCGCCGCGCTTTTTAGCCCGACAAACAGAACCACCAGGCCGCCCGCCAACAGATAGCCGCCCCTGCGAGAGAATTGCTGCCGCGTGATTCTGCTTCTCCTTATCTGCAGGTCCAGTCTTCGAATCTCCGGCAAAAGTCGCTCGCCGTCCGGCTGCTCGATGACCTGCAGCTTCATCATCTCGAGTCGCTCCGAACGAACCGGGTCAAGTATCTTGATATGAAGGTGGTTCTCAATCAACAGACCGGCGACTATCAACGAGAAAACACAACCGACGACCGCAGAGCCCGCCGCCGCCTGGTACCACGGGCTGCACTTTTTGGCTTCCGCAATGTTGTCCGCTGATTCCGCTTTCACACCGCTCACGTGTTTGCCTCTTTAGCCTTGTTCAGTCTGACGTGTTCTCTGGGACAATACTCAAAGCATCGGCCGCACGCCACACAGCCCGCGCGGTCAGGTTGATAATCGGCCCGCCGCCGCCATAACGAATGCCGGATGAGCTTGGAGCCGATGACCAGGCCGACAAACCCGCCAACCGCCCAGCCGCCGATATTGAATTCACTTTGGATCGACGCAGCCTCCGCATAGAGCTCTTTCAGTTCCCTGCCCGTCGCGCGAAACGCCGAGCTTGCATCGGTGGTCCCCTCGGCCTGCCCGGCCTGCTCGAGGTAAATACGATCGGCTAATCGGACGGTCGCGTGCATTCGTGACAGCGGGTCGCCGACCGTCGATGCCAGCCAACCGCCCGCCGCTGTCAGAACCGGCAAGAGCAAAATCATAAGTGCGAGCCTGCTTTTGCTTTTGGCAAGATTACGCCGCGGCCATTCGACCGTCGGTTTCTCGATCGCGCCGAAGGGACACGAATCCTCGCATAACCTGCACTTGATACACTCGTCGGGAGTAATACTCACACGCCATTTCGAAACACGCGAAAGCTGTCTCAGGATAACACCGTAGGGACACACAAAACGACAATAGGGACGCCCGACAAACACCCCAACCAGCAGAAGGCACGCTCCCAGAATCAGCAGGTTCAGGTTGCCGCTCAGACGAAAAAACGAAACGAAAGGGTCATAGCGGCATATGACAAACGCGCTGCCGGTCGCCGCAAACAGAACCGCCAGTCCCAGATAAAGGTAAGCAAAAAGCCGCAGCGAACTCTCCGCCCAGCCCGGCACTGAAATCGGTTTAAACAGCACCACGTCTTGGATCGCTCCCAGGGGACAAACCGCCGCGCAAAACGTCCTGCCGAAAAACAGCGTAAACACAAGCGGGAGCAGGAAAAACGCTACCGTGACAAGACCCACGGCATAGCCGCTGTCAAAAATCGACAGCGAGATGTTCTGAATCGCCCCGATCGAGCAGACACAGCCCTTGCGCCAAAAGCCGAAGTAAACGAGCGAAAAAACCATCAGGGCGAATATGGGCCGCCGGCTGCGCTTCCGCAAAACCAGATATGACGAAACAGCCAGCGCCCCGGCCAACACGAGGACATCGACATACTGATAAATATCCTCTCGCGGTGAGGGCGTCGTCGGGCTCGGCAGCTCGTAGCCGCTCTCGAAATCCGGCGGTGGAAAACGCTCTATCCCGGACGCGCTCGCGCACAGAACAAGCAGTGAAAATATCCCAAGGATTATGGCGTCACCGAAACGTATCATCAGGCATGCGTTTCCTTAAGCAAGTACGGCTTCTCGGCCGACACCCTCTTGAAAGCCCCCGACGGACACGCAGCGGCTATCGAGCATTCGTTGCAGTTCACACAGCGGTCGTGACGAACCTGCAGGAACAGCGAACCGTTGCCGAATGCGTTGCATCCCTTCACACACTTGCCGCAGCCGTTGCAAAGCGACTCGTCAATGACGTACTCATAGTATGGGTCTTCGACGTAGGCACGCTTTATCGCACCCGTCGGGCACAGTTGATTTTCCGCACCCGTGTTAAGCTCTTTGGCGTCCGGCCTGAAACAACCGCTGCAAAGTTCGCAATATCCGCAGACGGCAAAGGCGTGGGTGCACTTGACCGCAGACTCCTCGAGCACGCAGTAGTTGGCGCAATTACCGCACGCAACACAAACCTGCGGGTCAATCTGCCAGACGGTTCTCGGTTTCGGGTTCTTTTTTAGCAAATAGACGCCAGCCGCGCCCAACAGCCCCAGACCCCCGTAACGCAAAATCCCCACAAGCATTTGTCGCCTGTTCTTGCCTTGTTGGAAATTCTCGTTCATTTTCCGGCCCTGGTCCTCGTAAAAGTTCTGACAATATTCTTGACCGTATCCAGCACAAAAATCCGGCCATCGACCCCTGCGACAACGTCGAAACCACCGAGCCGACAAGCTGACGGTATTTCACATATATTCCATTTGCCGCCGGTCAGTTGCTCCGGCCCGGCTACGACACCTACAAAACGACCCTCGGCATCGTAAATCTTCACCCGCGTCAGGCCCTTCTCGCACGTCACGAAACCGCCGTCTCCAAGCAGCGCAAAGCTCACAGGATTGCAGCAGCCGCAAAAACCTTCCAGCCCCGCAGAATACCTGCCCCACCAGAATTCAAGATCACCGTCAAATGTGTACGCTTCGATGCGATGCCTGCCGGGATTTACGACGCGAAGCAATCCGTCCCTGGCAACGGCAAGGTCGAAATACGGGCTTGGGACCACAAAACCCGGAATATTTCTGGTGTCGTCCCCGGCGCCGATGCGATTTACCAGCCTGCCTGCCGCGTCATAACGCAGAACAATCCGGTTTCCCGCATCGGCTGCAAATACATTGTCCTTGTAAACCGCGATGCTTGTAAGCACCGCGTCATCGCCCAGGCTCGGCCAGCTTGCAAGCCGCTTGCCTGCGACGTCAAAAACTTCCACATGCTCCCGCAGACCGACAAATATTCTCCCGTCGTCAGCGACCGTGACACATCCGGGCGCCGCGGATAGTTCTATTCTCTTGCTCGGATTGCCTTCGCCAATTATGCGAACAGCGTTGTCTCCGGCAATATAAACGTTTCCCCGCCCGTCAACCGCTATCGCCCGCGAAATCTCAAGACCCGTAGCAATCGGTTCTGATGACTGCTCATACAGAATCAGTTCAGGGTCGATCTTGCCGAGGTCCTTCACATCGTATTTGAATTCATCTCCAAGACCGCTGCCCTTCTTGCCCGTGCTATCAAGACGGAATACCGCAACAACCCCGATAATTATCGCCGTACCGATAACCACCCCGACAGTTATCCTGGTATTCACTGCCCCAGCCAGCCGATTCATCTTCACACCTTAAAATTGGTTAGCACGTCAGGCTCAATTGTAGCAGATATACCGGCCTCCTTCAACGCATCACCGCGCGCGGATATCAAGGCATATCATTCGATTCAGGTCACGCAAAATCAATCTGCCGGACGCGACCGCCATTGGACCCCACGAATCCGGCCCCTCAAGCACCCGCGCCTCGGCAAGCTGCACAAAGCCGGTCGGCGTCGCCTCAGCCATACTCAAAAGCCCGGAATTGTTCATCACGTAAATCAAGCCGTTGGCGATAGTATATGGGCCGAGTCCGAATTTGTGTGCGCTGGTGCTGGTCCAGATCACCCTGCCGCTGGTCTCCAGACAGGCCAACTGCCCATCGGGCCTGACACCGTAAATATAACCTTCGTAAAAAATCGGGGTATGCTGTGGCGATCCGAATACGTCGGCCTCAAGCCGAAATACCGTCTCGGGGATTATCCGGCCCTCTTCGGCCCTCAGCCGCAGCATCATGCTGCCCGCATTGTAGCCGCCCGAAAGGAATATCAATCCTTCCCCGACGACGACCGGTGACGGCACCGCTGCAATCCGTATCTGCCACTCGTCCGTCTCCCAAAGAATTTCGCCGTCCTCAGCCGAAACGCCCGCTACGCCGCCGCTGCCGCAATAAAGATACATTCCCTTACCGCCAAATTCCATCGGCATTATCGAGGCGTGCGTCATCTTCCAGCCGCGCGGGTTAGGGCTTTGCCAGAGAACCCGCCCCGTCTCGCAATCGACGGCCATTACCAGCGCTTCGCCGCCGGTCGCAATTATCGCCTTGCCTTCTTCGACCAGGGGGCACTGCCCGGCGTACCAGGGCGGCACCGTAGCTTCGAAATCCCTTACAAGATCAAGCATCCAGCGAAATTCGCCCGTCATCGAATCAAGGCAGGTCACGTGACATTTCGGGCCTAATGTAACGATGTATCTGTCAGTTACCGCAGGCACCGTCCGGCTCATGCCGTGATTACGCTTGACCTTCACGGGATAAGAGTAACCCCATATATCCTTACCGTCGGCAAGCGAAAGACACCGGACAACGTCAGCCTGCCTCTCGCGGTCGTAGTCCAGAATATACACCCGCCCATTCAACACGGCCGCCCCGGCATAACCCTCTCCGACCTCTATCGACCACAAAACCTCCGGTCCCTCCGCAGGCCAGGCCCGCGCAAGCTCCACATCCTCGCTGCTGATAGCGTCGAAATTCGACCCCCTGAAACGGGGCCAGTTCCCCGGCAAATCCGGTCGCAATTCCGGAATACCGTCGAACCGAACCAACTGTCCCTCAAGCTTGGCGTCCTGCTCTTGCTCGTTTAATTGCGGGGCATTGTCCGCGCCGGGCAGCCGCTCGGTGAGCTCCACCGCCGAATCCGGTTCGCCCCAGGCATACAGCAGTACCGCGCCCCCTACAGCCAGTCCCAGCGGAATCATCCTCGCGATAAAAAATTCCTTCATGCATCCCTCAAAGACACTTTCACCGACTATTCGTTTCTAAGGGCATCCAGCATCTCTCCACCGAGTGCGAAAGCAGCCGCCAGCCATATCCAGAAAATACCGTTAATCAAGACGGTGACAATCATTATCGCCAGCGAAAGATACGGCACCTGCGCCGGCGATGTTCTCAGCGCCGGCAGCGCCGCCGCACACCCGCAAACCAACCCACACAACAACAGTCCCCAGTGCTCGTAAAACACCATGCGCTGAAGCGATCTCCTGGCAAAGCCCACCGCCCGCAGCATCGCCAGCTCGCCGCGCCTGTCCAGAACATTTCGAAGAACCACAAGCCCCAGACCTACGCTGCCGAGAATAAGGCCCAGGCCTCCCAGCATCTGAAATATCGAAAGATAGGTATTCTCGACCGCCTTGAAACGCGCCAGCCGCTCGGCCGCAGGTGTCACCTCCAGCCCGAAATCCCGCAGCCCGGCTGAAAGCTGCTTTATCGCCGTCTCCCCTTCAGCCCCAGGGGCGTCTATAAGAAACATTCTGTAGCCTTCCTCCGACGGGAATCGCTCGACAAAGTCGTCTTCGGCAATCAACAGGCTGCCCTGCAAGATAGAATCACTCAGCATCCCCACCAGTTTCAGCCGAAATCTTCCGCCTTTCTCGTCAATATATTCAAGCTCATCTCCGACGCTGCTGGCGAGAGACCATACTATGGTAGCGTAATCGGCGACCGCGCAAACCACGTCATCGCCGCCGCGGTTGAGCAAAGTCCAGCCGTCCTCGGCCGGGACATTTCCGATGGTCTCGACAAACCGAAAGGCGCCCCGAGACCGCAGTTGCTCGGGTGCGACACCCAACAGACGCGGCCTTTGTGCACGATTCAGATTAAGACAGCTTGCGTCGTCACCGTCGGCTACACGCAGCTGCACGATACCGACATCATCGAGGCCGGGATCATCCAGGCCCACCGATTTCCGGCCCGTCCGACTGTTCAAATCGTGCAATACCCCGATAGCTGATTCGCCAAAAAACGCAAAACCACCTGTTGGTGAATCTCTTCTATCGGCGCCTGCGAGCGGGTCGTGCCGATTCGCACCTACGGAGATGACCAGAAAAATCCCGCACGCCAGCAGCCCCACAACCGCAAGGCTTCGCCCGCTTCGCCGCGTCGAATTTCGCAGACCTAGTCCCGCAAGCGACCTTAACGGTCTGGTCCACGCGCTGCGCATGATTTTCAAAAATGCATCGGTCAATCCGAGCCCGGCAACCAGAAGCAATGTCCCCGCTCCAAAAAACGCAGCGGCGGCGGCCCTGCTCTCACCGGCGCCCGCAACCGCAAGAATTATCCCCGCCGCGACCGCCGCAACCACGGCTAAACCAAGACCGACCCTGCCTTTCGAGAACCGCTGTCCTTTGAAAAACTGCCATTGCAAACTGCCCGCAAGAAGCTCCTTCGCAGGTCTGCGCAATTGCCTGCGCAAACTCAACCATATCGCAAACAACGACGCCGCAAACGCCCCCGCCCCACCGACTAACAAGGTGGTCGGCTCGAAATGAAAGCTTATGCGCGATCCGCTTACCGCCGTGCGCCAGACCGTTCCGAGCCCGTAAATCAAGACCCGGGTGTAAACAAGGCCGACAACAGTTCCCATAGCCGCCCCCAGCAAAACCAGAATAGCTCCTTCGGCAAACAGTACACCCGTGATCTGCTTCGCGCCAAACCCAACAGCTCGCAACATTCCAATCTGCTCGGTGCGGCTCTCGACGCCGAACACGAAAACAAGCCCCATCAGCACAAGCGCCGCAGCAATTAGAAACATGCTAAGGCCCAGGAAAAGCTGCCCGAAATCCGTCGCCTGGTCACCGGCGGCGCGGTTGCGGGACCCCACAGGTTGAAAATAAAGCCCGATAGACGCGGGGATGACCCCCGATAAAACCGCCTGCGATATTCTTTCGCTCGAGGCCTTGTCCAACGGATACCGCACCGCAGTTAGGTTTCCGTAACGATTTGCCCACATGTTCTGTCCGGCTTCGAGCGTAATAAAGGCCTTTGGCGTCCCCCGATACTTCGCCCAATAGTCCTCGTCCTTTTCTCGTATCTTATCGAGTTCGATCGGGACACCCGGCTCCCAATCGCGGCAGTTTTCTATATTCGCCAGGCCGGGAAACTCGGGCATCAGTTCCGCGTCGAGCGCCCGCTCGTCCATTGCAACTATTCCTCGAACGAGAAAACTGCTTCTGCGCCGCTCCAGTTTTCTCATCGGCCCCGGGACGAAATAGGC
>Ga0180438_10005056_pt1 | contig 18601 bp, 27 predicted proteins | sample SS_ome_12_FD_132455 | JGI IMG/M metagenome (GOLD analysis project Ga0180438, IMG submission 132455) | Hypersaline lake sediment archaeal communities from the Salton Sea, California, USA - SS_3_D_2 metaG | ecosystem: Environmental > Aquatic > Non-marine Saline and Alkaline > Hypersaline >...
AATCTTTCAACTTATCTTGAAAGATATCTCAAAAGATATTCTTTTTGTTTAAAAACCAAAAACATTTTTTTAATCTTTCAACTTATCTTGAAAGATATCTCAAAAGATATTCTTTTTGTTTAAGAACCAAAAACATTTTTTTAATCTTTCAACTTATCTTGAAAGATATCTCAAAAGATATTCTTTTTGTTTAAGAACCAAAAACATTTTTTTAATCTTTCAACTTATCTTGAAAGATATCTTCGTAATAAAAAACCCCGTGGAATCATGTTAGAGGTACAAAACATGACCCCATGGGGTTACTGTAATGAAAAATCTATCTATACAATACAATATATAAATTCAAAATCAAGAAAAAAAACAAAGACTTTCAATAGAAAGTCTTTGTTTAAAGAAAAAAGGGATATGAATTTTTATCAAGTTACTTGCTGCATAATTATTATAACACAAACAATTTAGTAATCAAGAAAAAAATCAAACAGCAACTGTCGTTGTTCGACATCTATGATGATACGGTGGAAACCCAACAGACGCTGATACCAATTGCGTTCCAGCTAATACGGAAGAATAAGATCCAGGTCTTCCTGTTCCGCGACCGGATGAATTAATCCGTGCAATAGTCCGTTCAGATTCATCCGGATATCGCACAAAAACACGTTCTGAATCTTCACTAATAAACGGAGCATGTTCCATAACGCTCCGTGGGTTATTATCACGCAAAATTCTATCTTGTAATGCCATAGCTCCGTCAACTGGAATTAATCTATTATGAAGCATCAAACATGTTTCCGTTGTCCGTTCATCCATAACCGCTTCTATTTTACAAAATTGAATCCCGGCTGATCGATATGAATATCCAACGGAGTATGATCGTGCCCGTGCAACGGCGTTTGAGGCCACGGTTTGCCAATAGCCCTTTTGTACATACCCATCTCTTATCTGTCGTTCAAGAGCTTTTGCAATGGTCTCACGGCCATATCCTTGAGCCAATCCATGCTCAATAATTTTTCTTGCTTGTTCTGATAAATTTGGGGCAATATTTCCATAACGGTCCTTGATCCAAAATGGTTGATGTCGAACCATATCAATTGCAACCTTATCAGGAATATTAAATCCTGCTGCTAATCTCCCACGGGTATCGGGAATTCTTGTCATTCTACCAGATACTTTAGACATTATTTTATTAAGCGCATTTCCAAGATTTATTTGTTGAGCCCTAAGATATATTCCACGTGGATTACTTACTGTTGCTATGATTCTTTGTTGTGCTATTCTGAATTTTTGTCTGTCATCAAAATCAAAATTTATCCACTCAGAAAGTTCTTCAATAATATGATCCGCTTCACCAATTGAAGAACCAATCATTTGTCGTGCAAGTTGTTTTGTCCACGAATCAAACGCATCAACGCTTAATGGATCTGGTGTATCTTTTATTACACGATATCTTGATTTCCAAACAGAATTATTGCCTTGATCAAATCCAGATAATTGACCTATAAGTATTGGATTCCGATACAAATCAAATAATTCTATTATTTCTCTTTCAATATTTTTATCAGTTGTTCTTTGTATTTTATTGATATTATTATTATTTTGATCATATGAAATCAAAATAAATGAATTAAACAAACCATTGTTTGAAAAATAACTTTTTGTTATTCTTACGGGTGAAATCAAAAAATATTCTTCATTAAGTATTTGTTGAAGTTTCATTTTTTGTTATTGTTTTTTTTTATAAAAATCATCCAAATTATTTAATACAATCTTGCTTTGCTCTGTACTAAATATTGGAATTAGTTCTCTGCATATACTTATAAATGTTGACAAATTTTCTTTGTTGTATTCACAGATGCATTTTAAATCCTCTGTTGAATCTTGTGGAATACCACTTTCTGTATCTCGTATGCCAGCCATAATATATGATATTGATCCATAATCACGAACACCGATAACAAATTGTTTTGTTTTTCTTGTAAGATATATTTTATTTTGTATTGTATCACTGCGATAAAGTATTGTTTCTTTGTATGGTTTGTATGGTTTTTTATTTGTTTTCATCATGAGATCCAAATATGTTATTATTGAATTTAATATCAATCTCACCAACAAATGGAACAACTGTTGTTTGTTTTAAAATTGCGGAATTTTTACCATATCCATCTATAAAACTATGATTATTTATAGATAATACTACTTGACCAATGACAATATATAAAATTGTACCAGTCGTACTCGATGCATATACACCATCTAAACAATCACGAAGATAACGAGGTGTCACTGGTTCGTATCTTGTTATCTTTGTCTTTGTTGTTAAATTTGATTCTTTGGTTTTATCCATTTTTTTATCCTTTTTTTATCAATAATGCCTAACTTCCCAATGACAAACATTTCTGCCACTAAAAATTCCAACTAATATTTCATAACATGAAAATTCTATTGTTGAATATGGGTATTCTTTGAATAATAATAATAAATCATCAAGACTTTGTTTATTAAAATTGGCTTGTATTATCGAAGGTATTCTATTGCTAAATATAGATTTTCTTTCTTGTTTGAATGCAACTCTCATATGAGTACGTTTTGTTGTGTATTCTAACCCATAACCCCATGGGTATTCTGTTATTTCACCTTGAAAAATTATATATTGATCTTGGCTTGCTTCAAAAAATAAAACAGGATATTTCGTTGTATTGATATTGTCTATGATTTCAATTGCTTCTTCAGGCGTTTTATGATGGTAATATGGAAGCCCAGGTTTTCCTATATACCGAATACCAATCAATCCATCAAATCCATCATCAACGGATTTTAACAGATCTTCCTTTGTGTGCCATACTTGAAGTCTATTTCCAAGCTTGTTTTCATAAAACAATTTGAGCATATGTTTTTTTGATCTTATGTTCATTTATTTATTCTTTTTTGTATTATATTAAAAACTTCTGTATCTCTTTCTATGCAAACAAATTTCCGACAAAGCTCAGAACAAACAACAGCGGTTGTTCCTGATCCAGCCATTGGATCAATAACAATATCACCTAAATTGCTACTAGTTTCTACTAAAACCTGAATAAGTTTTTCTGGTTTTTGTGCAGAAACAAGTAGATTGCTATTTTTGTGTTGATTTCTGAATATTTCATTAATATCAGTAAATACATTACTACGCCGCATTCTATCACTTTTAGGTTTATATTTTTGTTTTTCTAATCGCTTTTTCCATTCATCACTACGCTCATTATTGAGTAATGGAATATTAAAACAGTTTGGTTTTTTATCATCATAAACAAACATTGCTATTTCTTCGCGTGCGTACATATAATTATATTTCGCACCATACCCACGCCGCTTTTTCCATGTCAGAAAATTGTGTATTCTAAAATCTGATTCAAACTCTATTCTTGATAAAAACTCAAAAAATGGTCTATTTCTATATGTTCCAATTCCACCAAAACAATAAACTGTTGCACCTTTTTTTGCGTATTTAGAAATCCAATAAAACAATCTAATTAATTCATTGACTAATTCTTTTGGGCTTATTCTATCATATGAATCACTAACTATTCTACCATAAGGTGGATCAACAATAAATAAATTAACTTCTCCAAATAATTCTTTTATTTTTACATCTTTATAATCTCCGTTTATTAAGTAACTCATGATTTACTCATTTATTGTATTTATTTCTGGAAATTCAAACAATTGATTCATTGTATCCTGTGAAACTCTTATGGTTTCAGTCTGTGGTTCTTTTTTGTTATCATCAAAAACAAATGAATCCATGTTATCGCCAATATGAGATTTGTTATTGTTTTTTGTATAACTTTTACTAAATTCCTGTAATTCGTCAAATTTTGCTATCTTACTTAATCGTTCTGAAAAATCTTGATTAGTTTGAGAGCTTACCAAGTACCCAGCAAGAGCATATTTTAATGGAACCTTTGACCAATCATTATCAAATTTTGGTAATTCAATATCTAGTAATCCACTTAAAATAACCCGTGCTTCATCCGGGGTAATCACGGTTTCAACTAATTTTACAATATGCTCAATGACTTGATCTGTTTTATCAATCTTTGGTCCGTTTGATTTAAATTTCCACAACCAAATATCTAACTCTGGAAGCAATTGTGAATTTATTTGAAAATCAAAATCATTTCTTTCTAGCGCAAAAACCATTTTTTCAGCATATTCAAGTGCAGCATTTGCAGTTGCTCGATTAAAATCCTTTGTGTCTCCGCGCAATAACGGAGCAACCCGAAATGATTGTCCGATTTTATGACGGTTTGCCTCATCATATTTACCCCAAATTTGATCTTGGAATATTGCTTCCGTTAATGGAATTAGCTCTATTCTAACTGAATTTTGTCCAGACTGACCTTGAATAGGTAACGCATTTTTTATCGGTTCGGCTTCAAGTATCAATATTTTATGAAAATTTTCTTTCCCTTTTATGTGATGTCTAATAATTTTTTCAAGACTACTTTTTGATTTTTTAGCTAATGTTCCACCGGAAACCAAAACAGCCAATGGTGGAATAGCCTTGTTATCAAAAAACATTAAATTAATTTCTTCAACTTCTCTTGAACCGATAACGGACAAAACATTTCCGGACCAACGGCATAACCCATAAATATCACTTTCCGGAATATCAAACTTAAACCACATAATTTCAGTGGCCTCAAACGAATCTTTGCCTTCTTTTTTTAGTAATTCATTTCTATCTTTATAAAATTTTCCCGTTTGAGCAGACATTACACGAGGATCACAAAATTCTTTAAAATATATTTCTCTTCCTTCATGAACTTGAACAAATTTTCGGAACCTTCTGTTTTCTGTTTCATACTCCCATTTTATATCAGAAATTTGAACACGAGTCTGGATTGTAATTGGCTCCATTTCTGGCAATGCTCGAAATGTCCACGATGGACCGTGTTTTATTTTTCTAGGTTCACCACGAATATTTCTACGAATCTCCCACGCTGCATACCCTACAGATTCTTGATCAATTCCAAGTTTTTTGCGCAATCTGGAAAATGAAATACCTTCGGCTGCATTATTGAAAAAATATTTTAATTTAGCTCTTTCTCTAATCATTTGAAGCTTTAATGCTTCTATTCGTTGATTTACTTCATCATTTGTTGGTTCAATAAAATCATTTATCTCATCATTGTTTAATTTAGATCTATATTCTATTTCCCACTCGCGCTCAAGAATAATTTGTTGTTTTATTGTATCAAAAATGCTTTCATTGTCTAAATCTATTCTCGGAATAAACTCATGACCAGTGCAATGAATGTTTGTAACCATTGTTTCGATTGATTGACGCAATGCATTGGAAACGGAAACAAGTCGAACAAGTTTTAATGGATCAAGCGGCGGTTCTATTGCACCGGCATTCTCAAATGCTTTACTCATTGATTGAGAAATGTCTAATAAATTTGAGCTATTTATTACAGAATTTTCCCCAGAAAGAATTTTATCTTTTTTAAGTTTTTTATTATTATTTTTTTTCATCTAAAATCTCTTAATAAAACAACAAAAAATAATCAATCTGTTGTTATTGCCACGCCCTAACTTCAACCGAATCTCCGGTTCCACCAATAATAGCGATTCTAGAATAACCATTTACTTCCATTTCTATTTGTATTTCATTTGTACCACCGCTAGCATCAACCGCCCCAGCAATAACTGGATCTCCACCAGAGTCATTGTAAAATGAAAATTCCAATGGGTTTGATCCATCAATATATCGAACATTGATATATTTTGCAATAAACCCAAAATGAATAATTTCTCCTGGCGACGCTTTGCCATTAACTACTTCTCTGTAAACCATTATATTTCTCCTAATTTTTGTTTTAATTCATATTCACACTTTTCTAATTTGATTCTTGATTTAAGATCACTGGGTAATATATTAACAATTTCATCAAACCGTTGTTTGTTACCGTTCTTTATTGCACTATGTAATTCAGTAACAAAAAATTTTGCTATTTCTATTGCTAATATTTCAAAACTCATTTTTTTGACCTAAAACACATATTTGTTTAATTGTATTAATTATTGATTTGGTATTAATATTTAAATCAATACCAATGTCATCAATAAATTCATATGTTAATTGCAAAGAATCAGTCAAATCAAGACACCATGCATTAAATTCAACAGGAAGTCTTTTTGTGTTCCTCCATTCACGAAGTATTGAATCACCAATAATTATCAAATCTCTAGTTGTTTCTAAATAATAAACAGCAGATTCGACTGATTTTATCAATTCTCTATATCTACCAATATAATACTGAGAACTTTTTTCTGGAGAACATAAATCAGAATGTATATTTTGATTCAAACAAGCTAATCTAATCACCTTGTCTTGTGCTGCTTCTTTGACAACATCTTGTTGTGCTTTGTTTAATGATTTAGAAATCATTTCACTAACATGCAAATCCGTATACGCAACAGTTTTTGCAACAGTTGCTAGCAACGCATTACCGGTACCCCATGGGGTTTGTGTGCCGCATGATATCAATATACCGGTCAAAAATATAACCAAAACCACAAATACTGAATCTGTTTTTTGTTTCATTTTTTTATCCTGTGTGGTATATCCTCATGTGATATTGTTTCATTATTTAATATTTTTATTGGAAGTTCTTTGATTTTTGTACAATTTTCACATAAGAATTTAAATCTGTTAACTTTTTTCCAATTTTCCGGCGGAAAAAATTCAATACTTCCATTGTTATAATATTCAATTTTTCCATTTCTGGTTGCTTTACCACATTCATCACAAAGCATCATATCGCATTTAACAACAGCAATAATCTCAACAATCAATGGAGCATCTCCTGTTTGGTTGTTTTTTTAATAAATTTATTTTCTCTTTGTACTTGCTTCAAATTATTTATTATTACCTGTAATCCATAAATCAATCCATTTGCCGTTTCAATATCTTCTATCTTGATACGAGCAATCAATTTTTTATCACAATCATAAATTTGTCCATTCATGTATTGTGGAATATTTCTTACACAACCATCTAATATAATTATTTCATTTTTGATCTCATCACTGTCTTGGTTATCAAAACCTAGCGTAATAAATTGATCTTTGTTTAATGCAAGTTTTTTTGGCATTATTAAATTCCTCTTATTTGTTGTATTTGTGTATGCATCAAGTTGTGTTTATATACAAATATTCTGCTCATTGTTTGTGGACCTGGTATTCCATCAACTTTTATTTGATCTTTTTTGTTTCTAACATTCCAAGAAATTTGAAAATTTCTAACCGCTTGTTTTGTTGCAGAACCAAAAATCCCATTAATATGTCTAGAATTTAATAACCCAAGTTTTACTAATTGTTTTTGTATTTTATAATTAAAATCCACAGGTCTATATGAATGATCAAACTCATCTTGTGTTTCAGAACAAGTTTGAATATCAAATAATTGCTTTAATTCATCTTTATCAACCGTTGTATCTGTATCAAAACTTTGATTATTCTGATCTTGAAACGCTTGTATCCATTCAATGTTTGACATTTTTTCAAAACCAAAAACATCTTTTGTTAAAATATCAAATGGAAACAATGGACCTGGATCAAACTTCTTTTTACTCCAATCTGTATGAGAAGTCACACGTTCTATTGAAAATTTTTCTTTACCTATTGCACTAATAACCAATCGCATAAGTTTGAATGTTGTTATTATCTGTCTTTCATCATATGGCTGAAAGTACCTTTTGCCACGAAATTTTTTACTTATTTTTATTGGTTTATATGGTAGTTTGTATAAACCATTCCACCAATAATACTTTCCGTTTCTGTAATCCAACCATGTTGTATTTATTAATTCAATCGCAATTGAATCTCTGTTCCGTTGATAACAGTGCCACGCACCATCGGTTAGCGGAATTAAAACCCATGGGGTACCGTCGTGCTCAACAACAAAATGAGATGAGCCACCGCGTAATCTAATTGCTCCGTCTCTGTCTTCTCTTGCCAAACCAGAAAACCATGTTAATACTGGCTTTATACTAACACCTCCGGTTGCGTGAAGAACAAACCAATTTCTATTTTGATTTTTTACGGCATCAATATATTTTTTTGGAGTGGGATAATAAGGAGAAAGTCGACCATTGAACATTTTATGAATTTTTCCATGTGAGATTTGAAAAATCAAATCAACAACATAGTTTGATTCGTGTTTTGATAAAATTGTTTCTCCGATTATCGGCCAATAATCGTCTAATATTTTTATATTAGATTCAAGATTATCAAAACACTTTTCACAAAATTCTTTTTGTTTCATTATCTCTTTCTCCTTATTACCTATAAGGTAGGAAGTGAGCAGATTAAAATATATTTTGCGATATGTTATGTGAAATGAATTCTAATCATGTTTTGTGTTCCAATTTACTACACCTGCCGCAGCAACGGTTACGACAAACTGTGATGCGGTTTTGTCCGATGCATCATTTTTTACGTACGGTGCAGGATTTCCGGACCCTGTATCTTCACCACTTACTTGAATTGTGTAGTTGGTGTCAGCATACGCCGTTGGCAACGTGATTGTGACATCACCGGCGCCGCCAGCGGTTTCACGTCCGTGTTGCTCGCTATCTTCAATGGCTTCAACATCCGTTTTTATTTGATCCAAAAGTTCTTCAAGGGTTGCATCACTTTTGTTTCGATTCCCAGGATTCAAATTTTGTCCGCCATCGAATGACGGAATAGTTGAAATAGTCATTTGGAATTCTCCGTTCTATTTGTAATTATTGATTAAATACATTTCTATTGTTTGATAATAGCATTGTTTGTAAATAATTTCAAATAGTTTTTTTGTTTTTTCTTGAGATAAATAAGACACCAAAACATTCATGACTATTTTGGTGTCTTATTTGTTTTTTTGGCTTTAAAAAAAATTAATCATTTATCGTACAAAATAACTTATGTGTAAAACTGACTAGTTAATCTTCGATACAAACTAGACATTTCGGACGGCAATGCGGTTTCTCCGTTTGTAATCCATTGGTATTGGTCGCGATCAAATCTACTCGTTTCTCAAGTATTTTATTTTGTTCTATTAATTCTTGTTTACTCAAACCAAAATAATCATAATTATTATTATCTTTTTTATTTACTGTTGTTTTTTTACGCTTTTGACTAAAAATTTGATTAATATCCATAGAATCTCTACTGATTTGACGTTTTAATTCAGAAAAATTAACTTCACATTTTTGAAACCTACCATATTCATCAATATAAAAAACATTACCATTGTGATCAGTATATCTATTATCTCCAATAACCACATAATAATCATCATGTCTTTTATTTGTCATTATTTTATCCTTGTTTTTATTGTTTTTTTCTTAAATCTTTTTTTTTGAACCATTGTTTATTATTTCATTGAATTTATGAGCAATAGAAATCTTGTTTCTTTTAATTCGATCCAATGCGGCATAACGCAATGCATTTATTGTATTAAGGCTTTCTTTATTTTTTAATTGCTCTTTTAATTTATCATATCTTTTATTTATAAAATCTATACAATTAAAATTTTTACATGTATTTGGGCGCTTATCATATATAGAACAACCATCATATTTTAAATATATACACGATCCAGATTCTTTCTTTTTTACATATATGCCATCAAGTTTATTATATGTATCATATTTACTAGGATCATCACTTGGCAAAAGATTTACAACAAACAAATCTAATTGACAACAAATCCGACAAGTGCCACATGGATTTCTTTGTTTCTTTATTTTCTTTTTTTTCTTCATTTCTAATCATCCTTTATCAATTTATTTTTACTCGTATTCGTTGTTGTTTTTTTTCCGATATTAAATAGAGGATCAATATATTGATCCGGAATTTTATTAAGTGCTTTTAAGTTATTGCCTTAAATTATAGATATTTTTGGCATGACACTTTTGTGTTACTCATAAAAATCAGTATCAGTATCTTTTTCAAAGCCATGAAAATGATAATGCGGGTCCATTGATCCAGAGACAACACATGTTTTGGATTCATTAGTTAGATGTTATTTTATCACACTTTGAATCCATAAAAATTATACATTGGTTGCATTTGTCCATGAACAATACATTTTTTTTCTTCATTACTTTCTGTGTCTACAACAGTTACTTCGCACAATTCACCACTTGTTGCAATTGGCATATTGTTTGATAACGCATCATAATTTTTTGCCCATTTCAATGCGGCATCAATAAATGAATGCGATTCAACAGTAAACCAGGTGTTATCAGATTGTGCAATTACTTTAAATGTTCTTACTTTGTGAAGTATCATCTTTTTATCCTTTCTAAAGTGGTCAAAAACCACCAAATCAACCAGAGTCCTATTTCAACAATAATGCTTTTTTGGTAATAATATTATTATTAATATCTCTATTCATATCCATTACAGCAAACGCAACCATTGATTCAAAATTATTACTATCAACATCCAAGTAACCCCCATGGGGGTAGTTGATTGACCGTGACGCTGAAATAAGTGCACCATATCCATCTTTATTGAAGAAATTCATCAAATCTTTTCCGGTTGCACCTTGAGCACCGTACCCCGGTACCAAAAAAAATGATTTCGGCATTATTTTCCTAAGCGATTTCGCACACACCGGATGAGTTCCTCCGACAACAGCACCAACGGAAGAATAACCGTTATTACCAACACAATCTTTTCCTAAAAAATTAACACGTTGCGCAATATGCTCATACAACATAAGATCATCTGATTCTTCGGTACAAACAAAACAATCTTGTATTTCACGCGATGAAGGGTTTGATGACTTTACCAGAACAAAAATACCTTTATTGTATTCTTTAACATTGTCAATAAACGGAATAATTCCATCTGATCCTAAATATGGATTTACGGTAATTGCATCCAAATCAAAAACAGATTCATTGCTACCATCAATTTCAACACGGCCCAAATAACTATCCGCATAAGCATGAGCTGTATTTCCAATATCATTACGTTTAACATCTCCAATAACAATCAAACCTTTTGATTTAGCATATTGAACTGTTTCTAAGAAAGCTCTGACACCAAAAACACCATATCGTTCATAAAACGCAATTTGTGGTTTTACCGCCGGCACTATTGGTGCAACAATATCAATGATCGTTCTATTGAATTGATATATAATATCAGAAATTTCATCAAATTTATTAATATAAAAATCTTGTTTTCTATCATAAAAATACTTTGGTATCTTCCTGTGATCTGGATCTAACCCAACAACAATGTAACTTTTCTTTTTATCAATTGCATCAATCAATCTATCTGCAAAATTCATTTTTTATCATCCTTTCTTTGAAAATAGTCCCAATGTCTTACCAAAAACACCATCATTAGATTTTTTTTCTTTTTTTGATAAAAATTCTAATACAATTTTTCCATTATTTATTATGGTCTCAACAACCATTGAATCATAATCATAATTGTCTCTTATAATAACTTCACTTATAATCTTTTCAATATGTTCATTGGAAAATGATTGTATTCCATACTTAAAGAATAATACATTTAATTCATTAACACATTGATTGATATCATAATCTTTTCCTATTACTTTATTTTCATCTAATAGCTCAGATCTACCAATCATGAATACGAATTTTGGCATATATTTATAACGAAACAAATATTGCCATACAAGATTACATGTAGAAAATTCAGTTGATCTAATACCATAAATCGTATCTCTTGTTACAATATGCGATTCTTGATCACCTAAATATTTTAATACAAAATTATCAGTATGTGTTATCCAAATGACTTTATGATATCTATTCTTTAATGAAAGCAAAGATTCAATATTTTTTGGAATAAACCCAATAAGATATACAATTGTATTATCAAAATCAACTTTGGTCTTATTACTATCAAACAAATCATAATAAAAACTAGATGATTTAAATTCATATGATTTTATACATTTATCATCACCAAGAGCTTTATTGAGTATAAAACTTTTGATAATATTGATTGATATTTTCTTATCTAAAGTCGATTCATCACAAAGTATAATAATATCTTTTTTTTCTTGTTCCATTTTTATTATCCAAACTTTATAGTACCATTTGAATAAAGTTTTGTTTGTAAACAAACAATATCTCGTGGTGATATTTTCTGGCAAGCATTATATTCAATTTCAATATGATCATATATTTTTCCACACAATTCTATATCAAAATTTGAATTAACACTAATAATATCAATATCACCACGTTTATGATAATTTATTATATATGATTTACGATCAATCTCTCCCATTGTTTTTGTTGACAACACAAACAAAGCTTTTTTGCCTTGTTTTGCAACATCAACACATCTTTCAAACTGTTTTTCGGTATCCATTTTATCTATCTCCTTTTTTTTTGTACACCGTAACAAATTTACAAACGAAACAAGAAACCAAACAAAATTAAGCATAAATAATCCTGGTATTTTCAAAAATAAACCAACAATCATCAATAATTCAGAACCATAAAGATTTAATACATCATACATAAAATTTGAAAACTTATTTTTGAATACATATGCTATAAGCAATATAATACAACCAATATTCATACAAATATCTTTAAGTATAAAAATATCAATTGAATATTGCATAATAAATAATTCCAACAAGCTTTACAATTGGAACGATAAGACTAAACATAATAATAACCATCAATGAAACAATTGTAATAATTAAAAACCACATAATAACTATCTCCTTTGTTTTGTATGTTTCATTGTTTTTTTTATAATTCAACATATTTACAATTGTAATGATTAGTGACTACATATACTAAAAACTTCCATTGTATCAAAAATTACACAAGTACTTGAACAATAATAAGCAATAGAATCAATGGCCGGAAAAGTACTTCCTAATATTTGAGATCTCATCATCTTCTTCATAATCCTCTTCCTGTTCCTCGCTTTCTTCTTCAATATCATACTCCTTTTCTTCTTCTTCCTTAGCATTATCAATCTCCTTTCCAAGACAATAATCAATTGCTAATTGCAATGAATAAATCAATGCATCAACCAAATCATCATGAGCGCAGAGAGGAAAATCACATAATTGATCAACAAGATTTTCCTCTTCCCGTAATTCGATATTTTTATCAGGATTCATTGCTGGATTAAATAAAACTCTATCCGGTTCCTCAATTAACGGAGTAACTGTTGTAAGTCTAATTCTCTTTGGTAGATTCTTTGTCTTCATCTGTACAATATTTGGCATTATTAATCCAGACCTGCGATCAGTCAAAAACTGTGGCAATGCCGCTTGATACTGAACTGTTTCAATGCCTATAAATTCAGGAGACCAAATACGAGCGCCACGTTTTACAGCCTCAACTTGATCCAAAAACGTATACCTTGAATTATGTGCTTCAAGCACATAAATTCTTCCGGTTTCAAGGTTTAAACCGATAGTAACCCAGGCAAAATAATCATCACCTTCACCGGTCGATAAATCATAAGCTGTGAATTTGATTAAATTATCATAATTTGGTTTGATTGTCCAGTATTTTATCCATTCTTTTCTAACAACAACAACATCACCGGACAATGCTTTAAGCCGAAAACCACGATCATATTCTTCTGTACCAATCTGTCGCTTTTTTTGTTGAAGCGCTTCCCGTGTCCATTTTTCCGGCCACGGAGAATTGTAATCATTATCAACGGATTGACTCAAAACTTGATACTCTGGATTCCGCTCTATGTCATGTGTAAGATCATCTTTGTGCCACGGGGTTGCAATATAAACCACGCGACCCCCGGGTTCTAATAAATTCAACCAGTCCGACTTCCATGCAATCTTAATAGTCTTCCGAAGTTTTGGTAATTCCAAAGCATTCCGTCTTCCCACGGGGTCGTCTGCTTTTATCCGGTCCGCACGACCTCCGGTTACCGCTGTCTGAATACCGGTAGCTTCAATCGATGCATCCGGTGAGATCAACAACCGCTCAATCATGATTTTTGATTTCGTCCAATCACCCTTTTTTGCCGGTTTTAAATGAGGAAATACATTTCTTACTTTTGGATTTTTTTCTATATGTTGCGAAATTGTTTGTAACCTTTCACGAGCACGATTAGATGATTCGCACACTAATTTAATCCGAAGATTCGGATCATTACCTAATTCCCAAATTGTGTGAATAATCATCTGAGAAGTGTTATGAGTAATAAACCCATGGGCTACAAAATTATGATGCTCTTTTACTTCAATCGAATACGTTTCTTTTTGTCCGGCATCAACTATTTCTACTATTTTATCCCAAAAAATATGCGAATCTAACATCGTAAATAAATCAATATTGTAATCATCTGCAATTGCAAGTTTTCTAAGTTTTGTTCTTGTAAGATTTTTTGATCCATCAATACGAATACCACGTTTTTTTAAATAACTATATGAATTTTTTACAAATGGTCTCCAAACCACCTCCGGTATCAAATCAAGTTTTCCACCACACTCATTGCCAACTTCATATTTTTCAACGACCTCTTTGGCTTCATTATACTTCCTTCCAATACGCAAAACTTTTCTAAAAAAAACATCCATATATTGACCGCGAATCATCAATCTCCAAGACTTGTGTCTAGTACCTTTATATATTCCGTTCTTTCGCACTAAAACAGAAACTACACCAATTCGAGCAAGCATATCTTGTATTGTTATTAACAAATCTTTGTTAACAGAATTGTACTCAAATGATCCACCGCGCAACGGATTAACCGTTCCGTCCGTATCGAAATACCCATGTAGAAATCCTAGCCGCGCTGAATGCCCGCCAGTAAGCACTTGAACCGGTACGTGTTTTTCGTACTCACCTCTACCTAATAAATCAAGATCTCTAAGCCAGTCACGAGGTCCATAATCTCCACACATAATTGTTTTTGATATTCCATATGCACATTTTGTATTTTTTATAAGCTTTATATTCCAATTATTTTTATCACAAAACGATGTCATTAAACTAATTATATGATCTTCTGGGTTTGAAAATCCTGCTGATTTAGTAACGCATCCATCACCAACAATTACACCAGCAGCATAACCTTCAAGTGCGGTCATGTTCCCTTCTACCGGAATGGAACATCCATTCATTATTCCAATACGATCACCAACTTCAAGCTCGTCTGCTTCAACCCACTCAAGATCCTTAAGATATGGATGATTCCGTGTTGTCGTAAGTTCCCGTCCGGATTCAGTTTTTATCGTAATACATCTCCTTAATCCATTTGGTTGAGACGGAGACGAATATGCTCTAACAATCTTCATCGTCCGACAATCCACCGCTAAAAGATATCCTCCTTTCCAATTTTTTATCTTAATATATTCTCCGTTCTCAGAAACGAGTAAAGTGGTACCACATGGGCATTTACCATGATCCCTTGGGAATTTATAAATCAAAAAATTATAATTATCATCAAGAGCTTTTCTTTGAAAGTCCTTGTGTATTTCTGCTTGTTTAAATGATTTACCATCGGGATCAATGAATGCATATTCTGCAAAAACATTAGGATCATCACGTGCTTTTCGGATAATAGAAACATGTTTTGCGCGCACTCGCTTTTCAAGAGATTTTCGTTTAATTTCATCCTTGCTATTATCAAATGAAACTATATCAAAATGCTCCGGATAATCTTCCGGGCGCACATATTTTGGTGGATCTTTTTTGTTCATTTTTTGTGGTTTTGGGGTTGTGTTTTTTCGATGCTGTTCTATTTGCTTATCAAGATCATTAATGCAACCTAGTCGAACCTTTGGTCTGTTCGTTCCCTGAATTACTTTCGATGCTTGAACTATCTGTTTTATAAACGAATCGCGACGGCGCTTCCCCTGTTTCGACATAGTGATCAAGCTCCTCGATTGACCAACCAGAATATTCTTCTTCTAAATCATTGTTTTGAACAGTTTGTTCTTGAACAATCGTACCATTGATCTGAGCAATCAACATATGAAGACGAATAAGATCCTTCCACATATGTTCTTGTTCTAATGTACGCACCAATTCATATAATTTTCTTAAATGCATCGAACGCAAACTTGTTCGATGCAACGCATCATCTTCCGACCAAATATTTTGAACAAATTTAATATCCGATCGATAGACTTCCCATGGGAATTCTTGCCGTAACTGTTGATTAAATACCGCATTACAGCGTTTCATTAAATCCCTACCGAAATACCCTTGAAGCATATTCCGTTCAACAAGGCGTTTTCTAAGCAAACCAATAAGCTCATTTGATTTTGTTCCACTTTCACCTTGTTGTTTTAGTTTTTTATCAAGGGAAGCCAATTCATCGACAAGAGAAGAATATTCTTTCTCTGCTTCTGTTCTGTTATCGTTTACTTTTTTTACTGGCATTGTTATTCTCTTTTTATTTTTTTAATATCCAATTAATCTATAATTTGTTATCTTAATAGATTCATCACAAATATCACAACCATAAAATTTTCTACCTAATTGAATTGCCGCAACGCCTGTTGATCCGGAACCCATAAATGGATCGCAAACAATATCATTATTAATACTACTTTGATTTATCAATACCTTTAAAAGATCAATTGGTTTTTCGGTTGGATAACCTTTGTATATACGTTTGCACTCTAATATATCAGAAATACTCAAATCATTAAGTTTTCTTTTTCCTTTTTCAAAAAATAAAATAAATTCATACCTTGCTCTATAATGATAACCCATACCAATTTTCTTTTTGTCCCAAACAATCGGTTTCCAAAATTTAAAACCAACTTGCTCACCAATTGGTTTTATAAAAAACATTGTTTCTTGATCACAAAAAATATATAAATGTGAATTATTTTTTAGAACCCTATAAAATTCATTAAATAATTCTAAAAACCGACTATTTGGAAAAATCTTAAACCAATTATTTGATGAAGATTTACTATGTTTTAATCGTGTTGTGGTACCAATTTTTCTATATTTTTCAAGTGATTCATATGGTGGATCAGTAATAATTAAATCTATAGAATTATTTGGAATTGTTTTTAACCATTCAACCGCATCATTCTGTACAAAAAAGTATTCCATTTTACACGAACCTAACTTCATTTGGAATTAGGAATATTGCTTTTTTGTGTCGTTTTCTATTATCGCCCTCCGTTACATCAAGTAATTTCAATGGTTCACCGCATCTAGGACAAACAGTGATTTCTCTACTAATAAAAACTGGCTTATGTTTAGATTTTGCCAACCAATTATTATCACACAATTTTGGCGATAATAACTCATTTTTTTTTCCATAAATTATACCAAGAATTCTATTTTCTGCCCTGCAATAAACAGAAACTTTTTCATTATCAGCCAATACACTTATATCTGTGACATGAATATTACTCATTTTTATCTCCTTTCTCTGTGGAAACATTTTTCTTTTCTTTGAAGAAATACAAATACATATTATTAAAAAAATCAAATTTACAAAATAAATTCGGAGAAACTCTGATTAAATCAATAAAAAAATTATTGAATAAAGAATTATAATTCTCAGATAACATCAATAAATTATCGCATTTTTTATATATTTCTTTATCATCTGCAAGCTTGGATGCCATCTTAATAAAATTAAGCATTCCTTTTGTAGCAATAACTCCACTAATGTATTGCTCGCATAACACCGGCAATGATGTCAGTAATAAACCAACTACATTATCATCCCAATGTTTTTTGTCTTGTTTTTTTTCTACCATGCGAATTGCCTATCAATGTTTGTTTTTGATGGAAATCTCCTAGTCGATAACTCATTTTTTGTATAACATGTAACCTTGTCACATTGATCAATTGTTGCCATATATCCACAATGTGGACAAAAAAATCTATCATGCAAAAATTGTTTTTGCATTAAAAAACTATGCTTTCTTCCACAGATTACATCAAAAAAAACTTTTTTCGCTAAAATAACCGATGCTCTATAATCACAGTTATCAAGTTCACTCCATTCATTGCATGACGGACATTCACACATATGTATCATTTTTTTCTCCTATGTTTTCTTTTTTAAGATTCTTTCTTTTCTTCTTTTATTCAAGCTAATACGCTTGTTTAATGCAACATTCTTTTTGTTATCAGGCATTGGTTGTCTTGTCATTTTCTTGGAATGCAAAACAACTTTTAGTTGTCTTTCAGAAATCCAATTTATTGTACGTGTTTTTTCATTTTTGCTTTTTATAATATCCTTAACAACTACTTTTGCATCATCTCTATTTTGCGCATTAAATTCAATTGTATCCTTTAACACTAATTCATTAAATTCTTTTTTATAAATCTTTACTGTAAATATCATAATACCACCTTGTTTTTAACCACACCCAGTGGTTTCACCACATAATGTGCAGCAATAACACGATCCACTTCTTTGGGTAATATTACCACATATAATACAAATACCACCATCATAATTGCTGTCTTTACTATCTTTGCTATCCTTGTTGTCTTTACTGTCTTTGCTATCCTTGTTGTCTTTACTGTCTTTGCTATCCTTGTTGTCTTTACTGTCTTTGCTATCCTTGTTGTCTTTACTGTCTTTGCTATCCTTG
>Ga0180438_10005057_pt1 | contig 18601 bp, 16 predicted proteins | sample SS_ome_12_FD_132455 | JGI IMG/M metagenome (GOLD analysis project Ga0180438, IMG submission 132455) | Hypersaline lake sediment archaeal communities from the Salton Sea, California, USA - SS_3_D_2 metaG | ecosystem: Environmental > Aquatic > Non-marine Saline and Alkaline > Hypersaline >...
CAGACCGAAAGGCCTCAAAACATTTAATAATTCGCGTTCTTCGCGTTTTTTGCGGACATTAACTGAAAAACATCCGTGTTCATCTGCGTTCATCTGCGGACTAAATAATTGAAAACGTCTGCCGCCAGTAAGGCGTTATTCGCGGCTGAAGCCGCTCCTGCATTACTATTAAAAGCTTCGCGGCCTTTGCGTCTCTGCGTCTTTGCGTTGAAAAAAGAACGCTCGCTATCCTTACCTTAGGAATACGCCTTGTCGTTCTGCAGCGACATTTTGCTGAGCATGATCACGGCCTGGGTCCGGTTGGTGGTGCCGAGCTTGCGGAAGATCGCGGTGATGTGCGCCTTGATGGTGGCTTCGGTCACGCCGAGTTCGTAGCCGATCTGCTTGTTCAGCCAGCCTTCCCGCAGGTAGCACAGCACGCGGTACTGCTGCGGCGTCAGCGTCGCGATCTTTGCTGCCAGGTCCTTTTCTTCGTCGGTGACGGGTTTCAGGCTCACGCGCAGGTTGTCGGGCACCCAGCGGTTGCCGTTGAGCAGCGCATAGATGGCCTGGTGAATCACCTGGGGAGAACAGGACTTCGGGATGTAGCCGCTGGCGCCGTGGCCCATGGCCCGGCTCACGGTCGCGAGATCTTCGTCGGCTGAAATAATCGCAACCGGGATATCCGAGAATTTTTCGCGCACCGTGATCAGGCCGAACAGATCCTGGCTGCCGGGCATGTGCAAGTCCAGCAGCAACAGGTCAGTCTCGCTGTTCCGCTCCAGGTCCTTCATCGTGCCGTCCAGATCCATCGACTGGCTGACGACGGCATCAGGATAGTTCTGCTTGATGACTTCCAGGAGCGCGTTGCGAAACAGCGGATGATCGTCCGCAACATGGAAACGGTACATAGCGTTAATCTCCCCGGTTCTGGTCATATCTTAACCTAACAGGATTACACTATCGAACCTCCATGCAACTCGGATCGGCGCTAACGGTTCAAACGGCCCTCTATCAGTTCATTGACCACCCCGGGCTCCGCGAGCGTGGACGTATCGCCGAGGTTGGAATAATCGTTGTGGGCGATCTTGCGCAGGATGCGGCGCATGATCTTGCCGGAACGCGTTTTCGGCAGCCCGGGCGTCCACTGGATCAGGTCCGGCGTCGCAACCGGGCCCAGCACCTTGCGCACATGGCCGCGCAGTTCGGCCGTGAGTTCGTCCGAGGGTTCGGTGCCCGCGACGGGTGCGACATAGACATAGATCGCCTCGCCCTTGATATCGTGCGGGTAACCGACCACGGCCGCTTCCGCGACCGAGGGATGCGACACCAGCGCGCTCTCGATCTCGGCCGTGCCGAGACAGTGGCCGGATACGTTCAGCACGTCATCCACGCGGCCGGTTATCCAGTAGTAGCCGTCCTCGTCGCGGCGCGCGCCATCGCCCGAGAAATACATGCCCTCGTGCGTGCTGAAATAGGTCTGGACGAAACGGTCGTGGTCGCCCCAGATCGTGCGCGCCTGGCCCGGCCAGCTGTCGAGTATCACCAGGTGGCCGCTGTTTTCGCCATCGAGGATGTCACTGTTCTGGTCGACCAGCGCGGGCTGGATGCCGAAGAACGGCATGGTCGCCGAACCGGGCTTCTGCGCGATCGCACCCGGCAGCGGCGTGATCATGTGGCCGCCGGTCTCGGTCTGCCACCAGGTGTCGACCACGGGACACTGGCCCAGGCCGAACTCGTCGTGGTACCAGCGCCAGACTTCCGGGTTGATCGGTTCGCCCACGGTGCCGAGAATGGTCAGGGACTCGCGCGTGCTGCCTGCGAGCGTGGTCGCGCTGTCCGCGAGCAGCAGGCGCACGGCGGTCGGCGCGGTATAGAACTGGTTCACCTTGTGCTTGTCGATCACCTGGCCGAAACGGCCGAGGTCCGGGTAGTTCGGCACGCCCTCGAACATCAGCGTGGTCGCCCCCGCGGCCAGCGGTCCGTAGACGATGTAGCTGTGGCCGGTGATCCAGCCCACGTCGGCGGTACACCAGTAGATGTCGCCGTCCTGGTAATCGAACACGTAGCGGAAGGTCGATGCCGCGTAGAGCAGGTAGCCGGCGCTGCTGTGCTGCAGCCCCTTCGGCTTGCCGGTCGAGCCCGAGGTGTACAGGATGAACAGCGGGTGCTCGGCATTGAAGGAAGCAGCCTCGTGCTGGTCGCTGGCCTGGCCGGTGATGTCGTCGTACCACTGGTCGCGGCCCTCGACCCAGTTGATGTCGCCGCCGGTGCACTTGACCACGATCACGTTCTTGATGCAGTCGGTACCATCGATGGTCAGTGCCTCATCGACACTGGCTTTCAACGGAATGGCCTTTTTGCCGCGATTGCCCTGGTCAGCGGTGATAATCGTCGTCGCCTCGCAGTCGATGATGCGGTCCGCCAGCGCGTTGGCCGAGAAGCCGCCAAACACGACCGAATGGATAGCGCCGATGCGCGCACAGGCCAGCATCGCGTAGGCGGCCTCCGGCACCATCGGCATGTACAGCATCACGCGATCGCCGGCTTTCACGCCCAGCGATTCCAGCGCGTTGGCCAGCTTGCAGACTTCGGCGTGCAGCTCGCGGTAACTGATGTGCCGGCTCACGTCGGGATCATCGCCTTCGAATATGATCGCGGTCTGGTCCGCGCGCTCGGCCAGGTGGCGGTCGACGCAGTTCACGCAGACGTTGAGTTCGCCGTCGTCGAACCAGCGTATGTGCAGGTCGTCTTTCGCGAACGACACGTCCTTGACCGTGCTGAACGGCTTGCTCCAGGTCAGTGAAGCCGCCTCCTCGCCCCAGAAGGCTTCGTTGTCTTCAACAGAGCGCTGGTACATGGCCTGGTAGCCGGCGCTGTCGACCAGGTATTTGCGCTTGCTGTCTTTGTACGCTTTAACGGGATATGATGAATTGGTGTCAGAGCTGCTCATTGTTGTACCTTCCATTGAAATATAGAAATCATTATCTCGGAACGGTGCAGAAACAATTAGACCATCGTCGGATCTACGACTTTGGTGGAAATTAGACCATGATCTAATAGTATCATTCCTTATTCGGGGTAAATCTTGTGGCAATACCAACAAGAGGAGGCACGTCTAACATGACATCCATTGCAAAAACAGGTTTCCGGGCCGGGCTGGCGCGCACGGTTGCAACCACAAGCGTCGCTGCAGCACTGGCCGCAGCCCCACTGGCAGCATCTGCGTATTCTTTCACAGACAAAAGCGGCAAGGTCCAGATGAGCATTGGCGGCTATGCCAAGTTGAGCGTGCTCTATTCGGACACGGACAAAGGGAGCATGAGCGGACTGGCCCGCGATATCTACCTGCCGACCGGGATACCGGTCGCGGGGGCCGGCGCAACTGTACAGGACTCCCAGGTAATCGACTTCACCGCGCGCGAGTCCCGCATCAACTTCAAGGGCAAAACAGACATCGATGGCCACAAGGTCGGTATGACCCTGGAGATCGACTTCCTGGGCACGTCTGATGGCAACGAGGTTGTCAGCAACAGCTATGCGCCACGCCTGCGCCACTACTTCTTCACCTTCGATAACTGGCTGTTCGGCCAGACCTGGTCGACCGCGATGGATACGGCCGCGCTGGCAGAATCCGTCGACTTCCTGGCCGCACCCGAAGGCATCATCTTCATCCGCCAGGCGATGGTGCGTTATTCAAGAGACAACTGGCAGGTCGCGCTGGAAAATCCGCAGAGTTTTGTCAGCGGCTCGGGCGACAACGGTGACGTTGGCGTGGTACCCGACCTGACCGGTAATTACAAGTTTACCGGCAAGTGGGGGCACGTAAGACTCAACGGCCTGTTGCGCCAGGTTACGGTTGACGATGGCAACATCGATGAAAGCGAAATGGGCTATGGTTTCGGCGCTTCCGGCAAGATCAAGGTCGGACAGGCGGACGATATCCGTTTTTCGGCCATGTACGGTGACGGCATGGGCCGCTACACCAGCCTGGGCCTGGTCAGGGACGGGGTGGTGATCAACAACCAGATCGAAACCGTGAAGTCGACCATCCTGTCCGCTGCGTACCGTCATGTATGGAATGCCAAATCGAGCTCCAACATCATCCTGAGCTCGGCGGATATCGACAACCCGACAGGTTCTCCAGGTTCTCTGAACAAGGGCAGCACCAGTATCCAGGTCAACTACCTGTACCGGCCCGTGAAGCAGGTGACCTACGGTATTATGTTCCTGGGCGCCGAGCGTGAAACCGAGAACGGTGCAGACGGCGACCTGACCCGTATACAGGGCAGCGCCAAGTACTCGTTCTAAGCCGTATAGACACTGCAAGGTGTTTTGAACAAGGGGACAGCAATGCTGTCCCCTTTTCTTTTGCCGCAATCAGGGGACGGTTTAAATGGTCCACGGATGAACGCAGATGAACACAGATGTTTCTTTTTAGCCGCGAAAAACGCAAAGAGCGCAAAATTGCGTAAGAAACGAAAGACGCTGGATGCCAGCTTTCGCTGGCATAACGCCGGAACGAGGTTATGTCCTTCCAGTTAACGTCATTCCAGTATGTTTTTGGCTGGAATCCAGTGTCTTCAAAATCGCTTGATACTGGCCGTCCGTCAACCGAGGGTGGATTAGGGGATAGCGAAATCCACTAAACCGGCCATCGCGGTGCAATAGCGAAGTGTATTGCACCCTACAAATTTTGCGTTCTTCGCGTTCTTCGCGGACATAAAGCTACCAAACATCCGTGTTCATCTGCGTTCATCCGTGGACCGACAAATTTGGGAAAAAAAGCAAAAAAATTAAAATATTCTATGCTTTACATATGGTTACACACACGAGTTCCTCGACTATCCATCCGGCAAGGGCCTGAAACGCCCGTTTTTTCTATTTTTTCAATAAGTTATACATTCAAGAGACACAACTGAGCAGGCAGCCTATCGATCGTGGACAACGGCAAGATACGAATGCAACAGTTCAACAAGGCGATGATCGTCGAGGTCTATTCATCGGACGAAATCACGATGGCCGATATCGACTGGGTGATCGAAACGCTGCGCATCTGCTCTGCGCCGCCGTTCCGGGTGATACTGGTCAAGTCCGGCAGCTATTACCTGTCCGATGCCGCAAAAATGCGCCTGCTCGATGACGAGCATATTTCGGGAGTGGCCTACGTTGTCAGGAAACTTCTGAGCACGCAGTACGCGGTCAGGGCCGGCAATACCTATCTCAAGAAAAAGAAAGTGTTCATATGCGACAGCATCCAGTCCGCGTACTGGGCGTTGACCGGGTCCGGGTGAGGGTTGGTTTTTTTGGTCCACAGATGAACGCAGATGAACACGGATACTTTTAAGTCCGCGAAAAACGCAAAGAACGCGAAATTGTGTAGGGTGCAATAGCGAAGCGTATTGCACCTTCACGATCCGATCGGTGGATTACGGCTGCGCCTAATCCACCCTACATTCCTGCAAAGCCGAATGGCCTCTAAGAAAATTTGCGTTCTTCGCGTTTTTCGCGGACATAAATAAAACAAACATCCGTGTTCATCTGCGTTCATCTGTGGACTCAAATCATACGCTACCGGCTGCGACACCTTCCCCATCTATCGCAGATCAGCCGCCGGTCACCGGCGGGAAGAACGCCACGACGTCGCCGTCCTGCAGCTGGTAATCGGCGTGAACGTAGCGGTGATTGACTGCGAACAGGATCTGTTCCGGCAAGGCCTCCCTGCCTGCGCGCACTTCACGCCACAGCGACTCTACCGTTGACAGCGAATCAGACTCGAGCTGCATCCCGGATTTGCCCAGGTGCTCCTTCAGGCTCGCAAAAAACAGAACGTTTATATTCATCGTTTGCACGGCCCCGTAACGCCATTCACTCCAGGTGATCGGCGATCAACTCGGTGAGGCCGATCACTTCCACGTTCTCCATGTCGTAATGCTCGAGTCCTTCTTCCAGCATCGTGCGGCAGTTGGAGCAGGCGGTAACCAGCGTGGAAACATTCAGCGCCTCCAGCTGGCGCTTCTTGATGTTGAACACCTTCAAGCGCAAGGGCTCGGCACGCTCGTTGGAACTGACACCGCCGCCACCGCCGCAGCACCAGTTCATGTCGCCATGTTCATCCATTTCGACGAAATTGGTCGCGAACTGGTTCAACAGCTGCCTCGGCTGCGCCAGCACGCCGCCGCGCCGGCAGATGTTGCAGGGATCGTGATAGGTCAGGCGCTCGTCGAAACTGCCCGTGGTTTTCAGTTTTCCTTCCGCGCGCAGCTGATCCAGCAGTTCCAGTATGTGCACGACTTTGAATGGGAACTCCCTGCCCAGGATATTGGGCCCGTCCCAGCGGAAGGTGGTATACGCGTGCCCGCATTCGGGACTGATCAGGGTTTTAACCTTTAGTTCGGTCGCGACATCGACCACGCGCTCGAGCAGTTGCCGCGCAAGCCTGGAATCGCCCTTCTGCACCCCCGTGTTCGTGGCCTCGAAGTACTTGCTGCTGATCGTCCAGGTAACACCGGCCGCCTCAAATATCCTGGCCAGGGCGGAAATGTATTCGCTGTACATCACGACCTCGGCGGACGACAGCATGCACAGGTACTCGGCGCCCTCGACGTCGATCGGAATACTGACACCCTCTTCCTTTTCCAGGGCCGAGATCGCGTTGCGCAGGCTCTTTTCGGTCAAGCCCATCGGGCTGCCGAATTCGAGTGCACGCTCGCCGGCCGTCTGCAGCCCCTCGGGCACGAAGCCGGCCGCTGCAAGCCCCTCCTTGGTCTTTCGTATCAGGTAGGCAATATCGATGCCGACCGGGCACACCATGCTGCAGCGGCTGCACATCGAGCAGCCGTCGTAGACCAGCTCTTCCCAGTCCGACAGGTCGGCCTCGGTCATCGGCCTGCTCATTCCGAGACCGGATGCGAGCTTGCCCATCACCGTGTGCTCGTTTTTCCAGACCTTGCGCAGCGGCTCGGTTTTGTAGATCGGCGTATAGCGCGGGTCGCCGCTCTCCAGGTAGAACAGGCAGGCCTCGGCGCACACGCCGCAACCCGTGCAACTGGAGAAATAGGATTCAACCCGCGCGTCGATCTGCGCTTTGAGCGTTTCGACGCCGCGTTCCAGAGGTGTGCTCATAACAGGCTCCCGTCTCCGTCAACCGGCTAAAGATTCACGCCACGCCGTCCGAACGTGGCCCCACTGTAGGCGCGGCTGGGTATGAACAAAAAGGCGTGCATCAGCGCGCTGAACGGGAAATAGATCATCAGCAATTCCACGGTGAAGCGATGGAACACCCTGAGCTCGGTCGAGATTTCCGCCAGCGCCATGCAGCCGGTCAACATCACTAAAAACACGAGCACCGCGCCAATGTGATCATCCCGCCTTGAAATCAGCTGCGTGACCGGATGCAAAAGGCGGTGTATCCACAGCAGGATCAGGCCGGCGAAGGCGATCTGCGCGGTGATAACGAACCCCCAGTACGGCATCGCGGTCCAGCTGAAACCGGTGATGTATTCGTCAATGAACTTGATATGCGGTGCGGCAAAGAACAGCAGCGCCAGCAGGCCGATATGGAACATGTAACCGCCGATCACCTTCATGCGCACACGCGGGGCAATTTCCCGGCGCGGAAAGAAGCCGCGGATATTCGCCATCATTGCGCCGGGCATGCCGGAACCCCTGGGTGCCGAAAGATCCACGCGCGTACCGCGGCGGATCACGTCGATGATCCGCCAGAGGATACCCACGAAAAAGATCACCAGCGCGATATCCCAGAAAATACCATCAACCAGTTGTTCGAACATATCGGAAACCCCTGTTTGTTTACCTGCACGCCCGGTCGTCAGCCAGCCGTATCGGGTCTGGCCATGCCGGCGCCTGCCGTGTCGCCGTGTTCTTCCCCGGCAACGCCCTGCACATCGCTCGTTTCACCCGTCATCTCGGAATACCATTCGTCGTGGTGCGCCTTTGCCCAGGCCGCGTCGACCGAACCGTCAGTCATACTGTCCAGCGTGCCCTCCACGCCGATGGTGCCAAGGTAGATGTGGCCGAAAGAAACCGAGATCAAAAGCAACGCAGAGATACCATGCACCACGTGTGACAGACTCAGGACTTCCCGGCCGAAGCCCAGTCCGGCCAGCACGAGAATCAGGCCGCTGGCACTCAGTGCGGTGCCGAAGATCATCACCAGCCAGAACCAGGTTTTTTCTCCGGCATTGAACTTGCCGGCATTGACGTGGCCGCCGAACATGCCGCCGCCCTTTGCGAACCACTTGAGATCGCCCAGGTTATAGCCGTTGCCCCTGATAAACAGCACGAACATCGAGAGCACACCCAGGATGAACAACGGCCCGAACAGGTTGTGCATTTCCTTGCTGGCGGAAGCGGTAACGGCAAAGCCTTCGGAACCAAGCACCGGGATCAGCACGAACCGGCCATAGAGCAGGATCAGTCCCGTGACCGCCAGCAGCCAGAACACGCCGGCGGTGAACCAGTGCGCGACGCGCTGATTAAGCGAGGTGCGCTGGAGACGCACGCCCGTGCGTCCGCCCGGCATCCTCTGCGTTCCCCTGACCATGTAGTACAGGACAATGGCGCCGAGAATGCCGCCCATGAACCAGGCGCCGTAGGGTGCCAGTTGCCCCATCCTGAATTGTCGCCAGTCTTCACCCGCCTTGTTGATCAGCACGCCGGCATCGACGCCCTGCACCTGTGTCAGCCCCTGCGCCCTTCCATCGCGCTGGCGGACATCATTCCAGAGATTGATCGCCGGGTGTTCCAGCGCAGCCAGAGGCTCCACCCTGGCCTGACCCGGATTGACCGCGTACGCATCGATCGCATAGGGAATCAGCGGTACCGTCAGGATAAATAACAGCGAGAACACGCAGAACAGTACGATTGCCCGAACCCGGTTTTTCTTGTGCCTGCTTTCAGCTGCCATCACAGATCCTCATATTGATGAACCGGCTCACCGTTCGTACCGGCGCCATCGTCCTGACGACAGGCCCGTTACCCTGACGATGATCCTGTATTGCTCTAACCGTCTATTCCGGCCTTTTTGTACTGCACCCCCCAGTTCATCACGCTCGCGCCGCGCTTGATCACGCGCTTGCGGTAGATGTCAGACAACACATCGCCATCGCCGGCGAGCAGCGCCTTGGTCGCACACATTTCCGCGCACAGCGGCAGCTTGCCGTCGGCCACCCGGTTGGATCCATACTTGGTATATTCTTCGGCGCTGTGCGTGACTTCCGGACCACCTGCACAGAAGGTGCACTTGTCCATCTTGCCGCGCGAGGCAAAGGCCGCGTCGCTCGGGAACTGCGGCGCACCAAACGGACAGGCATAGAAGCAGTAACCGCAGCCGATGCAGGTGTCCTTGTCGTGCAGGACGATGCCGTCATTCGTGGTATAGAAACAGTCAACCGGACAGACCGCCGCACAGGGTGCATCCGAGCAGTGCATGCAGGCGACCGATAACGAGCGTTCGCCCGGCTCGCCGTCCTTGATCGTGACCACGCGCCGGCGGTTGACGCCCCACGGAACTTCGTTCTCGTTCTTGCAGGCCGTTACGCAGCCGTTGCACTCGATGCAGCGTTCCGCATCACAATAGAATTTCATTCGTGCCATTTGTACTCTCCCGCCCTTAAGCCTTGCTAATGCGGCACAGGCTGCATTTCGTTTCCTGCATCTGTGTCACCGAGTCATAACCGTAGGACATTGCCGTATTTGCAGCCTCGCCCAGAATAATCGGGTCCGCCCCTTCCGGGTACTTGTGCCGCAGGTCCTTGCCCTCGAGGTGGCCGCCAAAGTGGAACGGCATAAATGCAACGCCCGGTGCAACACGCCGCGTGACCAGCGCCTTGACCTTGATTCGGGCGCCTTCGGCGCCTTCGACCCAGACATCCTCGCCGTCCTTGACCCCGGTGTTGTTCGCATCGCGCGGATGCATCTCGACGAACATATCCTGCTGCAGTTCCGCCAGCCATGGATTCGACCGGGTCTCGTCGCCGCCGCCTTCGTACTCGACCAGGCGCCCGGAGGTCAGAATGATCGGATACTCCTTGGAGAAATCCTTTGCCTGGATCGAGTCGTAGCGTGTCGGCAGCCGCCAGAAGGACTTGCGGTCCTCGTAGGTCGGGTATTTCTCGACCAGGTCGCGTCGGTTCGTGTACAGCGGTTCGCGATGGATCGGCACCGGGTCGGGGAAGGTCCAGACGACGGCCCTTGCCTTAGCGTTGCCGAAGGGTGCACAGCCGTGCTTGATCGCAACGCGCTGGATGCCGCCGGACAGGTCGGTTTTCCAGTTCTTGCCCTCGGCCGCCTGTTTTTCTGCATCGGTCAGATCGTCCCACCAGCCCAGCTTCTTCAATACCTTGTCACTGAACTCGGGGTAGCCGTCCTTGATCTCGGACCCCCTGGAATAGGAATTCTCGGCCAGCAGGTTCACGCCATCGCGTTCGACGCCGAACCGCGCCCGGAACGTCAGGCCGCCGTCGGCGACCGTCTTGCTGGTATCGTAGAGGTTCGGTGTTCCCGGGTGATTCATTTCCGGGTTGCCCCAGCATGGCCAGGGCATGCCGTAGTACTCCCCATCGCAGGGGCCGCCTTCGGCCTTGAGCGTGTTGAAGTCGAACGTGCCCCAGTTCTGCTGTTGCTTCTTCATGCGTTCCGGACTTTGCCCGGTGTAGCCGATGGTCCACATACCGCGGTTGAATTCCCGGGTGATATCCTCGATCAGGGGTTCATCGTCGTTTACCGCGATGTGCCTGGTCAGCTGGTCCGAAATACCGAGCTTCTTCGCCAGCTTGTACATGATGGTATGGTCGGGCAGGGATTCGAACAGCGGATCGATCACCTGGTCGCGCCACTGCAGCGAACGGTTGGTCGCGGTCGCGGAGCCGTAGGTCTCGAACTGCGTTGTGGCGGGCAGGAGATAGACGCCATCCTTGCGATCGTGCATCACCGCGGACACGGTGGGGTACGGGTCGACAATCACCATCATGTCCAGCTTTTCCATCGCCTTTTTCATTTCGAGGCCGCGGGTCTGGCTGTTGGGCGCATGCCCCCAGAAAATCATCGCGCGGATGTTTTCCTTCTGCCCGATGTTGCCCTTGTCTTCGAGCACGCCGTCGATCCAGCGCGATACCGGTATGCCCTTGGTGTTCATCACAGCGACATCCTTGCCCTTGCTCTGCTCGTAGCTGCCCGTGTCAAAGCGGCCCTTGATCCACTCGTAGTCCAGGTCCCAGACACCGGACCAGTGTTTCCAGGCGCCCGCGCTGAGTCCGTAGTAACCCGGCAGCGTATTGGCCAGCACGCCGAGGTCGGTCGCACCCTGGACGTTGTCGTGGCCGCGGAAGATGTTGGTCCCGCCGCCGGAAACGCCCATGTTGCCCAGCGCCAGCTGGAATACGCAGTAGGCGCGCGTGTTGTTGTTGCCGATGGTGTGCTGGGTGCCGCCCATGCACCAGATGAAGGTGCCCGGCCGGTGTTCTGCCATGGTCCTGGCAGCCGCGTAGACCTCGCTCTCGGGTACACCAGTGACGCGCTCGACTTCCGCGGGTGTCCACTTGGCGACCTCTTCCCTGATCTCGTCCATGCCGTAGACACGCTGGCGGATGAATTCCTTGTCCTCCCAGCCGTTCTTGAAGATGTGATACAGCATGCCCCAGACGATAGGCACATCGGTGCCGGGACGGATGCGGACGAACTGGCTGGCATGGGTCGCCGTGCGCGTAAAGCGCGGATCGATCACGATCAACGGCGCATTGTTCTCTTCCTTGGCCTTGAAGATATGCAGCAGCGAAACCGGGTGTGCTTCCGCCGGGTTGCCGCCGACCAGCATGATGGCCTTCGAATTGTGAATATCGTTCAGGGAATTGGTCATCGCACCGTAGCCCCAGGTGTTCGCCACCCCCGCAACCGTGGTCGAATGACAGATGCGCGCCTGGTGGTCGACGTTGTTGGTGCCCCACATGGCTGCCAGCTTGCGGAACAAATAGGCCTGCTCGTTATTGTGCTTGGCCGAACCCAGGAAATAGACGGAATCGGGTCCTGACTGTTCGCGCACTTCCAGCAGCTTGTCGCCAACTTCGTTGATCGCCTGGTCCCAGCTGACGCGCTTCCACTTGCCGCCCTCCAGCTTCATCGGGTATTTCAGCCGGCGTTCACCGTGGCCGTGTTCACGTACCGATGCGCCCTTGGCGCAATGCGCCCCCAGGTTGAACGGGTTGTCGAAGGCCGGCTCCTGCCCTGTCCAGACCCCGTTCTGGACTTCGGCGATAATGCCGCAACCGACCGAGCAGTGGGTGCAGACCGTCTTGACCTCCTGCACGGCACCGCTGCCGGACGCCGCCTTGGCTTCGGCTTTCCTGATCATCGACGGCGCAAACATCGTCGACAGCGCCGCACCACCGGCGACCAGGCTGGAATTGTGCAGAAACTCGCGGCGCGTTATGCCCGATCTGCCGGTGTCATCCGTACCGGCGTGAGCCTGCGCTGCCGGGTGCTCGATGTCGGGCGTGATAACCTGATCTGATGTCTTGGTAAGCTTCATAGTTCTATCCCCTGCCCGCCTGCCTGATCAGACAGAAGCGCTCTTGTAGTAATCGGCAATGTGCTTCGTCAGCCTGTAGCCTTCTTCCTGCTCGACCTCGGCAGCGGTATCGGCCGTGTCCATACCGGCCAGCGATGCTCCCGCGATAGTCGAGGCAGCGGCTGCACCGGTCGCTGCGGCCAGTGAACCCTTCAGGAACCTGCGTCGCTTCTTGTCGGGTAAGTGTGATCGTTCAGTCATGTTTATAACCCTCGGTTGTGTGATGCATCGTCGGTATGCATCTGCAAACGGCTAAACTTCCATTGCCAGATACTGTTTCTCAAATTCAAAAAACGCCTTGCCGAATCTCGCGACCGAGCGGTAGAAAACGGCTGACTTCGCCTCGGCCAGGTCGCCGAAAAACCGCGCGATCCACGATGCGATGTGCCGGTCGAAAAACCGGTTCTGCTGGTCCAGGCTGTGTTCATCGCTGATCATCAGGGCCATCACCTCGCACAGGGAAGCCACATGGTCTTCCGGTTCGCAAGTATCGTCGGTGCGTTGATATCCGATCGCCGCGAGGTCATCACGCAAAACGCCCAGCGGCTTTTCCATCAAAAACCCGGTGAGGTACCAGGAGCCGTACGGCACCAGTTCTCCCCGTCCTATGCCGATGAACAACGCGTGAAACTCGTCGTCCACTTCCACCGGCCTCGCCGCCCTGGCTGACAGGCCCAGCATCGACATGGCTATCGCCAGGTCGTCCTTGTCCTCGACTGCATCGGCCAGGCCGGCTACCGAATTCAGCACATCCTGTACCGGCGGCTGACGCAGCAACGCTGCCAGCATGCTGTAGGCGACGGCACGGTAGTGATTTTCCGCCGCCTGTTCCGCCCTGCCCTGTTCACCGGCGCCGGTCGGATCACCGTTGCAGCCCGGAACTGGTTGCCGGACATGATCGCCAAGCCCGGATGATTGTTGTGTCTGCATGCTCATCGTATCGTTGCATCTACTTTTCATATGCAAGCACCAGGCCAGTCAGGGATGGATAAAAATGACAAATAAGGAAAATAATTCATAAGTAGTTACCCAAAATGATCTAATTGCGTATCCGTTTCGGTCCAGCCTTGCCGGCCACTGGTCAGTTATGACCCTTTTCGAAAACTGTTCCGCTCAGGCGGAACGCATCGCGTCCTCGTCCTGCACCACGTCGATTACACGGCAGTCCTCGCACATCATCAGGCGCTGCATCGCCCGCTCCGACTGGAACATGTGATGGCCGGCGAGTTTTTTCGTCATGTTGTCGATGATCGATCTTGTCGCGAAGGCCTTGCCGCACCGGATGCAGCAAAACGGTTTTTCCTCGTGCAGCACGACCATGGCGCGCCGCTGTTCCGGGTCCGTGACCAGCCGCGGCTCCAGCGTAATCGCTTTTTCCGGGCAGGCCGCGGCACAGATGCCGCACTGGACGCAGTTGATTTCGTGGAACTCGATCTTCGGTACATCATTGCCCGCGCTCAGCGCCCGGGACGGGCACACGGACGTACAGCCCATGCACAGGGTGCAGGCCTGCGCATCGACAATCACGCGGCCGAAAGGCGCCTGCGCCGGCAGCGGCAGGATTTGGGCTGTCGCCTGGCCCTGCTGGTAGAGATAATCCACCGCCTGCAGCGTGGTGCGGCGCTTTTCAACCGAGCCGGCGAAGGCGGCCGGCCGCGTCAGCGTCAAGGCCTCGTGATGCGTGCAGTGCTGTTCGAGCGAACCCGGATCCACGACCCGGACAGCGTCGCGCGGATGCCCCATCCCGTGCACGATCGCGTTCGCTGTTTCGATCTGCTGCCCGATTGCGTCGGCCACCGTTTCCGGCATGGCGCCGCCGTCCACCAGCAGCACCGCCTCGGCCCCGTAGGCCAGGGCTGACAGCCACACATCCATGCCGGTACTGGCCAGTTCCTCGACGACGACCGGCAGCAGGTTCTCCGGCCGGCCGTTCAGCACCCAGGTCTCCGCTTCGGCCGCGAACGCGATCACGGGATGGCTGCCGCCGGCATCGGTGTAGGTTTGCAGCAGGGTACGCAGTGCCTGCAGGGTATCGGGCACGCCCGGATAGACGTAGCGGATCGCACCCGACGGACAGACGCTGGCACAGACGCCACCGCCCTGGCACAGGTGCGGATCGACCTCGATAGACTCGACCAGCGAGGTGATCGCTTCCGCCGGGCAGGCGTCGAGGCACCGGGTGCAGCCCTTTACACCGGATCGCCCGTGCGCGCACACGTCCGCGTCGTAAGAAAAGTACCTGGGTTTTTCGAACGTACCCTTGAGGCTTTTGAGCTCCTGTTCGACCGCGCTCAAAAATGGTTCCTCGGCAACCGAGGTCAGGTAGCCCGGCGGCTTCATCGGCATCCCCAGCAAAGGCGTCTCGTTCAGATCCAGTATCAGGTCGACCTGAACGGTTTCGTAATTCGGGCGGCCTTCTTCGCCGAGCACAATGTTGAAATTGCCCAGGTAGCCATCGACGCGGATCGGCCGGTTGCCCACCGGTATCGTGGGTGCGCCCGGTTCGACGGCACCGGATGTCAGCACCACCTGCACGGTCAAATCGCCGGACAGGCGCCCCGCAAAGTCCTGGGCCTCGATTCCGCCGATCACCGCAACCCGGCCGCGAGAACTGAATTGAATCAGGCTGGTCGGTTCCTGCGACAACTGTTCGATGGCGGCCAGCGCGAACGCACTGGCCTGTGCATTACGCGGCTGTCCGGATGGTGGCATTGCTTCAGCCATTGTTCTCGCTCCTGTTTGTGGCGGTCGACCGGCCGGACGCCAGGGTGGTTTCGGCAGCGGGGCCTTCCGTCTCCACCGGGATGGACGCGCCCCCTCGTGATTCCGGTTCGGTCCCGCTGCGGCCGGTCGCGGCCTGGTTTATCGATGCCTGTTCTATGGCGGCGTCTTCGTGCGCGTCGATGCCGGCCTCAGCAGCCTGTTGCTCATCCTCCGCCAGCAGCTGCTCGGCCTTGCGCCGTGCCTCCATCTCCATCTGGTGCCGCATATCCGAAGTGACGATGCTGCCGAGTTTTTCGAAGTGGGTGAAGTCATCGTCATATTCGTCGAGGCCGTCGCGGATATTGAAAACCTCGTTATGGAACAGTTTCCTGAGCGCGAGCTTGCGCAGCTGATCACTCACGCCGGGCGAAAGGAAATCCCTGTAGTCGGAATCATAATCAAGGCTGTCGATGTCGGGCATGTCCGCGTCGGTCAACCGGCTTTCGGTTACCTGCGGGTAGTCTCCGGCTCCATCGGCGTCGACGGAAACGGCATCGTTGTTCACACCGGTACTGGCAGCCGGTTCAACGCGATGCCTGGCCTGCTGCTTCCGTTTTGACCAGCGTGAGACAAAGTCCGGCGCCGGGCTTTCCGTGTCGGCATCAGGTGCGGGCTTCGTACGGCTCATCGGTGCTTTGCCCCTTCACCGTCGCGCTTCCAGTCCTTGCGCTTGCGCTTCTTCAACGGCTGCGGACAGTAGTGCGCCAGGACGAATGCTTCCGTCCAACGATACAGTTCCGCGGGAATGTTTACGGTAAAGACCGTGTCATCGCCTTCCTGGTAGGCGTGTGCTTCATCGAAGGTGAGACTGACCAGGAACGGGGCGGGCTCGTCTTCGGCATCATCCTGGCGCAGGATGATGTAACACTTCGGCGAAGGCGACATCAGGTTATGGTAGTAGCTGTCGCATTCGTCGATGTACAGCCTGACCTTGAGCCCCGTGTGATAACGCAACTGTATATCACCGTCGACATCATCGATGCTGGCCTTGTCCCGCAGATCCTGCGAACCGCCGACCGCAATGCCGACCGCCCGCCAGACATGATCTATCCACTGGCTGGCCTGTGCCGGCCGCCTCTCTAGAATAACGGTCACCGGAAACTGATCCTGTACCGTACTGATGTCCTGCAGCGGCTGTGCTTCTGGTTGCTTCATCGGCTCGACTTTGAGTTGGATATCAGGAATCATGAAGCAAGTTATGTACCAGACTGCAAAGCGCGCACGCAGGCTGTTCAACCCGATGATTAATAACAATTTTTAACAGGCATCGAATATCTGCGCGCTGAAATTGCGACAATTTGTCCGACCGGTCTCGACCAACAGAGACAAATTACCCCACCTGATTACGCGATAACCGCAGCGGTACTGCGTGATAAATGCAGGCGCCGGGAGCGGGCCCGCATCGCGCAGGGATTTGCGGTATCCCGGGCCGCTTTTGCGTCTGCGTCATGAAAGTAGGAACAGATCTTGCTTGACTTTACCTCGTAAGAAGCAAACATCGAGGCCTGTCGATGCAGACAACGACCCACCCGCTGCGGGTGCAGCGCGACCGAGCGAACGAAACGCAACCAGGACTGGTAGACCGCTTCGGCCGCGGCATCCGTTACCTGCGGATCTCGGTCACCGACCGCTGCGACCTGCGATGCGTCTACTGCATGTCAGAAAACATGCACTTCGTGCCGCGCTCGCAGCTGCTCACCCTGGAAGAAATCACGCGTGTCGCAAAAGCCTTTGTTGCACTTGGCGTGAAGAAAATCCGCATAACCGGCGGCGAACCCCTGACACGCAAAAACATTCTGAAGGTGTTCCGTGAACTGGGCGCGCTCGACGACCTGAACGACCTTACGCTGACCACGAACGGCACCCTGTTGCCTCAATTCGCGGACGCGCTGCAGGAAGCCGGCGTCAGCCGGATCAATATCAGCCTCGATTCGCTGAGGCCAGACCGCTTCAGGACGATCACACGCGTCGGCAAGCTCGAGAAAACCCTGGCCGGCATCGATGCGGCACGCGCTGCCGGCTTCCGGCGCGTCAAGATCAATGCCGTTGTACTCCGCCACATCAACCATGATGAAGTTATCGACCTGGTCGATTTTGCCCGCAACCGCGGACTGGACATCAGTTTCATCGAGGAAATGCCGCTGGGCATGATCAACGATCACGTGCGCGCGGACACCTATTATTCCAGTGACGAAATTCTTTCTGACCTGCGCCGGCGCTACGAACTTGTCGCGACCACGGAGAAGACCGGCGGGCCGGCGCGTTACTACCGCATGCCGGACAGTAACTCGCGCGTGGGTTTCATCTCGCCGCACAGCCATAATTTTTGCGACAGCTGCAACCGGGTAAGACTGACCGCAGAAGGCCGTTTGCTGTTATGCCTGGGACAGGAACATTCCATGGACCTGAAACGCGTTGCGCGCGCCAACCCCGGCGATGATGCGGCGCTGCGCGACGCGATTGTACAGTCGATGCAGTTGAAGCCCCGGGGCCACGATTTTGACCTGACCACGCAGCAGGTCATCCTGAGGCACATGAACGTTACAGGAGGTTAACTCGATGCCCGATCAAACCAGCGACATGCCGTATCGACCCCATATGACCGATGCCGGGCTGGACGCTTCGGCACCGGTCAGCGCCGTGGACGAGTTCTGCAAGCTCCGCACCAGTTACATTGCAGCCGAGCGCCCGTTGACGCTTTACCTCGACAAGCGCGAAATCGTAACCCTGATGACCCTGGGCACGCAGCCCGAGCTGCTCGTGCTCGGCTGGCTGCGCAACCAGAACATGGTCAACGACATCACCGACATCAAGGCGATCCAGGTTGACTGGGAAACCGAATCGGTCGCCGTTACCAGCAGCCGAACGCTGGACAATATCGAGGAAAAGCTGGGCAAAAGAACCATTACCACGGGCTGCGGCCAGGGCACGGTATTCGGCGCGCTGATGGATGAAATCGAGCAGCTAAGACTGCCGGCTACGCCGATCAAGCAGTCGACCATTTATGATCTTCTGTACAACCTCAACAGTTACAACGAGATCTACAAGCGCGCGGGTGCGGTGCATGGCTGTGCGCTCTGCCACCAGTCCGGCATCCTGCAGTTCGTCGAGGACGTCGGCCGCCACAATGCCGCCGACGCCATCTCCGGGCACATGTGGCTCAACGGCGTCGACGGCGCCGACAAGGTCTTCTACACCACCGGCCGACTGACCTCCGAGATGGTCATCAAGGTCGCCCAGATGGGCATCCCGGTGCTGCTGTCGCGCTCCGGC
>Ga0180438_10005059_pt1 | contig 18595 bp, 17 predicted proteins | sample SS_ome_12_FD_132455 | JGI IMG/M metagenome (GOLD analysis project Ga0180438, IMG submission 132455) | Hypersaline lake sediment archaeal communities from the Salton Sea, California, USA - SS_3_D_2 metaG | ecosystem: Environmental > Aquatic > Non-marine Saline and Alkaline > Hypersaline >...
CAGTTGCATGATTTCCAAAGAACCCAGAGCGATGGGGCCACAAATCCAGACCGCCAGTAGATTGCTGAAGCCATACCATACGAGTATTGGTCGGTTCGCCTTTTTGGCGTTCCTTATGAACTCTTCTACATTCCCACCATAAATCGCCATCGCCTGGTGCAGTGTGTTCCAGCTCTTTAGTGACTTGATACCCGGAAACCCTTTCTCCTGCACCTGGGCCAATTCTTCTAGCTCCTTATTGCCTTTGAATAGGAATACCCACCACCAATACAATAGAATACCAGCAATCCAAAGCATTAGCGGTCCACCAAGCACAAGAAACGCTTTTGGGCCAGGCAGACTGAGCGCATCAAATACAAGCACTGAAACAAAGAGATAAATAACAACCAGGGGCAATCCACCCCAGATGTAAATCTTGTAGAGTTTGTAGTCCAAGCCTTGATGTAATTGCTTCATGACAATTCCTTCCTGTAAGTCACTCAGAACAAGCTATACCAACTGGCGAAGATCTGCGTCCATCTGATCGAAATGGACCCATAGGCACGGGTGCTCTCCGGCGGCCCGGCGGGCTTCTCCCGTGAAACCACTCTTGGAGAACAAGGCGTACGTAACGTGCCAGCTTTCAACCGGGACCGGGATGACTTGCTGCGCTCGCTGCAGGAAATCCTCAACGGTCCTCTTGCGAATAGGCTCCGCCGTCCATTTACACTCGCCCAGCAGGATGGCGTGATCGTCCTCATTGATGGCTACTACGTCAATTTGAGGCTTTCTTGTCCCCCAGAACGATCCCACCCGCCGGGGTACAAAGGGAAGACGGCCGGCGTCCCCCTGGCGTAGTACCCATTCCCGACACAGCTCTTCAAAGATATAAGTGCCAACGAACTCGGGCAGGTGTTGGCGGATGTTCTGCCAGGCCTGCTGGATCAGACCCCGTTCGAGGCTGGCACGCGCCGGGGCAATGAAGCGATAGATGTCTCTCCTGAGTATCATACTTGAGAAATACAACTTTATCTTAGCTTCACTACCGGACACTTTTTGCTATGAGACCCAGAAACCAGGTTTTTGGTTGCAGAACACGGCTTTCTTACACCGCAGAGACTCCCAAGAGCAACGATGTTGCTATTTCAGCACAGAAAAACCTGGTTTCTCCAAAAGTGTCCGGTAGCAAAATCTTAGCACGGTTTTCCGGGGTTGTCAAGAAGCAAACTAGACCAATAGATACTTCTTCCTCACCTCTTCATCCTCTCTTAGCTCCTCAACGCTGCCCTGATAGCGGATCTGACCATTGTCTTGGAATTGCGCCACAAGAACCAGCCCTCCAGCGTTCACGCAGTTCACGACAATGGGCCGCTATTTTACAAACTTGCCATCTCGCCCCCATAAAATCTCCATGATTCTGTGTTATACTGCAAGCAGAACGATAGAGAGCAAAAGCAGGACTCTGGCTCAAGATCACATAGCTTAAAGGAGTATAAAAATGTCAAAAGTTACACAGATTCGAAAAAAATGGCTACTTGACGCCACTATCTTCCTGAGTGGCCTCGCGGCCGCGCTGTCGGGCATCTATTTTCTCTTCATACCCTCCGGTGGTTATCAGGGAGGGCGCAACCCGATGTACGGCGTGACCGTTCTCTTCAGCCGGCACACCTGGGAGGATTTGCACACCTGGGGTGGGGTGCTGATGATCGCTGTCGCTGTCCTTCACTTTGCCATCCACTGGCGATGGGTGAAGGTGATGAGCAAGCAGACTGTGAAAGCCTTGCTCTCCAGGGAGACCAGGCTGTCCAAAGGTCCCCGGTTGAACGTGACGATCAGCGCGGTAGTAGCCGTCAGTTTCCTGCTGACCGCTGTTTCGGGCATCTATTTCCTCTTTGCGCCCTCGGGCGGTTTCCAGGGTGGCATAAACGTCGGCTGGGACCCCATGTTCCTCTTTAGCCGGACGACCTGGGACTTGATCCACACCTGGGCAGGCGTGGTCTTTATCGGGGCAGTGGCAGTCCACTTCTGGATTCACTGGCAATGGGTCAAGACAATGACCAAACAGTTCTTCCGGTCTCTGCTGCCGCAGCCTGCTCTGAGCGAGGCACCGGCAGAGGCTAGAATCTAATCGTGCCACTTGTTGCGGCACAGACAGATGCAAACATAAACTATGAGAAGGAAAGGATGAAAAAGAAGATGTTGAAGAAAATTTTACTGGGTACGTTGTTGGTCGGCTTGATCGGTATCCTGGTGGCTGGAGCTGTCATCAGGACAATGGACAAGACGGCACTGGTGGCAGAAGCGCAGGGCCCTGGCTACGGGCGTGGCCAGGACGAGGCAGGCAGATACGCAGAAGGGGAATCAGGTCAGGGGCGCGGACAAGGTAACGGCAGAGTGGACAGTTCAGGTCGTGGGCGCGGCGGCTACGGCGGCCAGGGTCGCGAGGACGCGCCCGCGATCAACTCCACCGGCCAGGCCAACGTGGAGGAGTGGCTGACGCTTCAGGGCACCGTCGTGAGTGTAGACGTGGACACGTTGATTGTACAGACGGCCAGCGGCGAACAGGTAACGATGGAAAATCGCCCCTGGTGGTTCGCTCAAGAGCAGGGCTTCTCGGCCCGGGTAGGCGACCAGGTGACGCTGGTCGGATTCTATGAGGGCGATGACCCTTCGACAGGCTCAGGGCAGCGCTTTGAAGTAGGTCGCATTGACGACGCCACCAACGGCCAGACGGTCCTGGTGCGCGATGAAAACGGCCGGCCCCTCTGGGCTGGGCGTGGGCGGCAGGGCGGCTGACACTGCACAGAAAAACCCTAAGGGTCTTTTGGTAGACCCTTAGGGTTTTCGTTGATGAACGGGACCCATTCCACACACTTTCCATCGCTTCTCCATCGCTTCTCCATAATTATTTGCTATACTAAAGACAGAAGAGGCGGGAACACAGCTACGATGTAGACATCCGCCGACCACTATGAGGAGGTAATCACATGTCTAAAAAGGTCGTCTTTGTAGCGGCCCTGTTGGCCGCGCTGACCATAACCGCTCTGGCTGGGGCTGGCCTGGCCTTGGCCCAGGAGCCAACGCCGCCTGCTCCTGGCTATGGCTGCTGCGGTGGCTGGGGACGCGGCGGGGGTTGGGGCTGGCACGGCATGGGCTTGATGGACGCCCTGGCCGACCTGACCGGACTGGAGCCGGCCGACCTGTACGCTGAACTGGAAGAGGGCAAGACCCTGCTGGAAGTGGCCCAGGCTCACGGCATCAGCGCCGAGCAGTTGGTCGAGGCCGCCCTGGCTTCTCGAACTGAAGTCCTCCAGCAGCGCGTCGAGGCCGGCTACCTGACCCAGGAGCAGGCCGACTGGATGCTCGAGCACATGGAAGAGGAAATGTTGGAGCATCTGGAAGCAGGCGTAAGCCCTGGTTTCAACCCTTCGACAACCCTTCGACAGGGCTCAGGGCATCGCTGCGGGCGCTTCGGCGGCCAGTCCGCTCCCAACGCTGGATCTGGCAGGTGGGATGGGTGGCGAATGCCTGGCAGAACGTTGTAACCCAACGATCCGTGTATGACAAGAGTGAGGCTTGTAGCCTCGCTCTTTTTCTTTGCTGAGTGTGCTTCCTTGTTTTCTCTGCATTTCTGTGCTATGATTTATCAGACACTTTTGGAGCCCCCCGGTTTTTGAAAAAAGGGTTTCTGAGTGAACCTGAGGGAAACGCATGAGCCAACGCATCTTGGTGATAGACGACGACAAACAGATTGTACGCTTGGTGAGAGCCTACCTGGAGCAGGCGGGCTTTCAGGTGTTGACAGCCTACGACGGCGGCACTGCCCTGCACACCATCCGCCGCGAGCGCCCCGACCTGGTGGTGCTCGACCTGATGCTGCCCGACCAGGACGGCTGGGACATCACTCGCATCGTGCGTGTTGACCCCACCCTGGCCGACATGCCCATCATCATGCTCACGGCGCGCATCGAGGACGCCGACAAGATCGTCGGCCTGGAACTGGGCGCTGACGACTATATCACCAAGCCCTTCAACCCACGCGAGGTGGTGGCCCGGGTGCGGGCGGTGCTGCGCCGCGCGGTCGGTGGACCGGCTCAGCCCAGGGTGTTGCAACTGGGCGGTCTCCTCATGGATCTGGATCAGCACGAGGTGCTGGCAGACGGCCAGCCGGTGGACCTGACCCCGACCGAGTTTGAGCTGCTGCGGGCCCTCATGGAAAGCCCCGGCCACGCTTTCACCCGCTCGGAACTGATCGAAAAGGGCCTGGGCTACACCTACGAGGGCCTGGACCGCACCCTGGACAGCCACATCAAGAACCTGCGCCGCAAGATCGAGCCCGATCCAAGCAAGCCCATCTACATCCAGACCGTCTACGGCGTAGGCTATCGCCTACGTGGTGAGCCCTTCGACCCTTCGACGGAGCTCCCCTCGGCTACGCTCGGGACAGGCAGGGCAGGCTGGGCTCCCTTCGACGGAGCTCAGGACAGGCAGGAGGACCTATGAACAGGCTCTGGGTGCGGCTGACCCTGGCCTTTGTCCTCGTCACCCTGGTGGGGGTGAGCACCGTGGCCCTGCTGGCCAACCTGAACGCCAGCAGCCAATTTCGCCGCTATCTGGCCCACAGTGAAATGATGGGCCATGGTTCCCTGGCCGAAGACCTGGCGGCCTACTATGAGCGCCAGGGCAGTTGGGACGGCGTGGAGGGCGTCTTTGGGAGTGGGAGTGGGCTGATGCAGCCCGGGCGGGGCATGGGCCCCATGCACCGGGGCGGAATGTCCACTTTGCTGGCCGATGGAAAAGGGCTCGTCGTCTACGACAGCCAGGGACGCTACGCAGGGGAAACCCTTAGCCGCAGCGAGCGGAAGCTGGCCATACCCATCCAGGTTGGGAGACGGACGGTGGGATTCCTGCTGGCTGTCTCGCCGGGCGGGATGCAATTGCAGCCCCAGGAGCAGAGTTACCTCGATCAGGTCAACCGGGCGTTGCTCCTGGCCGGGGCCCTGGCGGGTGGCCTGGGCATCCTGTTGGGCCTGGGGCTCAGCCGGGGGCTCAGCGCGCCCCTGGCCCGCCTCACCGCCGCTGCCCGCCACATTGCTGGCGGCGACCTGAGCCAGCGCGTCCCCGAAACGGGCAGCGCCGAGATAGCGACCCTGGGGCAGGCTTTTAACCTTATGGCGGCCGATCTGGAAAAGGCCGAGCAACTGCGCCGCAATATGGTGGCCGACGTGGCCCACGAGTTGCGCACCCCTCTCAGCGTGCTCCAGGGCGACCTGCGGGCCATCCTCGACGGGGTCTATCCCCTGGAGCAGGCCGAGATCGCTGCTCTCTACGACGAGACCAGGCTGTTGAGCCGCTTGGTGGACGACTTGCACGAGCTGGCCCAGGCCGAGGCAGGCCAGTTGCATCTGGACCTGCGCCCCACCGATTTAGCCAAGGTCGTCCGGACCATGGTAGCGAACCTGGCCATCGCTGCCGAAGCCAAAGGGGTAAGGCTCACAACCGATTTGGCCGATGGGCTCCCCCCAGTCCTGGCCGACCCCGACCGCCTGGCACAGATCATGCGCAATCTCCTCTCCAACGCCCTGCGCCATACGCCAGAGGGGGGGCAGGTCACTGTCAGCGCCACGTACAACGGGCATCGGGAATTTGACGGACCGGCGGTCCGCGTCGTCGTGGCCGACACGGGCGAGGGCATCCCGCCCGACGAACTGCCCCGCGTCTTTGACCGCTTCTGGCGAGCCGAGCGATCGCGCTCCCGCGAGCGGGGTGGTTCCGGTCTCGGGTTAGCCATCGCCAGGCATCTGGTCCAGGCTCACGGTGGCGAGATGGGAGTCGAGAGTGAGGTGGGCCAGGGCAGCCGCTTCTGGTTCACTCTGCCAGTAGCCTCCTGACCGCCCTTTGGAGCAAATTCTTTTGCTCGCGCAGGATGACAATCCAGCGCCCCGAAGCGCTCTGGAAGCGGCTAGACTGTCGTCCGGCCGGAGCAAATTCTTTTGCTCGCACTGGATGACAATCCAGCGCCCTGAACGCTTTGGAAGCGGCTGGACTGTCGTCTGGCCGGAGCAAATTCTTTTGCTCTCGCAGGAAGCGGCTGGACTGTCGTCCGGCCGGAGCAAATTCTTTTGGAGCAAATTGTAAAGCCGGGTTTCCCCCAGAATGAAATGATGCCACGAATTCTCTCGCGGCGTAATTGTACAGCCCCGACTCCCCAGGTTGTGCTGGACCTGTACCGCAACAGTGGTGGAAGGGGCTTTTGTTTTCCCAGCAGGCATGGTATAATAATATTGAAACGGTGCCCTGTGTAGCTTTGGTGGGGGTGGTTGGTATGGAAAACTGTAGGTTTGTCAAAAAGCCCCAACTCAAGAGCCCTTGTCTGATTGCCGCCTGGTCTGGCATGGGTGGTGTGGCTTTGATAACCACCCATCACCTGCGGCAGAAACTGCAAGCCGAGGAATGTGGGGAGATATTGCCCTACGATTTCTTCTCTCCAGCCGAGGTGCTGATCAAGAACCACGTGATACAGGTACCCAAATTCCCCGGAAACAAGTTCTATTTCTGGGACAAGGGGGACAGGCATGACCTGTTGATCTTTATCGGGGATGACCAACCTCAGCGGGGATGGGAATTCGCCCACCAGGTTATGGACGTGGCCGAGGAATTTCGTGTCAGGAGGATTTACACCTCGGCGGCTTTTCCTCTATGGATGCACCATGCCAAAGAACCGCGCGTCTGGGGGACAGCGACCACTGCCCAACTGGTGAAATACCTAAAGGTCTACGGGGTCATGCCCATGGGAGAAGGCAGCATCGGAGGCCTGAACGGGCTGTTGCTGGGAGTGGCCAGGCAGAGAGGGATAGAAGGGGTCTGCCTCTTGGGAGAAATGCCGATCTATGCCACCCGCATAGCCAACCCAAGGGCTGCCCGGGCGGTCCTGGAGGTGTTGACCAAAATGTTGGGCATCGCCATTGACCTGGAGGATTTGACAGCCATGGCGGAACAGATGGAGCCCAGCATGGAGCAGTTGTATGGGCTTTTGTCTGACGAGGCCAGGGAGGCCATCGCTCGCTTTGAAGACCTGACGGCTGGCCTCGGTTCCCCATTAGAGGCCGACCAGGAGCTCTTTGACGAAATCGAGAGGTTTTTGAGAGAGCAGAGGGATAAGGGCGAGGAGCTTTGAGGTGTAATCCGTGGGCGGCTTTAGTGCCACCGTCGCTTTGGTCGCTGCCAGCCCATCGCCCAGTCTGACCCTGAGCCTGGCCCCCACTGCGGTTGACCCACCGGAGCAGGCCACGCTGACACTGACGGATACGCACCCTGGCCCGACGCTCCTGCCTGGCCTGTGGTACACCGTGCCCATCACCGCCAGCGGCGGCGATTGCACGCAGACGACCAGCGTCGGACTGCTGGTCGGCGGCGCGCGGATTTACCTGCCGCTCATCTTGAAATAAGCTTTGAGCTTGTTTAAGGGAGAAAACGCATGGAAACAATTCAGATTCAACTACCGCTTGCACTAGTACAGCAGATACAACAGGAAATGCCTTCTGATGAAGCTCTGAGTCAAGTTATCGCTGATGCCATCCAAATGTGGCTGGAGAGGCGGTCGGAAGGGAAAGGTGAGAAGAGGGATGCTTTGCGGACTCTTAGACGGGCCGGATTGGTTATGGATTCGGAAAGACAGCGTGCATTGGCAGAAGCCATGATGGCTCCATTGCCTCTGAAGGAGGCTCCAACCCGTGCCCAGGTGGAAGCCTCACTAGCCAAGCTGAAAGTTCCCCTATCTGAAGAAATCATTGCCATGCGAGGGGAGCGCTGATGTTGTACTACTAGCCACCGCCATTATTCTCAACACTGCTTTACTTGAAGCAGAGCTGCCATCTCTCACCTTTGTCTCTGCGGATCGGGTCCTTTGTGAGGCGGCTCAAGGTGAGGGACTTCCTGCCGACAATCCAAATGAGCATTGAGGGAGAGTAACAACAGCGGTCGCCTCGTTCAGGATCAGGGATGCACTACAGGTCGGCCAGCCCTCGGCTACGCCCAGGACAAGGATGGCCCGAATCAGGGCCAGGCGCTGCTTCTGGCCGCCCGACAGTTTCACCCCGCGTTCACCGATCTCGGTGTCGTAGCCCTGCGGTAAAGTAAAGCCATGATAAAACCGTGCCCGTATCCGTTTGAATTGTTATGCTTTATACTTATAGTTCATTCTAATTGTTAACACCTTACATAACAACCCAAAAGGAGTAGCCCTGTGTGGCTGCTCTTTTTTATTGAAAACTTGGGGCGGGTGTGGTATAATGCTAAAAAGTGCTGCGGTGTCCCGGTCGTGCAGGTAGTTGGGGAGATGATCTTGAGGGATGCATATGGAAAAAGAGCTGGTATTCATCAGTTGGTCTGGACTGAGAAGTAAAGCAGTAGCGCAAGCTCTGTATGATTGGCTCCCTAAAATTATTCAAGCTGTGGATCCGTGGATGTCAGAATCCGATATTGACAAGGGCACTCGCTGGGATCCAGAGATAACACGACATCTGGAGAAAGCCCACTTTGGATTGATTTGTCTGACACCTGAGAATCTAAGCGCGCCATGGATTCTCTTTGAAACAGGCGCTCTTTCTAAGAGCCTAGAAAAGGCACGCATATGGACTTACCTCCTCAATGTCAACTATACAGACATTGAATGGCCTCTAGCACAGTTCCAGCACACTAGGGCGGAGACGGAAGAAACGAGAAAACTTGTGCACGCTATCAACCGAGCCTTAGGTGGTGCCGTTCGCGAAACCCATCTTAATGAGTTATTCAACAACTTCTGGTCAGACTTTGAACGGTGTCTAAAAGACATACCCGATACCCAAGAAAAGTCAGAACCCCAACGAGACGAAAGAGAGATACTCACAGAGATATTAGAGCTAGTCCGCTATCAGGCGAGAGCGTACCCCAAGCTCCCGCCATTTGCACAATCAAGCGTAGGTTTTGAGTTCATCAGTAAGTGTGCAACCTTGGAGCAGGCTCTCCTGTCGGAGTATAAGTCAATGTATCCCACGTCCTTCGATTACGAAGGATCACATCTGAATCTACCGTTTCCTCTCGATCTAAGGGAGAAAGGGATAATGCTGAACACCCTCTTGGACGAACTGACTGGTCATTTTTCATTGTAAGATTTTGAAGCCGTCTCGCTCCCGGGGGCGGCTTTTCACTTTTGGCCTGCCGCCCAAAGGGGCGTGCAGTTATCAAGATCAAAAGGTGTGGTGTAATGGTCAACAGCTAGAGGTGCTATTAGCATTCCCTGTAAGGTGAAAAACGATGATGCAAGAGAAGGTAGTCTATATCCTCGGCGCAGGTTTCTCCGCTCCGCTTGGCCTCCCGGTAATGAGCAATTTCATCAGTAAAGCGAGGATTCTCTATAATGAGGATCGCGAGCGCTACAACCACTTCTTGGAAGTACTCAAGATGGCGGAAATTGCAATCGCTAAGAACTATTTCGAGACCGATCTTGGCAACATCGAAGAGATCCTATCTATCTTAGACATGCGTGCCCAACTAGAAGGCAACCCACGCCTAAGTGAATCCGCTCGTCGGTGCATCAAAGATGTGATCTCGCACTATACTCCAGAGATTGCGCCCTATGAGAACAGCCTCCTCGGAATATCAAACTGGGGCGAGTTCATCTTCGGGGCCGACAGAGGAAGATGGCTCCACCATGGTTTGTTTATGGCGAGTCTCCACAACCTGACCATCAAAGAACATATAGATCGCTTGACGGGGAGATCACTTCGCTGGGATCGCGTTCCTAACCCTGAGACGCGATACGATGTCATCTCACTAAATTATGATTGCGTGCTTGAGAACTTTTGCACGCACCTTAGCAACCAATGTGTAGGGAAATATCTACTACGCTTCGTGCGCGAGTGTACATCCGCTGCTGCCGAGCCTGATGTGCCATGGCTCGTCAAATTGCATGGAAGCACTGATAGACCAGAAGATATCATTGCTCCCACTTGGAGCAAAACGCTCACCCAAAAATCAGTCCAAGAACAATGGAAAGCCGCACACCGCCTATTAGTAAAGGCAAATCACATTCGTGTACTCGGCTACTCTCTTCCGATCTCTGATACTTACGTCAAATATCTGTTCAAGTCTTCATTCATCCAGGCTGAGCATGAACTCCGCCCGGGCCTCAAATCGTTCGATGTGATCACTCTTGATGATGATGAAGGCACGACCCGCAAAAGGTACAAAGACTTTGTCCCTTCATGCCGATTTGTGAACACCGAAATCAAGTCGTATCTCGCGTTTATAGAGAAGGTGCTGCATAGGCAGCTTATAGGTACGAGGGACGGGATACAATTCACTAAACTTGAGGTAGCTCACCAGGCCTTTATGGACCGCCTAGGCAAGGTGCTCTAACCCCCGCACCCGACTGCACTCCAGACCTCACACTTCCTCCGCCCCACTCGCTGCCAGTTCCAACTGCCGTCGGTACAGTTGGCTGTAGAGCCCGCCCCGCGACAGCAACTCGCGGTGGTCGCCGATTTCGATGATGCGCCCGCCCTCCAGGGCGATGATCTTGTCGGCGTTGCGGATGGTGGACAGTCGGTGGGCGATGACCAGCGCCGTGCGGCCCTTCAGCACCTCGTCCAAGGCCTGCTGGATCAGGTACTCGGCCTCGGCGTCCACGGAGGAGGTGGCCTCGTCCAGGATCAGGATGCGCGGGTCGGCCAGGATGGCCCGCGCCAGGGCCAAGCGCTGCTTCTGGCCGCCGGATAGTTTCACCCCGCGCTCGCCGATCTCGGTATCGTAGCCCTGGGGCAAAGCCATGATAAAGTCGTGGGCGTAGGCGGCTTTGGCTGCCACGATCATCTCTTCCTCACTGGCATCTGGCTGGCCGTAGAGCAGGTTCTCCCGCACGGTGGTGTTGAACAGAAAGGTGTCCTGGAGCACCACCGCGATCTGCTGCCGCAAGGACTTTATCTGGACCCGGCGCAGGTCGTAGCCGTCCACGGTGACCCGGCCGTGAATGGGGTCGTAGAAGCGGCAGAGGAGGTTGGCGATGCTGGTCTTGCCTGCCCCGCTGGGCCCCACCAGGGCCACCACCTCGCCCGGCGCCATCTGGAACTCGACATCGTGCAGCACTTCGGGCGCTGCCTGGGCCGCCTGCGCCGAAGCAGCGTCGTAGCGGAAATGGACGTCGTGGAAGTGGATCTCACCGCGCAGCCGGGGCAGGACGATTGCATCGGGCGCGTCCTCGATCTCTGGCATCTCGTCCAGCAGCTCGAAAATCCGCTCCCCAGCGGCAATGGCCTCCTGAAAGATGTTGTCAATCTCGGTCAGGCGGCGGATCGGGTCATAGAAAGAGACCACGTAGGACAGAAAAGCCACCATGCTGCCCAACGACAGTTGTCCCCGCACCACCATCACTGCCCCCACGCCCAACACCAACACACTGCCCAGCGAGGCGATGAAATACATGGCCGGGAAGAAGGAGGACGAATAGCGGATGCCTCGCACCCGGGCCTGGTAGTAGTGTTGGCTTTCGGCGGTGAAATGCTTCAGCGCCGCATCCTCCCGCCCAAAAGCCTGGATGACGCGGATGCCGGCCAGGTTGTCTTGCAGCCTGGCGTTGATGTCGCCCAACCGGGCGCGGACGCGGCGGTAGACGGGGCGAATCTGGGTGTTGAACCACCTCATGCCGACGGCCAGGAAGGGCACCGGGATCAAAACCAGCAGCGCCAGCCGCCACTCCAGGAAGAACAGGATGATGCCCGTCCCCACCAGCCGCATCAGGTCAACGGCCAGAAAGCTGGTCCCGTGGGTCACAAAGTGCTCCAGGGCGTTGATGTCGTTGGTCACCCGCGACATCAGTTCGCCGGTGGAGGTCCGCTCGAAGAAGGAGAGGGACAGGCGTTGCAGATAGGCGTAGAGCCGCACCCGCAGGTCAAAGATGAAGCGTTCGCCCAGGGCATGGCGCACGTAGAGGTCGCCCGAATTGGCCACCTGGATCAGCGCATAGACCCCCACCAGGCTGGCGATCAGGACGCCCAGGCGGCCCAGGTCACTGGTGCCGATCACCTCGTCAACGATCTGCTTTTGGAAGAGAGGGGGGAGCAGTTCGAGGACCGTCAACAGGATCAGCAAGATCGCTGTGAGGATCAGTTGTTTCCAGTAGGGAGTCAGATAACCAAAGAGCCGTTTGAGCACGATCATGACAGAACTCCTCCTTCGGCAACCTGTGGGAGGCTTGGCTGGGTACTTACTTCCTTTGCTCCGGCTGGATTTGCAATCCAGCCGTCAGACCGCTGGATTGCAAATCCGGCGGGAGCGGAAGTTATTCTCTCACGGGCCCTAAGGGACAATGCTCAGCTCATCTCCGCCAGGGTGAAGGTGTGCGCCGCTTCTGTTGGCAACGTCTCGATGATGTGCCCCTCGCGGGCCAGGGCGGCAGCCACACCAATTGTACTCCCCAGACTCAAACCGAAAGTCGCCAGGGGCGCGCTGACCTCCCAGACCCGCTCGCTGGCGGCGCTCTGCACCGCCGACTCGACCTCCAGCCAGCCACCCCGTTCGCTCACCAGCCGCACCGTCGCCCCACGGCCGGGGAGAAGGTCCATCCGCCAATTGGCATCAAAGACAGGAGACGGGAGATGGGAGATGGGAGAGCGTTCTCTCTCGGAAAAGGGCAGTGAGAGTTGCTCGAAGCCACTGGGCTCGATGACCAGGAAAAGGCTCACATCGTAGGGGCCGAGGGCCGAGCGGGCCTCCAGCCGGAAACAGAGGGCGGTGGGGTTGTAACCGAAGTAAAGGCGGCGCAACACCAGATCGGTGCGCTGCATGGAACCGGTGGATACCATCGGCTCGAGGAAACCGGCCCCGGTCCATTCCAGGCCTGCTTCGGCCGCCGCCGAGAAGCGAGGGACGATGTAGCCGCTGGGGGGGCGGTAGTCCTGTCGCTCGGTGAGGCCATGGATGGGCTCGGTGAGCCAGGGCGGCAGCGGTCGGCCGATGGCATAGTAGACACGGCTGAGGTGCTGCCGAAAGGCCCGATCAAACAGGTGATCCTGCCCTGACACGTTGCGGCTGTAGTACCACCAGAACCAATCGCTCCCCTCGGCGATATAAATCTGTCGCCAGGCGTCCTCCAGCACGTCAAAGCCAGCGCCAGGGGTCGCCCCCTGCCAGGCCACCAGTTCCTCACGCACACGTCCCAGCACCTCCCAGGCACGGTTTTGCTCCGCCTCGCCAATCCAGGTCTCCAGGTTGCCACCAATCCACGAGCCGGTGGCCAGGTGCTCAATCGTCTGACACGGTGGGAAGCGTTCAAGATAGTCAGAGACCGTCACCGTCTCGATGGTGGTCTCTTCCGACAGGCGCTGGTAGAGATGGTGCAGGAAGGGGTCACCGTAGTCGGGATAGGACTCCCAACAATTCTCGCCGTCGAGGATGATGGAGACAAGGTAAGGGTTGTCCGGGTCGTCCAGCCGCTGGTGAGCGACTTGCAGGCGATGGATCAGGTCTTCGGCCGCCTCCCGGCCATCCATGCTTTGGTAGACAAAGCCGATCCGATCTGACAGGACGTGGTCACGGAAGATGACAGCCAATGGAGATGGGAGAACGGCGTAGGGTTGATAGAGAATGTGAGGGGCTTGCAGGTGGGCATAGGCATCGCGCTCGATGGCAAGGCCGAGGGATCTGGCGAGAATGGCCTCGTCGGTGGCGAACCAGCGAAAGCCGTAGTGGGCCAGGACGGGCAGTATCTCGGGACAGACCGCCCCCTCTGGGGGCCACATCCCCCGCGGTGCCTCACCAAAGGCAGTTTGGTGAGCCTCGACGGCGAGGCGTATCTGTTCGGCGGCGCCTTCGGGGTGGCGGAACCGGGGGTCAGGCAAAGACATGCCTGGGCTGGCGCGTTGGGCCGTGTCGCTATCAACGAGGAGAGGAAGGATGGGATGATAGTAGGGCGAGGTGGTGATTTCGATTTGCCCCCGGTCGCGCAAGTGGCTGTAGAGGGGCAGGACGCGGGTCAGGTCATCCTGCTGTTTGCCGAGGACCAAGTCTGTGTCCTCACGGGTAAAGCTTTGCCCCTTTTCGACCAGCGCGCGCAGGTCAGGGTCATTCTCCAGGGCCACGTGGTCCAGCCAGGCCAGGTTGAACCAGGTCACCAAATCGCGATAGTAGTGGTCGTCGAGGAGTGATGCCTCTCCCTTCACCTGGTGGCGCAGATCGAGCAGTTGGCTGTAGCGTGGATAGCGACGGACGATATGGTCCCAGTTGATGCTAAAGAAGAAGGAGAGGATGTAGGCTTTGTCATCGTCGGACCAGGTATCCTGGCGGCTGAGGGCCAGGGCACGGTCAATGGCTTGGCCACGGGCGTACTCTTTGATCTGCTCCGTCAGGGACGGGACGAAATTGAAGGTGGCTTTGATCCTGGGATATTGGGCCAGGACCTCGGCCATGTGGATGTACTCTCTGGCTCCATGCAACCGCGCCCAGGGCAGGATGTACTCGCCTGTGACAGTGTCTTTGTAATAAGGCTGGTGCATGTGCCAGACAAAGGCAACGTAAAGGGGGTGGGGCTTGGAGATTGGAGTTTCGGGTAGTGTTGACACAGCTATATTGCCAACTTGTCCTACAAAGCGCGCAGGTACTCGGGTCTCAGAACCGATTCCCCCTGAGACAGAGCACGGTCGAGGGTGGCCAGCAGCCTCTCTTTGTCCTGGGGCAACGTCCCTGCCAGGGGCAGGTAGTTAGAAGCGTGGTTGGTGCGAAAGACGCAGTGGGTGAGGCCCTCCATGTGCTGAATCATCACCCGCATCTCCGCCAGCATCTCCAGGGGTTCGATCAGCACAAACTCGCCCGCCTGGTATTGCTGGTAAAGCTCTGTGCCAGGCACCACCATCAGCGTCAGCAGGGAGAAATAGGCCGGGTCCATAGCGCTGACCACCTGACCCGTAGCGATGGCGTGTTCCCTGGAATGCTGGCGTTCGCCCAGACCCAGAATCCCGATGACTGACGCCTTGAGGCCAATGGCCTGGGCTTTCCTCACCGCCTCGATCATCTCCGCCGCCGTAGCTCCCTTCTTCACCCGCCGCAAGATCTCTTCGTCTCCGCTTTCCAGACCTATGTAGACGATGTCCAGCTTTTTACGGTAGAGAGTGGCCAGCTCCTCCTCGCTCTTGCGCAAGATGTCCTGGGCGTTGGCGTAGATGCTCACCCTCTCCAGGTTGGGGAAAGCTTTGCCCAGGGCATCCAGGATGGGCACCAATTGTCGGTTGCTCAGCACCAGAGCGTTGCCATCGGCCAGAAAGACCCGGCGCGTGTGGGGGATATAAGAGCGAGCCATTTCGATATCCTCCAGCACCTCTGGGGCCGGACGGACCTGGAAAGGCTTGTCCAGATAGGTGGAGCAAAAGGTGCATCGGTTGTGAGAGCAACCGTAGGTGATTTGGAGGATATAGCTCCAGGCTTCGCTGGGTGGTCGGACGACGTTGCCATGATAACGCATGTGAGTATGATCCTGGGTTCTATAGGCTTGGGCGCATTTCAAAATTCAGGCGGGGGAACCCTTGCGAAGGTTTAGAGGCGGCTTTCAGGCTATAAACGCGCTCGTCAGGCCGGAGTTGTGCTATATTCAAAGGCCATTTGCAACCTTCGCAAGGGTGGCTTTCCTCTTAAGGCCGCTTCGGCGTCTGAGGGACGGCTGAACCTGGGTCAAGTTGCCAATCCTTTGGTTTCCCTTCAAAGGGGTTTATCCTGAGCAAAGCTTGTCCTGAGCCCTATCGAAGGCCCTGCCCTGAGCGAAGCCTGTCCTATCTGGTTCGGGAGCAGGCGGCGCGCTTCTTCGATGAGTTTCTCTAATTCGTCCATGGCCGAGAGGGAGAGGGGCACCCCGGCTGCCCGGAGTTCCGAAAGGCCCAGGCCACGGAAGCGGCGCATGACAGCCGCGTTCACCATGCAATCGTACAGGGCTGGCCAGGGTGTTTGGGGATGGCTGTCCAGGACAAAACGAACAAAGTCGAGAGCCAGGGGGTGATCGGACATGAGACCTCTCATGGAGATGATAGCGTACATATTATACCACATCTTGCCCCCTCTGGGCCCTCAAATTGCCTTGCTAACCTTAAAGTTTTGGGACCAATTTCAGCGAATGGTCCCGCTTGCCGTTACCTGGCCCTCTTGCCATTCAAGAGTCTCGATGATCACTGGGAGGTCGTGGGCCAGGGCCAGTTGCTGGTCAATCTCTGCCTGGATGCGGTGCTGCACAAAGTTCGGGATAGAGACTCCGGCCATGCCCAGGTGCTCGACAGTGGTAATGGGCGCGCCGTCACGCAGTACAATATTGACTCGTCCCTCAAGGCCCACACGCAGCCCGGCCACGTGGGCCTCACCCCATACCTCGATGCCGCCTGGATGAATCGCCACCCGGGGGTAGCGGAAAGGGACGTTAGGGTGGCGGTCCAGATACCAGGTCATGGTCTGTTCGGCCTCCAAGTTGGTGATGGTGGCCTCGAAGGGCTCGCCATGATGCGTCCCCTCGATGAGGCGCTCTCGCAGGTCGGCCAGGTCCGGGTCGAGTTTCGGCTCCACGACGTGCGCCGGTCCCCTGGCGGTGAAGGTCAGCGCCCAGGCCAGGCCGTTGGCGGCCAGCAGCGCCACCACGATCCATAGATTGGGATTCCTCAGAGAGCGAGGGAGAATGGAGAGTGGAGAATGGAGAGTCATTGTTCCTCACTGTAGCGAATAGCGAATGGCGAATAGGCGAATCTGCCTCACCACACAGCTTGCAGCACCGCCAGGCCCACCGGCAACAGAGCCAGCAGACAGACCAGAGCCCAGATGGCCACGGCTTGATCCGCGGACAAGGATGGTACCACAGATGGAGGGCCTGCTCCAAGCGGAGCTTGCCCTGAGCGAAGCCTGTCCTGAGCCCCGTCGAAGGGTCGAAGGGTCGAAGGGAATTCAGCGGGCTCCTCGTGCTCACTGGCTAGCCGCCGCGCCAGGGCTCGTGCGCCGACAAAGACGGCTACTCCCTCGACCGCCAACAGGGCCAGCAGGCTGCCCGCCACTGTCGTACCCAGCACGTCCACCTCTGGTGGCATCTCTCCAAAGAATTGAGCGCCCGCCAACGCTAACAATAGAGCCGAGCCGCCGTTCCAGAGAGCGTGTATCCCAACAGCCAGGCCATATGCGCTCAGCCAGCGACGGCCGATCTTTCGACCGTCCTCAGAACGGGTGTCTGGTCGGCTCCGCAGCAGGCCATGCCAGCTCAGAGTCACCAGACCGGTGCCCAGGGGGTGCACCGCCGCTCCCAGAGCCCGCACGGCCAATATCCCTGCCCAGATACGCAGCCCTGCTGTGGCGTAGAGGACGTTCTCCAGGACAGCGAACCCGGCACCGGCCGCCGCCCCCAACAGCAGCGCATCGCGCGGCCGCTCAAGGTGTCGTAGCAAGGGTAGAGTGACCAGGGGTTTCACTGTCTCCTCGACCAGGGGGGCCACCACTGCCAGTTCCACCAGCGCGAACAGAAAGCCGGGTGAGGTGAGGACCCTGGCCACCTCGCGGCCAGCCAGGGCGTCGAACAGCTTCCCAAGGCCATCCACAACTGGCTCAGCCAGATCCAGCACCAACAGCAGGACAATCCCCGGCAGCAGCACCTCCAAAATAATGGCCAGTATCACCGAAACCGTGGCTCCGCTGACAAAGGCTACGCCCGCCCGCCGCCAGGTCAATGTGCCAGGTCGGCGATCTAGCATCCAGACCACTGCTGCCAGCGGCGGGGCCACGGCCGCCACCATCAGGCACAGCGGAAAGAGCAGTGGCGCGCAGACCTCCACCCGCTGCAGACCGAGCCCAATCGCCAGGGCCAGGGCGAACCCTCCACCTACCGCCCACAGCGGAGGCAAACGCAGAGGTCTGGAAGGTGAGGGCCTTTTGCTCAACGCCTGGAGCCCTTGGTAAACAGTCAGCACCCCGCCTCCCAGGGTCACGGTCAGAAAGACCACCAGGCCAATGCCCCAGGGCAACGCCTCAATGTCCCCTGTCGCCAACATGACTGGTATCAGGAAACAGTACCCCAGGACAGCCAGCAGGCCGGGCAGGAGGAGGATGAATCCCCAAACGGTGACAAGCCATTTCAACCTGGTGCTCATTCCCATTCCTCCAACCGTTCGCGCAGTTCGCGGGACAGGCGCATCACCGCCTCCAGTTGCCGTTCCACCAACACGGCGATGGCCACCAGGAACAGTCCGGCCACGCCAAAGACGATCCAGCGGTTGGCTGAGAGCAGGGGCTCAATCAATTGGCCCACCACGTCCACCACCACGCCCGCCACACCGAAGTAAAGGAAGCGTCGCTGCCGCCGGGCACTGCCCCACCAAGTGATGGCCAACCCCTCGGCCCCCATCAGCAGGGCGTAGGGCCAGCCGTTGGGCTCTGTCATAGACTGCCAGAAGGACGAGAGCAGGAGCAGCAGCAACCCGGCCCGGTCAATCCAGCGGGCCAGCGTCTTGTGATCCTGACGCCATTCGAGGTAGCCCACCCCCAGCAAATAGACCCCGGCAGGCACGGCGTACCACTGCGTCTCCCTCATGCCCCATATAAAGAACCACTCCAGGCTCCACGCGGCCAGCAG
>Ga0180438_10005062_pt1 | contig 18588 bp, 38 predicted proteins | sample SS_ome_12_FD_132455 | JGI IMG/M metagenome (GOLD analysis project Ga0180438, IMG submission 132455) | Hypersaline lake sediment archaeal communities from the Salton Sea, California, USA - SS_3_D_2 metaG | ecosystem: Environmental > Aquatic > Non-marine Saline and Alkaline > Hypersaline >...
GCGTGCATCCTCGGTACCATCATCGCCAAGAAGAGCGAGGCCAACTCGGTCATCGGTGCGTTCGGAGATACCTGGAAGCCAGCCCGCATCAACCCACAGGGTGGTGGCAACGTGTTTGACATCGCCGATGAGGTTGCTGCACTCCCAGTTGGTCACAGCACCAACGCAGAGGCAGCTCTCAGGTGGGCACTCCAGCAGAAGAAGATCACATTCGACCGTGTGATCATCATCTCTGACATGCAAACCTATGGTGGCGGTTCGAACTACTACTGGGGGCGCAGCAGGGGTGACGGCAGGTCGGTCAAGGATCTGATCAAGGAGTACAGGCAGAGCAAGAACAAGAAGTGCTTCCTCCATTGCCTGGACCTCGCTGGTCACGGACGCAGCCTGACTGAGCAGAAGGATACCAAGACCAATCTGGTAGCTGGCTACTCAGAGAAGCTTCTCGACACCATTCTCGAGTTCGAAGGACTCAAGACTGAGACCGTCGTAAATACCGAGACTGGTGAGGTCGAGGAGAAGCAGGTATTCACGATTGAATACATCAGAGAGAACTTCTAAGGAAGAGACATGGCAAAGACACTCACAGATAGATACTATCTGGAGTGCACCAGTGGCACTCATAACAAGTTCTACGAGATCAAGTGTTATCTCGAAGAGGGGAAAACATACAAGTGGCACGTAGAAACAAGTCATGGTGCCATTGGTACCACTAAGCCCAGAGACGGTGTTAGAAAGACCTTCTATCACCAGTCTCTGGCTCAGGGGTTTCTCAGGTCTATTCTGAACAAGAAGCTAGCAAAGGGATACGCAGACAGGACAAGCGTTAAGAAACAGAGAACAGTTAAAAAGCCAAAGAGAAAGCTTAACAAGAATAGCGCCTCAGACGTTTCCCTCAGAAGGTTCGCCAACATTCTTTCGGAATGACAATGGAAGACAAAGACTACCCACAAATCTGTGTAAGGTGGGATCCAGACAATCTAGAAGCATACGAAGCAATGTTCCACAAGGTCCACTTCGAGCAAGCAATAGCTGTACTCGAGGACCTAAGGAATAGAATGATTCAACAGGTAAAGCTGGGTCAAACCGAACACCCCGAACTGGAAGTAACTCCAGTACCAGGGGGCGAGGATGACGTGCTTAACTGATCTGATAAAAGAAGACAGAGTAATCCCCGACGAACATGGATCTGTCAATGTATGGTGGGCTTACTTACATGGCTTCACTGGCCAGATCATAGTTAAGAGATGGCTTCAGGCAACAACTCTGGAGAAGGTCGATGACCAAGAGTATGCCAGAGAAGAACAGGCACAAGGTAATAATAACATCTTGGTCCTTCTCGAGAAGCCATTCTGCTCAAAACCAGAAGAGCGGGTCAGTAGAGCCGCCTATCTGATTGTTGAGCAGCTCTTAAGAGATGGACTGCGGGTAAGAGAAGATCCAGCCCGTAGTCCTCCCTTTTTCCTCGAAAAGATCACAAAAGTAAAACCATATCATAGATTTAGAGACATAGAGCTTGACTGAATCTTAGTAGCATGTCAGTCTGTCTCTATGGCAGCAGACGTAGGTGATACCATTATGTTTACCGTCCCTCGGGGCATGATAGGGAAACTTCTCGAGGGAGGAGTCGCTCTAGACACACCCGAAGGCAAGTTTGGCCTGAATATTATGGAAATCGAGCCAAGTATTGACGAAGATACCAAAGAACCAGACTTGACAGTAACGGCAATTATCACTTACATAGGTGAAGTAACAGGCGAAGAAGAGATAGTTGGTTAGCACGATTAGCTCAGTTGGGAGAGCATCTGGTTTACACCCAGGAGGTCGGCGGTTCAAGCCCGTCATCGTGCACAAGAACAAAAATGTCTGGCAAGTACCAATTCAGTATCAAAATATCCGCATGCGGACGAGACTATGACAGTACAATCTGGGTAAAGCCAGATCCTTTTTGCCGATCAATGTGTGAGGGCGAAAAGAAAGCACTTCAGAAGATGGCATCAGAATCAGTGGGCGAGATATGTGATGACATCATGAGAAGAGAAAAAGAAAGTAAAAAATCAGGGTAGGTATGCCAAATTGGGTGAAGGCAGCTGACTGTAAATCAGTGACATCAGAAACGTTGGGGGTTCGAGTCCCTCTAGTTTTAGGGAGTGTAGACTACTAAGGCAGGTAGGCCAGTCTGTAAAACTGGTGAGCTAAGTCTCCCGAGTGGGTTCAATTCCCTCCACTCCCACAAATATGAAGAAATGAGGGACTGAATAATGGGAGTTAAGAGCTACCATGCACTTTGCTTTAATTGCAGGAAAGCCTTTAAGCGCTCATACAAATATAACGACTGGCCTGGAATAATAGGAGTAGACCACAAATGTCCTCAGTGTGAGGGAACAACCTACTCGCTACCAGGAAGTTACAAGATTCCCAGGTCACAAGACAAAAGAGCTTGGGATAAGTTGTATAAAGAGAACAAGAAGTTTTTACGGGGCTGAAATGGCTTCGATTGGGCTAGTGAAGGAAACTGGATGACCAGTGAGAGAGTATGGCTCACTATAATAAATACTCAACCATTTAATTGCTAACGATAACGTCGTAGCACTTGCTGAAGCAGCGTAAGCTGCTCAGCGGGGCCTGGAGTCCTGGCCTGGCAACAGAAGACGGACCACTCTAGCTGAGATGTGAGCTTAAACAGATCAATAGGATAGGTACTCCTGGTGATGAGGCCTGAAACTCACCTGGTGGAGGCGCTGGGTAACTAGCGCCCCTTATGGTCATATGAAGGTAACTGGAAGAGTTCAACACGAGGGTTCGACTCCCTCCAGCTCCACAAAAGAGAGAAACAATGTCAATCTCAACTTGGCGACACTACTGGGTCAAGATTTGGCACTGGCAAGACGCTCCATCCAAGTACAAGAAGATGTACAGCGGGCTACGACAGCCTGACTGGGTAGCTGTCATCTCTAAGACAGCAGCAAGATCCCAACGCTACAAATATATTCCATGGCTCGAGGAAGGATTTGGATCAATTATCCTCCGAGCTGAGGCAGAGGATGGATCTGTAGTCTATCTCGGCATCAATAAAGGACCTCAACTCTAATAGAGGCAAAATAGGAAAATTTTTTCAGAAAGGCTGACAGCATGTCCAGGTCCAAGAAATCCAGAGACATCAATGTCGATGGAGAAGTCTGGCAGTGGAAGGTACAGGACACTAGCGATGAGTGTAACCTAGACAGACACGAGCTCATACTTTACCATCGTCCCTCTGGAATCTACAGACAGCTCGAGTTCACTCCGGACAGGTTCCCAAAGGGAGTACAACCACACGATGTCCAACGAATCATCAAAAATGGATGCAGACTATGAGTGCACAAGGTGTAAGTTCAGATGGCAGGTAAGACCCCAACCAGTAGTGTGCCCGAAATGCGGAGGCGGCTCCGTCGAGTGGCTGAACTGGGAACAAGTGTTGAAACACTTGAAGACCAAGTCAGACGGATTGTTAAGGAAGAGCTAGCTAAGATGGGCATATGCCCTGGCGAGTGGGTCTACAATGACTACGACTACTATCAATGTAGTATCTGTGGTAGTAAGCTCGAGACTCACGAGAATGATCCCATTCTTCACAGAAGTGTGGTAGATTGTTTCAAGGCGTTCCTGAGACGCATGCGGGCGTGATTGGAAGTGGTAGACATGCGAGTCTCAAAAACTCGTGTCCTTCGGGGCGTAAGAGTTCGAATCTCTTCGCCCGCACAAGAAGCCGGTGTGGCTGGAATTGGTAGACGCTGGGGACTTAAAATCCTTTGTCCGAAAGGACGTGAGAGTTCGATCCTCTCCACCGGCACACGGCCCTGTCGACGAATGGTTAAGTCACCTGACTCTCAATCAGGAGATTGCGGGTTCAACTCCCGTCAGGGTCACAAGGAGATGAGATGGAAGTCCTCAAGAAAGGTCCCGGCTGGTCGCTAAAGAAGAAGTGTAGCTGCGGCAGCCTTCTAAAGGTCGAGAAGTCTGACCTATTTCACACGCATAGCCATCACTACGACGGAAGCCACGAGGTCTACACGACCTTCAAGTGTCCCGTCTGTGGAGAGCTAAACGACATTAAGGATCACATTAGCTTCCCAATCCCTGATAGCTACCAAGAGTGGAAAGAGAAAAATGGACCAGGAACAGAAGATTAGGGAGCAGCAACTCCAGTTCGCACTCAAAGAGCTTGAGGAAGATCTTTTCCACGCGGGAGTCTGCGCGGACCAAGCCCAAAAAATGTATGTATCAGAGCTCATGTACCAAGCTAGGCGTAAGGTACAGGAAGCTCAGAGAAGTCTAGAAGCGGATAAAAAGGAGCAGAAAAATGGCTGAGAGGCTAACAATGACGGGTAAGCTAATCAACGTAGCAATCGTGATTGCCTTTATTGGCATCCTATTTGGAACCTGGACACAGATTCCTGGGTGTGTGGTAGGACCAGAGGACCGTCTGACTCCTGTAGAAACAGAGGAGCCAGTGTGCACGCCAGTAATCCCAGTCAAGGTAGCAGTTCCCACAGTGCCAGAGGCAGAACAGAAGCTCGAGAAGATGCCGACCACCATGTGTGGCAGCATGAGAGGCTACGTCATCTGTGGGATCGAGAACGGCATCGTTGTCATGACCAACGACTGCTGGATCCAGGGCCATGACCTGACCCCAACTGAGCGAGACCACTACTGTGGTGAGGGTCAGCCTGGCGGCAGGTACTAGTGAAGAAGCTACAGTTGAAGCGGCCAGGTGACGAGGGGTATCCCCGCGACTGGTGCGCGGCAGCCAGATGCAAAGAGCCATCGATGGTGATCGACGCCACGCATAGGTTGACCAAGTATGACCTTCCTTTGTGCGAGCGCCACTGGGAAATAAGACCAGAACCTCCATTGACTAAGAAGTAAAGTATGCCAAGATAAAACTTGTACTAGTTGAATCAACTGAGTACAATGCAAAACCTTATTGGGTCAGTAGTTCAATTGGTAGAGCGTTGGTCTCCAAAACCAAAAGTTGAGGGTTCGATTCCTTCCTGGCCCGCCATTAAGGGAGTGATACTAATGAAGAAGCCATCACGCAAGATCAGACGTTGGCTGCGTGCTGTTGGTAAGAAGAGGGGTCCTAAGATCAGGAACCTGATTAGACCAAAGAGAAAGAGCTAATACAAATGGAACTCGAGAAGTTCGCTGAAAAGCCAGAGCCGGTAGCACCGACACTCAGGGAAGAGTCTGTTGATCCTCACGACCAGAAGCTTGCTATCTATCCTGACATGATTCTCAGGCAGCCAGTAACCACAGAGATCAAGAAGTTCGATAGGAAACTGACTAGCCTCATCATCGACATGTTCGAGACAATGAAAGCGCTGGGAGGTATTGGTTTAGCTGCACCTCAGATTAACGTAAGACTCCCTGTCGTTACTTACTCTGTAGGTCCAGACGAAGGATGTTTGATCAACCCAGTCATAACAGACAGATCTGGCAAGGTCATAGAGTCTCTCGAGGGATGTCTGTCTATGCCTGGAGTCAAGGTCAAGGTGCCACGACATGAGAAGATTAGAGTCCAGTATCAGGACGAAGACGGCATGGTACAGACCCTAGATGCTGGTCAAACCCTAGCTAGATGTATCCAGCATGAGGTAGACCACCTAAACGGCAAGACCATGCTTGACTACCTCTCAAAGTTGAAGAGAGACATGATCGCAAACAAGCTAAAGAAGGGTGACCGACGCTGGAACAGATTCATTAAGGACCAAAAGAAGAATGAATACAAGAAGCTCAAGCAGTTGAAGAAAGCGTTGAAGGATCATCCAGAATTCTTGACACCTCCAACTGTTTAAGAGAAACTAGTTCATTCGTGCCGTCGTGGTGGAATGGCAGACACGCCAGATTTAGGATCTGGTGTCCGAGAGGGCGTGGGAGTTCGAATCTCCCCGGCGGTACCAAAAAGAGAAATCAGACATGATGTGGTTGGCATTTGGATTCGTGATGTGGATGATGACGGAAGATATGATTTGGTTCTTCCTAGGCTTCCTATTTTGGATCATGTTTGATGACTAGTGGGTGTACCCGAATTGGTATAGGGGCTAGGCTGAGACCTTAGTGTCCAATGGACAATGCGAGTTCGAATCTCGCCATCCACACAAAGGAAAAGCAATGCAAGAGCACAGACCTTGGGGCTGGTACGAAGTCCTATCGGAAGAGGACGACCATAAGGTAAAGCGGATCTGTGTCAATCCAGGTCAACGTCTCAGTCTACAAAGTCACCAAATGAGGAATGAATATTGGGTCATGATCAGAGGTCATGGCACAATTACTCTAGGGAAAACTAGGGCTATAGCACAGCCTGGAGAATACTTTCATATCCCAGTTGGTGTACTCCATCGCATTCATAATACAGGAAGCGAACCACTAGTATTCATAGAAACACAAACAGGAACCTACTTTGGAGAGGACGATATCGAACGCTTCTCTGATGAATACGGGAGAGCATAATGACAGACAGACTAAAGAATGTAATTGACGAAGTCAATGAAGGACCAGTCCAGATGAAGCACTACGTAGTGTTTGTCTTGGATGGCTCCGGTAGCATGGAGAGCATTAAGAAGGAAGCGATCGAGTCTTTCAATCATCAGATTGCACAGACTAAGAGTGGTCTAGCAGGCCAAGAACACATTACTACGGAGGTATGCCTGGTCACTTTTGCTAGTAGGGTACATGAGCCAGAGCTCTGGTGCCGCCCGCTGGCAGAGATCAAGCCATTTCCCGCCGAGGACTACGAGCCTGGCGGATTAACAGCGATGTATGATGCTGTTGGGTATGCCATTCAAAGGCTACAACAACAGCCAGACATTAACGATAAGAACACGTCCGTTCTGATGTTCATCCTAAGTGATGGACATGAAAATAACTCAAAGAACTTCAGCGCTTCACATATCTCAGCCATGGTGCGTGAGATGCAAGCAACAGAGCGTTGGACATTCGTATATGAGGGAGCCAACCAAGACCTAGCTACTGTTCAAGATGCAGTCAGCATTAATGCTGGCAACTTCATGCAGTGGACACCAGATGCCGCAGGGCTACAGCAGATGACCTTCAGCAGAGAGAATGCCTCTCAGCATTACTACGATCACCTGGTTAATGTTTCGAACACAGGTGGCGGAACTGTCTGCTCATCAGGTTTCTACTCTGATGGTAATAACCCAGAAGAACAGGTCTACGGTAACTCCAGCTTTAACTGGGACTCAGGAACGGACAGGGACGCAAAGAGGCTGAAGTGACTAGCAAACAAACCATGAAATACTGTAAATCATGCGCGATGCATTTTCCCCTGCCCATCAGGGAGTCAGAGGAAGTAGCGGAGTGTGATATATGCCACTCAGTCAGACAATGTATTGTCTTGAATAGTGTACATATCTCACCAAATACGATGAAAGAGATGCAAGAAGAGATCTCGGCGAAGCATGGGGTCGTAGCTCAGTAGCGCAGAGCATCTGGCTTTTAACCAGGCGGTCGAGGGTTCGAATCCCTCCGACCCCACCAGGAGATGAGATGAGTTTCCTAGAATCTCTAAAGGAATTCTTTAGGTTCGAGCCCTGGGTCAAGACACAGCAAACCATCCAGGTTGGCAACACTGTGAATGGAGACATGGCTGCCGCAGACCTAAACATTACACAAGTTAAGACACGCAATGGCGTCAGCACCCAGATTAAAAATGGCCATGTGGTCATTAATGGTGCAGTAAAATCAGTCAGAGTCAACGGAGAGAAACTCCTATAAGGACCTGATTTCAAATAAATTTTCACGATTAGGTTTACCTAGCCAGCACGGCTGTTCGTACGTTCACGCGAAGGCATGCACGGGCTTAGGTAAGCCTCGAGGTAATGATAATTCTGTCAGACCCTCATGAGATAGTTAATCGTCCTCATAAAGAGGACTTAAAATCATTCAAGACACAAGGAGCTAAGAAAGTAATGCCTAATCCACAAGTCAGTGAGAAAAACACCAAGGCAGACATCCTGAGAGCCTATAAGGCTGCGCAGGCAGAGGTCAAGCAGCTGAAGGCCCAGAAGCTGAATCCAGTTGCAGAGAAGAAAGCAAAGAGAAAGACAGCAACCGCAGAAAAGGTCAAGGAGCTGAGCGTAGACTCAGTAGCTAAGACCATCGAGACTCTGAACAGCAGGACCGACAGCTATCTGTCACAACTGAGAGAAGAGTTCGAAGGCGAGCTCGGTAACCTCACTGAGGTCAGGCAGGCAGTCGCCGATGCAAAGGAAGAACTCAAAGAGATCTTCGACATCCACGCAGAGGCAGAGAGCCTGGCATCCCTCATCGAAGCAAAGAACCAGACCAAGGCTGAGTTCGATGCCAAGATGCAGGCTGATCGCGAAGCATTTCTCGAGGAGATGAAGCGCGAGAAGAAGGCATGGGAGCTCGAGAAGGCCGACTACGAGGCCGAGTGGGAGCGCAAGGTCAAGGAAGACCAGGAGCGCAGAACCCGCGAGCTGGACGATGCCAAGTATCTCTTCCAGCGTGAGAAGAGAGAGCAGACTGATGCACTGAACGACGAGCTCGACAGCAAGCGCAAGGCGTTCATGGATCAGGTCGAAGTCGCAGAGAAGAACCTCAAGGAGCAGCGCGAGGTATTCTTCAAGGACAGGAAGACTCAGGAGCAGCTCGAGGCCACCGTGAAGGCCCTCGAAGAGCGTGTTACAGGCTTCGAGACTGAGAAGGCCGCAGCCATCGAAGCAGCTCGTGAGGACGGCAAGAAGAAGGCAGCCCAAAGCTACGGGATTGAGACTTCTGCTCTCAAGCGTAGCCATGAGGCTGACATGAAGGTACTTCAGGGTCAGGTGGACAGCCTGAGCGCAGACAACGACGGACTGAGAAATCAGGTCAAGTCGCTCGAGACCAAGCTCGAGAATGCGTATGCAAAGGTGCAAGACGTCGCAGTACAGGCGCTGAATGCACAGGGCAATGCCAATACGGTAGCCCAGCTTCAGACCGCTGTGGCCAACACCAGCAAGCAGAAGTAAACCTTCATCCCAGAGACGTGAGGAGCCACCCCTCCTCCGTCTCACAAAGGTGCGGAATGCTTATGTCTCCTCTAGATGCCAATAATAGATACCTCACTGATACAGACATTGAGCGTACAATTATCCCTATTCAAAACCGCGCAGTTATCAATCAAAAATGTCCGTGCGGGCGAGGACATCTTCTTCACCACGACAAAGAACCCCTAGCTCACTACAGAGGAAAGATTTGGGGGCTCTGGTGTGCTATCACAGCTGAATTTGCTCACGCTAACTACGAACTTGCCTGTGCAGCAGACAAGATCGTCGAGCTAGAGACAGAACTAAAGAAGACCGAAGTTCTTAGAAGAAAACTAGGCCTTATCAAGACAGCCTGGAAGCGCTACTCCTCTCACTATCCAGAGTGCAAGCTAGTAGAGCTAGCTAGTATAGGAAGACCAACCAAGGACTCTGATTGTACTTGTGGATTTCTTCAAGAAAATGATGTAATAATGAAGCTTCTTGAGGGTTAGTTCAGAGGTAGAACGCTAGGCTTTGGACCTGGATGTCGGGGGTTCAATTCCCTCACCCTCAACAAGGAGATAAGATGACAGTCAGAGAGTTAATAGCTCAACTCCAAGAGCTAGATCCCGATCTAACAGTAGGAATAGATCTCTTCGATGATGAGGATCACTACTTTGGTAGTGTTAGCGTAGCAAAGAAAGAGTATGTCGGTGATGTGGATCGAGGAGACTATCCCTTCGCGTATCTCTATCCAGAAGAAGAAAACATCCTGGACATCATAGAGAAAGAAAGAGCTAAAACCTGGCCTACTAGCCTCTTCTATGAAGAGGGACCAGGTAAGATTGAGATCTACTGATCTACCAATGGGGCATAAGCTAACGGTAAACTGGGTGGCTCTGACCCACTTATTCGTGGTTCGAATCCACGTGCCCCAACAAAGGAGATAAGAATGCCGCGATATTGTGTATGCAAGAGAGAAATCTGGACTCAAATAGTTGAGGTTGAAGTCGAAGGAACAGAACTAGACGCTATCATTGCGGTGAGTAATGGCGAAGGACATTACGAGGACAATACACTAGAATACTCGCACGACATGGATGTTGAGTATTGGACAGTAGATAAAATAGAGGTGAAATAATGCCAAGACTAGATCCATTTGAAGAAGTCATGCGACACATGTCTGTTGATGAGCGTAAGTTTATCAATGACGAATACAAGAAGCACTTCAAACAAAGACTAGCAACTCAGCTAGGTGACATGGTAGACAAAGAGGTCAAGAAGCTACTCAAGGAGCTCGGACCAGGAATCAAGAAAAAGGTCCGCGAAGACTTTGAGAAGGCAATGGGAAAGGACCTGACCAAGCTCTTCCAAAAAGCGATGAAGAAGGTTCGAATCAACATCACTCAGTCTTACTACTAGGAGATAGTCATGGCAAGATTCATCATCAAAGAGAAAGATGTAGACCGTAAGGTCTGGATCGATACATGGACTGGCTTCCCTCGAGTAGTCTTTAGAGATGACCGAGTAGAAATCGCTGCCTACATGATCATCAGCATCGTTACAATGATCATTGTCTTTGGAGTGATACTATGACCAGCTATGAGGATAAGCTCAACGAAATCCTTCAAACTCTCACAGAGATCAAGGGTGGAAGGACAGAGACATTGACTGCTACCTTCTGGGAAGCCAAGTATCAACAAGATGTGACCTTTCTACTCAAGACACTAGCTGAGAGGAATGCTAGACTTAGAACTCTGAACACTAAGATTCTAGACATCCACAAACTACTTGACAAAGACGCCAAATAAACAGAGTATCTAACCACTGGGGTCGTAGCTCAACTGGGAGAGCACCTGCCTTGCACGCAGGGGGTTGTGGGTTCAAGTCCCATCGATTCCACAAGGAGAAGTAATGCAAGGACATCAAATCGTAAAGATCACGTTCTTGGTAGTAGCTCTGGCATTTATTGCCTTTGCTGCGGGTAATATTACCCACTACTACGGATGTTGGGGACAAACAGAGTCAGCAGAGCAATCTGACTAACTCACAAGACGCAGAGGGATGATCACCCAATGCGTCCTAGGGACGGTGCCCCGTTAAGGCATCAGGGAGAAACAGCCGGAAGGAGTATCCCGTCAGGCGAATGCTTGGCAGTCTCGATAGAGTAGTACGGTAGAATGGCTCGCTTCAGCACACAGACTGCAGTCGGCAGAGCTAACCGGAACTACTCACAAGGTGAAGTGAAGAGTAGAGATACTTCAAGGTTAAATTCCTTATGATAGCACCCGCAAGGGAGAAGCTGACATGGCGCGAAAGGCGCATTCCCTCTCTAGTCGCTAGTTCTCACCTTAATTCTGCCCCTGTAGTCTAACTGGATAGGCACTTGGCTACGAACTAAGTAATATGCAGGTTCGAATCCTGTCAGGGGTTCCAAGGAAGAAGAGATGGAAGACAAAGAAAGAGCACTCTGGGAAGAGCTAGCTAAGATCCAGAGAAATAGGATCGATGACCTGCTCGAGCGTCTTACTGTCTATGAAACAGCTCTAGACACGGCCTGGGAATTAGCTAAGATATGTATGCAGCAAGAGGGTGTCAGAGTAATGGACTTAAATGAGTTCTTCTCTCTAGTAGAGAGAGTACACGAAGAAGAGGATCGGTAGCTCAGTTGGTAGAGCACCTGCCTGAAGAGCAGGGTGTCGACAGTTCAATTCTGTCCCGATCCACAAACTGCTCCCGTCGTTACTAATGGTTAGGTAGCCAGACTTTCAATCTGGAAATGGGAGTTCGATCCTCCTCGGGAGCACCAAGCGGGTGTAACTCAATTGGCAGAGTGCCAGCCTTCCAAGCTGGATGCTGAGGGTTCGATTCCCTTCGCCCGCACCATGAAACACAATCATCGGTGTCGCAGGTGCCAGAAATTCCTGCCAAAGATACAGAATGTCTGTACTGCCTGTATTAGGCAAGCAGTCAAGGGATACTACGCAAAGAATCTGCACAAGAAAATAAAAAGACACGGACCTAAAGTACTTTCACTAAAGGACGTTAATGATAGAATAGTCTGAATGAGACTATTACTTCGCCTTCTGGGAGCCCTCTGGTGTCTCCCTGCAACCATCTTGGTATGGTTGTTCTACATCCTGCCCTCCTGGATATTCAAGGACATTGAATTCAAACAATGGGATGGGCCTTTTATTGCTAGGTTCAAGGTTGATCGAGACAACCCTAAGCTAAACAAGCTCCATAGTACGCTATGGGCCAGCTGGGGTGGAGTCGGACTACCCTGCGCCTACATTTACCGAGACGATAGCCTACATTCATGGGACAGAAGGTTCATTGAGAGGACCTGCAGACACGAAAGAAGACACTGCATACAGTGGTTCATACTTGGTCCACTGTTCCCATTTGTGTACTGTTTCGGACTATTAATTGGTGCGATACGAGGGGATGCATATAAGATGAATCCCCTAGAGATAGATGCAAGGAAAGCAGAAGAGGAAAAATAATGCCCACAATCAAAGGCGGAAGAAAGCGTGCAGACAAGGGACCTGGAAGGAACCACTGGTCCCCGCGTAAAGGTGTGAATGCACACCGTGTCATCAACGGTCAGACGAACACCGCAGGTGGTCAATGGCTGGAGATTGACAAGACTGCAGCTGATGGCAAGATCAAGCATTACTACCACACCATGTCTCAGGTAAGAGCCATTAGGAATCAGGAGAACGTCGATGCACGCAGGCGTCGAGGTTCCTGTGGTGGTAGAGGCCACTTCAAGGCATAAGAAAGAGAGAGAAAAAATGGACAGATTTAACACAGTTATGGTACTGTTGCTGGTACTGTTCCTCGGAATAGTTGTTGGCCCTCTATTCCTCATTGCGGGAGTCAACTTCATCGGTGGAGCAGCAGTATCTGGCTTCGCAGTTCCGTACACAATGGGAACCTGGTTTGGAGCATTCCTGATCATCCTGGTTCTAGGAGCCACAGGCAAGAGCTAATGGGTCTGTAACTCAACTAGGCAGAGTACCCGCCTCTTAAGCGGGAAGTTGTGGGTTCAATTCCCACCAGACCCACCATCAGATGGAGATAGACATGGGAATAGGAGTACTCAAAGGTAGTAAATGTAGCTGCGAGGATAATACTCCTATGTCTAGCCCCGAACCCACCCCTCCCAATCCGAATCCTCGGAACTTCTCGATCATTAGATCATGCGAGATAGGCCCCTGTACCATCACTGAAATTCAGTATCATGACTGCACCAACTATGAAGGCAAGAAGATCCTAGTCTTCGAGAAGAGATACGTCTCCGCAGAAAACCTTGCCGAGTTCAAGTTCATTGACCCTCACTTCTGTGAAGGACAACACCTGTCACCCGTGGCTCGATTTGAACCAACAATCCGTGGCTGGGAGATGGCAAGAAGATTCGCCCTAGCCATGGAAATGACAGCAAAATTAGGATGGATGAAATGAAATGGATCAAGTGGCTCTTTAGCCTGATGCACGTCAGGTTCTGGATTGCCCTCGCTGCAGTGCCAACAGCTGCTCTGTCTATCTGGCTAGCTCCAGGAGCAGCAGCTACTACCACAGCAGGAATCCTTCTGGGAATCCTCTGGTATGTAGTCGTACCAGGTTGTTGCATCGTCAACTTCTTCTACCTGGTCACTCTGTCTGCTCGTCAGTGGGATCAACTAGGTAGATTCTGGAGAGGAAACCTCCAGGAGATCAAAGACACCTGCCAGGGTGTCATTGACTATTTCTCCAATTGGTGGAATAGTAGACCCAACAAGCCGGAGTAACTCAGCGGTAGAGTACTTCCTTGGTAAGGAAGAAGTCACGGGTTCGACACCCGTCTCCGGCTCCAGGAGATAGAGATGAAGACATACAAAGTGTGCGTATCTGAGAGTATCACCTACATGAAGCTCGTCGAAGCCGAGAACGAGCAGGCTGCCATCAACAAAGTTTGTGACGAGATCCCTGGCATGACCAATGCTAAAGGATGGGAAGAGTACGACCGATTCTGTGAACCCGATATGTGGGTAGAAGGGATAGCGGAATAATTATGCAGAATGATACATATTCCTTCGACAAATATGACGAATTCTATATATCTGGGCGTGGACAGATGTTCAATGTGAACAGGTATGACCACCCAGAAGTCACTAAGGTTAAAGTAGGTGACAGAATTCAGATTAGAGACGATATATGGGAAGTTACAGGGATCTTGCGGTCGAGGAAGCTTCTTTATATTACTCCTCCTCTCTATGGTGATAACTTTGGATTGCTAGTCAAGCCTCTGTAGCTCAGTGGAGAGCGGCGGGCTTTCAATCCCAGCGGACAGGGTTCAACTCCCTGCAGGGGCGCAAGATGTTTGATTTTTTGAAGACAAGAAAGAGACTAATTAACGAGAGAGACCGTGCTTGGCTGATGCTAGATGTGCTACGCTCATCAATCTCCGCAACAACCACAGAAACTCTCGAGAAACTTCAAGACCTTGTTGAGCAAGGGAAAGATCAAGATCCACCAAGGGTTATGCCAGGCTCTGATATTGGTCTAGGCCAACTCAACATACAGCACTGGGGTATTGCGTGTATTGCTGAGTCATTTAAGAACATGTTCGACGACATAGAAGGAGCAAAGAACTTCATTACTATGACCTTTAGCGACAAGATTGGTAATATATATGAAGTAACTCTGCGAAAGAACAATGGAAAGAGTCCAGCAGATGAGATAGCTGAGCTCAAAGAAGAGATCAAGAGATTGACAAAAGAGTAGTAAAATACTACGGTATAGCCATGATGAAGTTCTGCTGAATATAGGCCTCGCGCCCCTCCGGTCTCTCCTTAGACCAAGACCACACAAATCTATCTAAGGAGAACTAAAATGGACCGGAGAATCCATCTAAAAATCAAAATCAAATCACTGGCCGCTGAGGCTGGTATCATCCGCAAGGAAGCGGAGAAGCTAAAGGGTATGGCTAGACACAGTCTGAACGAGCACCGTAAAGGAATCGTCAGACATGAGGCTAGACATGCTCTGCTTGCATATGGACTACTAAGAGGTAGACCATATGAAGCTGTAGAAAAGAAATGTCATGAGCCACCTGACTGGAAGAAGGTCTCAAATGATGCACGTAGATTTGGCGCATCAGAGACTGATGTAGCAGCTTGGGTAGCCTTGGCAAAGAAGCATATCCAAGAACAAAAGTAGTTGAATAATCCCTGCTCGAGGTGTACTCTTGCAGGGACTAAGCCGGTGTAGCTCAATTGGCAGAGCGCCTGTTTTGTAATCAGGATGTTGGGGGTTCAAGTCCTCTCATCGGCTCAACCATACACAGAAAGGAAACTAACATGGGATACGGTGCATATTCCGGTGCATCCCGACGCACCAGAGCGACCAGCATGGGCTACACTACCAAGTCAGCCCGTGAGATCTTCAGCAGAAACTTCGACAGCAGAATGAATCCACATGGAGTGGACATGCGTGAGTCTAGGGACTCCGACGACCATCCTCTGTCACTGCCGATCATCGTCGCACTAGATGTAACCGGTTCGATGGGTCACATCCCTCACTATTTAGTGAGAGAGGGCCTTCCGAACATCATCGAAGGCATCATCAACGAGGGTATTGCAGACCCTCAGATGCTCTTCATGGGGATCGGCGACCACGAGGTCGACAGGGCCCCTCTCCAGGTAGGACAGTTCGAGTCCAGTGACGAGCTCATGGACCAGTGGCTGACCTCACTCTGGATCGAGAGTGGAGGCGGTGGAAACGATGGCGAAAGCTACCTGCTAGCATGGTACTTTGCAAGCCGCTACACCCATCACGACCACCTCGACAAGAGAGGCAACAGAGGACTGCTCTTCACAGTCGGTGATGAGCCTACTCTCAGGAACCTCCCTGCACGAGCTCAGCAGAGCATTATGGGCGAAGGTCAGTACCAGGACCGGACAGCCCAACAGCTGCTCGAGGATGCAAGAGAGAAGTATGACTGCTACCACCTCCATGTTCTTCAGGGCCACAATGGCAGCCGACAAGACGTCAAGGATGGATGGGAGCAGCTCATGGGAGACCATCTGATTCAGGTTCAGAACCAGAACCAGGTTGTCTCTGTCATCGTCAACAAGGTTATTGAGGTAGCCAGGTCACAGGATACATTCCAGCCTGCTTCCGAAAACCGATTCGACAACCTCGAAATCTAATGAACCACGCGGTCATAGGACTGGGGTATGGGGATGAAGGTAAGGGTGTAGTTACCAATTACCTTTGTTCCCAACACCCTAGGGAAACAGTCTCAATCCGTTTCTCTGGCGGGCCACAAGCTGCCCATACTGTGTACCAAGGCGAAAGAAACCACATCTTCTCACACTTCGGCTCAGGCACCCTCAGCGAGTGCAGTACATTCTGGAGCCGGTTTTGTACATTCGACCCAATAGCTCTCATGTGGGAGTACAAACAGCTCCTGTCTATAGGAATGGTCCCATTCATTACTGTAGACCCTCAGTGCCCAGTTACTACACCATATGACATCCTCGAGAACCAGCTAAGAGACTTTGGGAATGGCACCTGTGGGTCAGGATTCTACAGGACTAAGCTGAGACACTTCAGAGACGGTCTTACGTTCACAGTCTTTGATCTATTTAGCTTCGACGCTCCAGGATGCCTCGGTAAGATGGGCGAAATTAGCCACTATTACAACGACCCAATGAATCAGAAGCTAGAACACTTGGTAGACGAATTCTACGAAGCTCTCTACTTTGTGAGAACGTGCCCAGACATAGCTATAGCTGATAAGATCCCAGATTACCCACACAGAGTCTATGAGGGCAGCCAGGGGCTCATGTTGGACGAATTTATCGGACACATGCCCCACTGCAGTCCGTCTGACCTGACACCCAGGAATGCTCTGAAGCTAGGGACAATTGATCAGCTATGGTTGGTGACCAGGTGCTATCAGACAAGACATGGGCCGGGTCCAATGACTAATGAAGACAAAGAGATGCCCAACCTGGTGAACACAAAGCACGAGACATGCCTAGACAACAGATTTCAGGGTAGCCTGAGAAGGACTATCCTGGACGTAGACCAGCTCCAGCATGCCAAAGCTGAGGGTATTGATAAGGTTGTAGATAAGGACCTGAAGATCAATCTAGTGGTCACGTGTGTAGACCAGATGGAGAGCTACCCGGTGACAGTGGCCGGGAAAGTCAAGGAATGCTCCTCTCCAGAAGGTCTCGTACACTTCCTTGGTCGCAAACTAGGCATCAAGGGAGACTACTATTTCAACGACAGTCCTCACTCGAACCTGACATTTGTCTAGGAGATCAGATGATAGAGTACTTCAGAAGCAAGGCTCAGCTCAAGAAAGAACGTGACCTGGCCTACCAGATAGCAGAAGCCTACCGAGACATCCTCATGTTTGCCGAGCCAGAAAACCTGGTACAAATCCAGGAGTTTCTAGGAGCACGTAAGGACGATCCGAACATCGACCAAATCATCAACAACATGATTACAGCATCGGAGATACTGATATGAGACCAGTTTGTGTACCATGTGGTGTAGAAATGTATTGCAAAAAGAACGGGGTGCTGGTGAAGATCTCGGAGAGTAGCTACTACAGCGGAGACAAGTATGAATGTCCCTGCTGTGGTCACGAGGCCATCGTCAACTTTGGCGCTGACCAAATCTACAGCACAAGGAGCGTATGTCATGAGCTCGAGCTCGACCACCAAGTTTGATCACTACCAAGAGATCTGTGCGACCCTAAGAAAGTATCCTAGTGAGGGTGACACCATGGGTCTGGTCTACTGTACTCTAGCCCTAGGTGGAGAGGCAGGAGAGCTCCAGAACAAAGTCAAGAAGCTCATGCGAGGAGACAAGAAGCTGACTCCAGAGGTTAGGAACGAGCTCCTTCAAGAGTGCGGCGACATCATGTGGTACCTAGCCATGGTAGCCTGGGAACTGGGCTGTCCATTCAGCATGGTAGCAGAGATGAACCTCAAGAAACTACTAGACAGAAACGAGCGGGACGTCATCAAGGGTGACGGAGACAACAGATAATGTGGCTGTACAACCTCGCACAAAGACTGGGTTTTCTCGAGGAATTGTGGAGTGGAGAGCCAGTAGAAATACGCTTACAAAGCGAAGAGCTACGTCTTTTTCATGATGGAACCGAAATAGCAATCATCACTCAAGATGCTTTCTGGGTAAACATAGTTAAGCTATCTCCAGAAAAGAAGCAACAAGTTACAGAAGCAGTAACAACTGGCAGATTTGACAACCTGGAGATGACATGAGCATCACATTCGGTGAGGGAGTCACAGGTATAGTTGTTGAGTCAGAACCCAAGGCTATCTTCCCAGATTATATCTCATTCGTACAAGATGGGTACCAGATAGGAACTATCTCTGCCGTTTTTGACTTTGAAGGACTACATCCAGACCTTCATGGACTAGCCCTTCAGATCATACAACAGCATGCAACTAGAATAGCGCTACCAAGCGCAAGGAGCAGACCATGCCCTGCGTCAAATGTAACAGACCAGCAAAAGTTACCCCGCTCGTCA
>Ga0180438_10005063_pt1 | contig 18588 bp, 16 predicted proteins | sample SS_ome_12_FD_132455 | JGI IMG/M metagenome (GOLD analysis project Ga0180438, IMG submission 132455) | Hypersaline lake sediment archaeal communities from the Salton Sea, California, USA - SS_3_D_2 metaG | ecosystem: Environmental > Aquatic > Non-marine Saline and Alkaline > Hypersaline >...
AACGAGTGGAACGGGCGATTCCCGCAAGGCGCGTGGGCAACGTGGGGCAGAGGCGGCCCGTTCCGCGCGGTGACCCCATTTTACTTCCATGGGCCTGCCGTATACCCTGAATACCTGACTGATTTCCAGTTGAGCCTATGTCCGTCGGACCCCGGCACTCCGCAGCTGAGCGAGGCACTTGACAGGATATCCCGCGGTCTGCCGGTGTACATATGGGGTTCGCCTACACCGGTAACAAAGTTTGAGGATCTTATTTACGGTGCGACGGCCGAGTTCACATCGTACGTGTACATGCCGTGGATGCAGACGTGCGATACGGACGGGAATGCTCTTACTATGGCGCTGCTCATGTATTCGGGCGGCGATCCGCTGACGATATTCACGACACCGGCGCTGGTGCCGTACCTTGACAGCGATTTGACCATAGACCCTTCGTGGCCTCCCAGCCCCCTGAACCCCGACATGCCGCTGACCGGCAGCGGCGGTCACGGCAACACCCTCTACCGGTTTCGCGAGGGTGTCGAGAGGTTCTTGATAACCGACATCAACAACCCCGCCGCATCGGCGCTGGCGCAAAGCGAGGTGCCGGTGATGTACGATGTCCTGTCGGATGATGTAAGGACTTTCAACCACATCCCCGGTGGGTCTAACGTTCTGTACATGGACGGTCACGTCGAGTTTCACAGATATCCCGGTCCGTATCCAATGACGCCGTCTATGGCTGAGGGGCTCAATGCTGCCAATGCCGGATTTGACACACCGGTCTCGTGGTGAGAAGATAAGTGAAGCTAGCGCTGAGCTAAGAGCAACGTTTGTCTGGGAGAATGAAGGCTTATGAGTGACAAAGTGGAACGGCCCTGGAAGTATCTTGACGGAGATGAGGTGACCAGGGTATACGAAACCGTCGAGTTTCTCGATAGCGGCTCGAACGAGTCCAACTATAAAGGGAACCTGGAGAAACCCCGCATCAGGGTGAACTTTACGGGCTACCCCTTAACCTCCCCGATCGACTGGACACAGTTCCCGATGCAAAGGTTGGGTGCCGGCATGCACAAGATCGAGCCCGGGTACGGTTTTCCGGTCCACATGCACGAGACTGGCGACGAGCTCTATCTCGTGCTGAGCGGGCGCGGCAAGATCTTGATTGATGAGCAGGAGTTGGATGCTGATCCGCATGACGTTTTCTACATGCCTTCCGGTTGCTGGCACACAGGGTACAACCCGGAAGGCAGCTCAGAGAAGTTTGTGTTGTGGATCGTCCGGGCCCCCATACCCTCACAGAGAGTGATGGCCATGGGGTACGAAATGACGGAAAACATGTGGAGAAAGCTCGGTCTGTAACGACACGGACAGCGGCCCGAGGAGGCCGAGGAGCGGTCAAGTTATGAAAATGCTCATAAATGGCAAATGGGTTGACGCTGCGGACAAGGGCACTATAGAGGTCATCAACGCGGGAACAGGAGAGCTGATCGACACCGTGCCGTCCGCGACGCCAGCCGACGTGAACAGGGCGGTCAAGGTTGCATGTGAGGGCCGCGAGATCATGGCCCGCACCACCGCTCACCAACGCTTCGAGTTTCTCCGCCGTTCAGCAGAACTCATACGCAAGAATGCGGACGAGCTCGCGGTGCTGTTGGCCAAAGAGAATGGCAAGCCGATTCGACAAACCAGGGTCGAGATCGAGGTCACGGCGCGATTGCTCGAGGATTTCGGCGAAGAGGCGAAACGGATCCGGGGCGAGACCATGACGATGGACGACGTCCCGGGCTGCGAGGGGCAACTGGCCATAACTCTGCGCGAGCCGCTTGGTATTGTGGCGGCAATCGTTCCCTTCAACTACCCGGCCGAACTATTTGCCCACAAGGCTGGGCCGGCCATTGCAGCCGGCAATGCGCTAATCACAAAACCACCCAGCGATTGTCCGCTGACGCTGCTTCGTATTGCCGAGTTGATGATCAAGGCGGGCATACCTGCGGAAGCATACCAGATGCTCACCGGCCCCGGGTCGCTCGTTGGCATGGAGTTGGCGCGCCATCCTGAGGTTGCGATGATCAGTTTTACGGGACACACCGACACGGGCAAGGCGATCATGGCGGAAGCATCGAACCTACTCAAGCGGGTTTCCTTCGAGCTCGGTGGCAACGACCCGATACTGGTGTTCGAGGATGCTGACTTGGATCAGGCAACCGAAGCCGTCATAGACGGACGGTTGGGTCGTGGCAACGGACAGATCTGCTGCGCGATCAAACGTATCATCGTACAGGATGCGGTTGCCTGGGAGTTTACCGATCTGCTGCTTGAGAAGACGAAGCGGCTGAAGATGGGCGACCAGTTGCTCGAGGACACCGACGTGGGGCCGTTGACGAGCGAGGAGGCGGCCGTCAGGGTCGAGAAGAGCATAGAGAAGACCATTGAGGAGGGCGCCAAGTGCCTGATCGGCGGCAAGCGGGTCGACCGAACGTTTATCGAGCCGACTATCCTAACCGGTGTCACGCCCGATATGACCGTCGCTCAAGAGGAAGTTTTCGGGCCGGTGGCGCCGATTATGGTATTCTCTACCGAAGAAGAAGCTGTTGATATCGCCAACGACACCATCTACGGCCTCCAGGCAGGTGTGTTCACGAAAGACGTCAACCGTGCGTTCCGGGTTGCTCGCCGGCTTCAGGCGGGCGGTGTTGTGCTCAACTGGGGCACCTGTTGGCGACCCGGTAACGTGCCGTTCGGCGGCTACAAACAGAGCGGCCTCGGTCGGGAAGGCGTCTACCACACTATCGAGGAGATGACGGAGCTCAAGACCATCATCCTCAATATGGTTGACCGGCGGGCCGGCTGACGCGGTACTGAGCCGGCAAATACCACGTCGCAGGGCGGCAGATTCGCGCAGGATCACACCGAAAGAAGGTGTCGTGGGACGTAGGATTCTATTGGTGCTTATACTAACAGGGCTTTGCGGCAGCTTGCTCTGTGCTGAAGAACACGGGTTTCCCACATATCTACCGGGTACCACCAAGAAAGTCTCCCAACTTACCGGCGATTTCGACAAGCAACGTGATCAGCCCACCCTGAGCCGCACGTTTGAACGATTCGGCGTTGCCGGAACCGACCTGGGCGATCCCGTTGAACACAAGGGTCGGCTGTACTTCTTTTTCGGTGATACGCCGGCAATCGAGATTCGTGACGGCCGTCCTGTTATGAAGCCGAAAGACAGGCGATTCATGCGGGACCCGGTCGCCTACACCACGAGCGCCGATCCACAGAAGATCGAACTCGTGTTTCTGGTGGATGAAGACGGCGAGTGGCGTCCCGTAACGGTGCCCGGCATCAGCCAGCTCGAGTTCGAAGTGCCGGCGGGGGGGATCTCCGTCGGTGGAAACATGTACATTGTGTGTACCACCGACCACACTCAAGAGAAGACCATTGGTCGGTCGGTGCTCGCGGTCTCGGAAGACGACGGTTACACCTTCGAGTACCTCTACGACCTTTCAACGGAGAAGTTCCTGAACGTATCCATGGCGGAAGTGAGTCCCTCGGAAGTCCACGGGCTGCCGGAACCTGTCGATACCGTCCTTATTTGGGGTAGCGGGGAATACCGTAAGAGCGATCCGTATCTGGCCTGCGTTCCCTCTGGCAAGATCAGAGACAGAACGGCCATACGGTATTTCGCCGGACTTGCTGAATCGGGGAAACCTATCTGGAGAGAATCAGAAGCCGACGCTGCGCCGGTATTCGAACACCGGCAAATCGGCGAGTTCTCGGTGGTTTGGTGCGAGCAGTTGCAGCACTGGCTTATGCTGTACAATTGTGGGAAGCCGCGCGGCATAGTATTACGGTGCGCCAGGAAACCCTGGGGACCGTGGTCGGATATTCAGGTGATCTTTACCGGGGCGCGCGACGGGTACGGCAAGTTCATTCATTCGCCTCTTAGCCGAGGCGGCAAGGGTGACGGACTTTCCGATCCTGGACGGGAGAAGGTGTGGGGGGGAGGTTACGCTCCCTACATGCTGAAGCGGTATTTCAGCGGCGACGCGCAACGCTGTACCATCTACTTCACCCTCTCAACCTGGAACCCGTATCAGGTCGTCATCATGCGTGCGGACATTGGTGGCCCGCGAAGAGAATCCGTATGATGCGGTTGCCAAGAGGGTTGAGTATGGACGTGCTCGCCGTCGTGTTAGACGAGTTCCGGGTGGACTACCTGAGAGGGCGGTATTACGAACCGCTGCTCGAGAAACCGCTTCCACCATCGGCCCTCGCGTTGCAGCACAAGTTTCATTGAAATGGGGACGATTATGATGTGCACTCGAGGCCGGTGTTACGCGGTGTGGTTGTCTAAATGTTTCCAACGACTCGCAGGAGTTTGCTGCAGACGGCGCTAGCTACAGGTGTGGCGGTCTCGGTACCGAGGCTCTTCACTGCACAATCCAGGGGTGCGCTGGCCCAGCCCGAGAAGGAACGGAGGGAACAGAACGTGGAGAAACTGCGGATTACCATGTGGGATGTGAGCGCGGCGTTGACCCAGCGCGCGGGCGGACCATACGCTGACGTGGACAAGAGGCTGGATGAGGCTTTGGAGCGCGGATACAATACCATACGGATTGAGGCGTTCCCCCTCCTGAAATATCCCCCTACTGGCGAGCCGTGGAGCGTGATCACCTTGCCGCCGCCCGCGCCGCTCCAGCTCTCAATCCCGTGGTCCGCGTACGGCGGCTTCTCCGTCAAGCCTCACGAGAACACGGTCCGCCTGCTCAAGCATATCCGCCGGCGCGGCTTGAGGGCGATCCTGACTACGTGGGTTTTTCAGTTCTTCACGCTCTTCGGTGAATCAAGAGACCTACAGGAGCGGATCAAGCGGCTTACGCTCGAGGAACGCATTCGGGCTTTGGCAAGCGCCTGGAAGAAGCTGCTAGCGGAATACGCGGACATGGACCTTCTGGATACCATTGCTTATGTCGAACTGCATAACGAGGCGAACGTCGCTTTACTGCGGTTTGGAGGTCGCTTCGCTAAGGAAGACGAAACACGACACGTCTTTAACTTGATGGGCGAAGCTGTGCAAGGGATTAAAGACGCGTTTCCGGATCTATTAGCTGGATGTTCGTTTACCGGGGACTGGAACAGAGTCCGGGACTTCGTGCCGGACGCGTTTGACGTTCTGGCATTCCATCCATGGATTTTGTCGGTCCCGGAAGTTCAGCGGCAATTCGCCCGACGAAAAATGGCAGACTACCGCCTGCCTGACTATGAGCCGCCGGATATGCCGGCCAGAGAGGCGAGGCGGTACCCGCCGTTTCTTCGCGAGTTCTATGGTATCGACAAAACGAAACTGAACCGATGGTACAACGAGATGGCCGAGAGGTGCCGCGAGCCGATCAGACGTTATCTGCGCGATACGCTAATGTCCGTCAAAGGACGCGCGGACGAGATCGGAGCCCTAGCGGCCCTTTCCGAAGGGTACTCGGTACCATGGATTTACGAGGGCATCGAGTGGAAATGGATCAAGGAAATTTGCGCTTACGCTATTGAGCAGGCGGCAAAACTGGACTTCTTCGCCGTGACGACCTGCAACTTCTCCTCACCGATGTTCTCGCTGTGGGACGATATCGCCTGGCAGCAGAAGATGAATAGTCTACTTGGAGGAACAATTCCATCCGAACAGTCAGAGTCGGCTTGAGTCCGTCGGCGAGCGGCGCGAAACACGGCGTCGGTTTAGGAGGCGATCGCGTACGGGAAAGAGGTACTATAGCGTGGATTCGCAACAGAAGGAAGGTCTGAAACCAGAACCGCTCAAACCGGTATCGCGCTCGCACATGATCAAGCTGGGTATCGGGCTTATTCCTTTCGGCCACTTCGAGTATATCTCGAACACGTTCATCAGTCCGCTCGCGCACGATTTTGTGGGAAACGCGACTCGCGTAGGTTGGATTCAGGCACTCAACCCGATGTTTGGCTTTCTGGTGCAGCCGGTGATCGGCTGGCTCGGAGACCACACCTGGACGAGAATGGGACGGCGAAAACCGTACCTTCTCTTCGCACTTCCCTGGATCCTTATCGCAATGTTCGTGATGCCGCTGGCCAGGAGCCTGTTGTGGTTCGTTCTGGCTGTTGTGGTCTATCAGTTTTTCGTGGACATGTACGCCGTTTCCTGCTCCACCATGATGCCGGAGACGGTGCCGCCCGGCCAACGCAGCCGGCAGGCATCAGTCAGCGCTGTGGTGAATTCGCTCCTCATGATATTTGCGATTACCCTTGTGGGTCGTCTTTACGACAAGAGTCACCTCTATCCGTTTGCGCTGGCGGCTTTGATCACGACGGCGTCCACAGCCGTCCTTGTGTTCGGGATCAGGGAGCTCTATCAGGGAAAGGTGAAGCGCGCACCTTTGCGCTTTCTGCCCCTTGACATTTACAGGCATGCGCTGAGGAACCGCAATATTCTCATCATGTTTCTCATTATTCTTTTCGGAAGTTACGGCAACAATTCGGTGGCTGCGTTCTACACGCTCTTCGTGCGCGAGACGCTTGGCGGAACGGTTGGCCGCGCGGTTTTCATTTCCGCCATAAGACCCCTGGTAAGCTTAGCCGTTGCCGTGCCTCTCGGCTACCTTGCCGACCGTTTCGGAAAGAAAAAGGTACTCATTTTCGGAGCCCTGATGGGCGTAACAGCCACAGTGATTGGGTTGACCGCACGATCGTTCAATCAGATGTATTTTCACTTTTTCTTTTCTGCGTTCGCCGCGACCGCCACAGCGGTCGCTTTTTATCCGCTGATGACCCAGTTTATGCCGCGCAACAGGATTGGAACCATCAGCGGCTCCGTTCCATTCTTCTTCGGCGGCGCGCGGTTTCTAGCCATGCTGACGGCTGGCATGATCATCGATGCGTTCGGTGAGAACTATCGTGTCATCTGGTGGATCTCGTTAGCCTGCACTATCCCGGCTCTCCTCCTGCTGTTAATGATCGATCCGGCGGAGGGTCTGGATCGGGAACGAACAGTAGCAGGCGATACGACGGAGAGGGTGTGAGCTTCTCAAACCGTAAGCTCACGGGCTGAGGCGAGTCTGGGTAGAGAGTTTATGAAACGCAGAGATTTCTTGGGAACTATAGCCTCTTCGACGGTTGCTGCTGCGGCCGTTCAAGGGTGCGCCTGCGGGCCGAAAAGCAGGTCAACCCGCATCAAGACAAAGGGAGGGCCGGGAAAAGTGCCACAAGTCAAGAACGTAATTATCGTGATGGCAGACACATTCAGGTGGGACTGCTTAGGTTGTTACACCGACAAGCCGATAGCAACTCCGAATCTGGACCGGTTTGCACAACGGTCGGCTATCTTTGATAGAAGCTTTTTCAGCTCACACCCCACTCACCCGCAGCGAACCGACTGCTGGCTGGGAAAGCCGTGCTTTATCTTCCGAGGCTGGCAAGGGCTAGAGGTCGATGACATCGAGTTCTCTCTTCTGCTCCGCCAGACTCCCATCACGACGATGCTCATCGGAGACACTTACCATTTGCTGAGCGATTTCGGTGCGGGTGCGGCGTTCCACTACCAGCACGATGGAAACTACCAGCGCCATTTCAAGGGGTGGGAGATGGTTCGCGGGCAGGAGGCCGACCGATGGATCACCAGCCACAAATACAAGGTTAAACCGCCGTGCTCCGTGACGAAACTACGTTCGCCGGGAATCCAGTACCTTCGAAACGCAGCGGTTCGAAAAGGGGAAGAAGACTGGCAGAGTCCCAAGGTGTTCCGCACAGCGATGGACTGGCTGGACATGAACTACGACGACCCGAAGGGGTTCGTCTTATGGATAGACAGTTTTGACCCGCACGAACCATGGGACCCCCCGGAAGACTATTGGTTACCGTACAATCCCGACCGTGTCGGCGAGTTTGTTTTCTGGCCGAAATACGCGAAGACCAACCTGTTTACGAACGAGGATCTAGTGATGATCAGCGCTCTGTATCATGGCGAGGTCACGCTTTTCGACACATGGTTCGGGAAGTTCATCGGCCGGTGCGAACAGCTCGGTCTTATGGAGAACACGATGATCGTCTTCTTTTCCGATCACGGTACCCATCTGGGCGATCACGGCGTGGTCGGCAAACCGGGCGGCGCCATATGCCCTTTCTGTTATAATGAACTGGCCCGGGTACCTTTCCTCGTCTATCATCCGAACAAGAAATGTGCCGGGAAACACTTGCCGCACCTGGTTCAGAGCATCGACCTGTACGCGACGATTCTGGACGCCGTCGGTCGTAAGAGCCTCGTCTCGCCGCATGTCGCCAGCAAGAGTATCATGTCGATCCTGGAGGATCCGTCGCAGGATCTGCGGGATTACGCGGTATACGCGCGGCCGTTGGGCCCGATGCACGTCACCGACGGCACGTGGCAGCTTTTTGTGCCGATGATTGCCGAGGGCGACATATGGCCGGAAGCGCGTCATCTTCTGGAATCCGAGACAGCCGGCCCCGCCCTTTACCATCTCCCGACCGACCCCGAACAGTTGCACAATCGCTATGGTGAGGAACCGGCGATACAAGCGGAGCTTCAGGATGCTTTGATGGGTTTTCTAAACGAGCAGTACAAGTTGTTTGCCAAGGAAGAGGAGGACGCGGGAAAGAGGCCTCCACGCCCGCCGGCACTGCCACCCGGCTCTGTCTCGGTAGCACGAAGAATGAAATGGCTTGAGAACTCGTTCGACAATATGTGAGGGTTCATGAGGAGCAAGACCAAGCACTCTCTATTTGCAGAGGCTCATAAGGGATCCAGAGAACACCCGGCCCTTTAAGTGGCTGTGACCATCACGTGCAACAGCACTTCGCGCTCACACATCGTGTTCTCCTAAAAACGGAGGGTCCACAGGATGAAAGAGAGGCGATGTTGACTTACCGGGGACAATGATAGGACGATACACCTATGGAGGAACTGCACGGGAACGACGATCAGAAGCCGGAACCGCTCAAACCGGTGTCGCGGTGGCACATGATCAAGTTGGCATTCGGGCTTATCCCGCAAGGCCACTTCGAGTACATCTCAAACATGTTCATCGGTCCGCTCGCCCGTGGCATGCTCGAGAACGCCACACAAGTCGGATTGGTCCAATCGTTCAATCCTCTGTTTAGCGTGTTAGTACAGCCGGTGATAGGATGGCGGGGAGACCATACGTGGACGAGGTTAGGACGCCGGAAGCCTTACCTGCTGTTCGCGTTACCCTGGATCCTCATATCGCTTTTCGCAATGCCTCTGACTCAAACCTTGTGGGTGTTTGTAGCTGCCGTAATCGTCTACCAGTTCTTTGTGGATATGTACGCCGTATCGTGCGGGACGATGATGCCGGAGACCGTTCCGCTGCAACAGCGCAGCCGACAGGAGGGGGTAAGCGCCACATTGGGCTCGCTCGTAATGGTGTTTGCCATCCTGTTCGTGGGCCGTCTCTACGACAGGAACCACATTTATCCTTTTGCGTTGGCTGCAGGGATCACGGTACTGTCAACCTCTGTGCTTCTGTTCGCGATCAGGGAACATTATCGCGCTCCCAAGCAACGCCCGCCTCTGTACGTGGCCCCGGTGGATGTTGCCAAAGCTGCGTTCACCAGCCGCAACATTGTAATCATGTTGCTGGTCCTGCTGTTCAGCAGCTACGGGAACTACTCGGTGCTGATGTTCTTGATGCTCTTCATGAGCAAGACGCTCAACATAACGGTTGGCAACGCCGTGTTGACATCCGTAATAACGTATGCACTCACGGCAGTGTTGGCCTTGCCCTTCGGCAATATCGCCGACCGATACGGTAAAAAGAACGCGATGGTTTTCGGCCAGATCGTCGGCATCATAGCGCTGCTCACCGGACTTCTTGCGCAGTCTATCGAACACATGTACCTTTTCTTTGTGTTCGTGGCCGTAGCGCAGACGGCGTTTCGTGTGACGTTCTATCCGTTACTGACCCAGTTTATGCCGCGCGATAAGATCGGTGCGATCAGCGGCGCGATACCCATCTTCTTCTCGAGCGCTCGAGTTCTAGCCGGATTGACGGCGGGTCGCATCATCGATGCGTTTGGGGAGAATTACCGTGTGGCGTGGGCCGTCGCGCTGGCGTGCGCAATCCCAACTTTGGTCTTCGTGTTGATGGTCGACCCAACGTACAGGGCCAATAATCACGAATAGGATTGCGCGGGACGAGCCGTTTTTTGTCGGTTGTTACTGAAGTGTTGGTCAAACCAAGAGAAAGGAGCAACACATGATCGAGCATTCTCTCCACTGTGTCGTACTAGTCTTGTGCACGTTCACAGTACTGGCTGGTGCGGCGCACGCAAGCGAACTCAGGGAAGGTGAGGTCGAAAGCGACATAGTGCCGAGCCCGGTCCGATATAACATCCTCCTGCCGGATGGCTACGATTCGGCGGAGGAACCGTTCCCGCTTGTGCTTTTCCTCCACGGAGGCACCGGTGACCGTTCACATCTTACGATGTTGCGACCGCTTGTCGATGAACTCTGGGAAGACGGCAGTCTGCCCAAGATGGTCATCGCGACCCCGAGCGTGACCAAGCGCTGCTTCTACATGGACTTCAGGGACGGGTCCGAGAAGTGGGAGACCTTCCTCGTCAGGCCGTTCCTTGCGCACCTGCGCAATGAGTATAAAATCACGAGCGACCCCAAGAAAACGTTTATTTCCGGAATCTCCATGGGCGGGCAGGGGTCACTGCGCATGGCGTTGAAGTATCCCGACACGTTCGGCGCGGTTGCTGCTCTGGAACCTGGTGTGATGCCTGTTTTCAAGTTTAAGGATGTGCGACCTAAGCACCGTTTCTACCGTGCCGAGAACGTTCTCGAGAGGGCGTTCGGGACGCCTATCGACGAGGTTTACTGGGAGGCCAACAACCCTGCCGCCATCGTTGCTGCGAATGCCGGTAAGATCCGCTCATCGGGGTTGGAGGTTTATCTCGAATGCGGGGATGAAGACACGCTATGGCTTTACGAAGGCGCCGAATTCTTGCATCAGACTCTGTGGGAGAACAAGATCAGGCACGAGTACCATCTGGTGCGCGGCGCAGACCATTTGGGTCCATCGCTCGCCCCGCGCCTTACTGAGGCGCTCAAGTTTCTGGGGCGTGTTCTTGAGCCGTGGGGTAAGGTCGATCTCCAGTTCGATGCGGTTTTCAGGCAAGTGGATGAGTTGAAAGCGCAACTTGAAGAGAAAGACCATTATTCTGTGGACTGAGCCCGCGCCTTCTGTCATAGAAGGCGATCCGTGATGCTGGAACCAGCGAAGGCAGGTTGATTGGAAGCGATCGTTGTTCCGTATCCGGAAGGGAGATCACGTCAATCCAAGTAGGCTAGATGGTTACGGTGATGTTTCTATAGGCAGTCGTTGCACATAGCGGTTGGACCGCGTATGGGTCAGACGAAGGTGCTGCCCGTACACCTTCTGCGAGGTGGCACGCGTGTCAAGCGGGGGATCTTACTGCATTGATCCCGCGAGTCTTTCCATCTCATACTCCAATGCAGCGATGCTTGCGGATGCAGAGTACAGCAAAAGTCACAAACACAAGAATAGCACAGACGGCCGCAAGGTAGGGGAGGAAGCCCTGTGAGACGATTTGTAAGTACTTGCTAAACGTCCGGTTAGGTGTCGGGGCGGCGGGATTTGAACCGGCGACCACTTGACCCCCAGTTAAACAATAGTGGTTGGCACATGACCGCATATGACTGCAAGTAACTGCAGAAAATCACGTTGCTATCCAGACGCCCTCGCACATGATCGCACAAACGCGCAGAAAACCACCGAGCATGGGCCACAGTTTGGGCCACAGTCATCAAGAGTCGGTCTGCGTCCGCGACGGTCTTCTTGTCGTCGCCCGCCTCCGCGACAGACGGCCACTAGGTGATCTCCGCAGAGAACCCGACGAGTCATCGAGCGCGTCTTCTGTCCGTGCGTTCCATGTCGCGCTCTGGGCACGTCGGCGCGGCGCCCCACCAACCAATTCTAGCACCATGGTCAGCACGTCAAGGTTATACGGGAGAAGCCACACACGATACAGTGTGGTCGGCTGTCTTCTCCCCCAAGAGTCTTCTGGGCCTATCCCAGACGGTGTCCTGGCCAGGCCGGTCTCAAGAAGGTCCCGACACGCCCCAGCGTTCGGCCCATGCATGGTACAGCGAGTTCAGTTCCTTTACCTTCTCAGGATAGCGCTGCGTCAGGTCATTCAGTTCCGTTCGATCCGCTTCGAGATCATACAGTTCCCATTTACCATCTTTCACTGAGACGAGCTTCCACTGGCCTTGGCGGACTGCTCTGTTTTTCGAATGCTCCCAGTAAATTATCGGGTGTTCATCGCGGGAGCGGCCCTGGAACACCGGTAGCAGGCTCTTGCCCTCGAGCGGCAAGATTTCTTCACCATGAAAGGTCTCGGGATACTGCGTGCCCGCCAGCTCACAACAAGTGGCCATGATATCGATGATGTGGCCGGGTTGATGCACGAGTTGAGCTCCCTGTTTGATGACAGCAGGCCAATATGCGACAAGAGGAGTTGCAATACCGCCTTCGTGCACATACCGTTTGAACAGGCGGAAGGGCGTGTTGCTGGCATTGGCCCACGAACGACCGTAACTCATGTAGGAATCGACACCACCGGGTGGAAGCCCATTGTTCCTTGCGTCGAATCCCCACGGTCCTGTCTCGTGGCAAGCCCCGTTGTCCGATAGGAACAACAGGAGCGTGTTCTTCTCTTTTCCAAGCGCCCGGACGGTATCCATTATTCCCCCGACGCCCTGGTCCATACGATCGATCTGGGCCGCATATACGGCCATCTTGAGCGCCATCTCGCCTTTCTTGTCGGCGCCGAGTTCCGCCCAAGCAGTTACCTCGAGGTCGCGCGGCGAAAGTTGCCACCGCCTGTCGATAATCCCCGTGCTCGTAATGCGCTCATATCGCTCATCTCGAAGTACGTCCCACCCGCAGAGGTATCTCCCGCGGTACTTCTCAATATCTTCCGGCCACGCATGCAAAGGCCAGTGTGGAGCTGTATATGCGACGTAAAGAAAGAACGGTTTGTCTTTTCGACCGTCGGACTCTAACGAATGTATCGCATAGTCCGTTATGGCGTCAGTCATGTAGAAGCCGTCTTTGGGCGGCATGTAGGGGGCATCGTCCATCGCCATCTTACGGACAACGCGGTCGGTTCTGCCTTTGGTAATGTCAAAATAGTTGGCGGCACCGCTGATCAGTCCGAGGTACCTGTCAAAGCCTCTATCCGTTGGCCAATTTGGACGGTCCTCACCGACGTGCCATTTCCCGGACATGAGCGTCCTGTACCCGGCCTCGCGCAACACTTCAGCTATGGTGACACAGTGCCTATTGAGATAACCCTGGTAAGGTCCCGGCGGTTTGGGTGCCACCATGCCGCCAACGCCCACCTGGTGCGGATAGAGGCCGGTGAGAAGTGAGGCGCGCGTTGGACAACAGCGCGCCGCATTGTAGAACTGGGTGAATCGCACTCCGCCGTGGGCTAATCCATCGATATTTGGTGTGTGAATCTCACCCCCGTAACAGCCCAGGTCAGAGTAGCCCATGTCGTCGACCAGGATCAGAATTATGTTCGGTCGTTTATCGCTTTCGTGAGCAGGCGTATGTGTCATTCCCGTACACCCCCGAGTGATCATAGCTGCCGCGCCAGCACCCGTTCCCCTGAGAAACTCGCGGCGTGTGTGCTTCCGCATTACCATCTGTCACACCTGAGAACAGCGCAACCTTTCTGAATGCTCTCCAATCACGAATGAACGTGACTAGTCTGCACCCGTTTTTACAGGCTCAACTCAAGTTGAAGCACTGACTCCCTCTCATATGAAATGCTTGGCACTACCTCAACAGAAGCTTTCTCCACGGGGCCAGCCTCGTCGGCGCATATTAGGAGAGCACCGTATGAATATCGGGCCCTATTATAGCACGTTGGTGGCGCGAGACAAGGGCTCGATCTTGGTTATGTTGACACGCGGGTGGGTTTTGCCCATACTTTAGAGCAATTGCGCGGGCAGTCAAGCCTAAGCTTCTGGAAGTGAACTAGGTTGAACGTGGTGCGAGGTTCTAGCAATGCTGTACTCAGACGGGGTCTTGGTCTTGGAACCGACCCGGATTCGTGACGCACTCGGCGTCATTGACCTGACCGATCTGCCCGATGTCCAACCTCGGCACCCGGCACGTGCCACAAACTCGACCCCGCTCATCGAACGTCTATGGAGAATCGCGCTGAGCGATGTGGAGAGGAATATAGTGGAGCTGCCGGACGGAGCGTACTTCGATTCGGGAGCAAGTTTCAGCCACATCGTCTTCACTCGCGACATTGCTTATTCCGGCGTGCTCGGCCTCAACCGGCTCTTCCCAGACATCATGCTGCTCTCTCTCCGTCACACCCGCAAACTCCGGCTTGAGCTGGGGTATCTGCTCAGCCGCGGTCACGAGCTACAGGGGTTCGGCATTGACTACGAAGTTGAGGATATACCGTACCCCGAGTTTCTAAAGAAGTACGGCACGAACTGTTATACCAGGCGTACCGACGACGTTGTCTGGCTCTGGGCAGGTGAAGATCTACTGAGGTACTCTGGAACGGGTGAGCAGTGGCGATGGCTCTACGAGATGGGTAAGCACTGCTTTGAGAAGTTCTACGAGCCGTTTTACGACCCACAAGACGGTCTTTTTAAAGGACAGGCGACGTTTATTGACATAAATTTTCCAGATCGAAAGGCAACGGGTTACCCGCAGGATTGGTCGGTCGCTGATTGCATTCGGGTTAAGCCCACCTCGACCAACTGCCTGTACTATCGTGGCACGCAGGCGATGGCGCAAGCAGCGGCGGAGGCAGGTTTGCGTGAAGAAGCAGATGGCTGGCGTAGGCGGGCGAAAGAGTTGAAGAACGCCATCCGAAGCGAGCTCAGAAACGAGGATGGTACGTTTGCGTACTTCAAGCTTCCGGATGGAAGTCTGGAGCCAAGGCGTGAAGCGCTAGGCACGGCGTTGTCAGTGTTGTTCGGCGTCGTCGAAGGGGAGGAAGCTGCCCGCGCCCTTAAGGACTATCCCGTCACCGACGCCGGCGTTCCGATCTTGCATCCGTTCTACCCGCACGACGGATGTTATCACAACAACAGTTCGTGGCCTTTCGCGGATGCGTTTTTTCTCATGGCATTGGAGAAGGCCGACGCGGTGGACCGCACCGGCCAGATATGCGCACTCGTGGCACGAACGTGCCGTCCTGATGGAAGGTTCCACGAGCTTGTAGATTTTCGCGATAAGAGTATCAGAGGTTCCACGAGCCAGCTCTGGACTGCGGCGGCGTTTTTAGGAACGTGCATGCGAGCGGGGTTAGTGTAAGTCGAGCCCCGGAGTGCATCCTCGCGAATAGACTCTGATAGCCTGAACCAGTCTAGACGAGGAAGACATCAATGTCCGATTCATCGGACGGGACACCGTGATTGATTAGCACGTCGAAGTACGGTTCACGCGTCTGCGCGAGCATCTTGAGCAGAAGCTCTTTCATGCTATTTCTCTGGTGCAGTTTGTCGCGGACCAGATTATCCATTTCATACGGGTCGTTTCCCAGATCAAAGAGGAGTTCGTCGCCCGTCTCGTAGAACGCATATTTCCAACCTTCTGTCACCACCCCGCGCCAGTCCAGAAGACCAAGATCCCAATGCGGGTTGCCCACCATCTCGAGGAGAACGGCCTCTGGGCTTTCAAAGGGCTCGCCGCGAACTGCCGGGGAAAAATCGGTGCCCTGATTGTGCGGCGGAATGTCGATTCCGATGAGACCAAGTGTTGTCGCCAAAAGGTCGACCAGACTGAACAGTCCAGGGATGCGACCTCGTTCCGGGATGTGTCCGGGCCAGTGGAAGATGGCAGGAATACGGACGGACTCCTCGTGCGGACGCTCTTTGGCACAATGAAGCCCGTGGCTACCCATGAACTCGCCGTGATCGGAAAAGTAAACCGTCAGCGTATTGGCGAATCGCGGCAGCTGTCGCATTGCTTCCATCAAACGGCCAACGTTCCAATCCAAATTCTCGATCATTGCGTAATATTTGGCGAGGCTGGCCCGCATCTCCGGTTTATCCGTGAAGTTCGGGGCGACCCGCAGTTCTTCTGGATTGAAGCGAAGCCATCGTGCCGGCACCTCAAGAGGGAAATGCGGAGGATTAATGCTGAGTACCAGGAAAAGCGGCATCTCGCGCTCATAGCCTTTTAGATAGTCGATAACTAGGTCGGTCAGCCCGTCCGCCTCATAGCCTGGAATCTTAGTCGGGTTGATGTCGCGGTCCTTGTAGTAGAAGCTGGCAAAATGTTGGTTGATGCACTCCATAGCGCGCCAGTCCTGAAAGCCTGCTCTGTGTCGTTCAGGGGTCCGCATGTTGTCCCCCTTATACTCGTCCGGATGCGCTCGTACGAGCGGCGGCTTCTGGTTCCGAACAACCCCGCAATGCCACTTCCCAAAGTAGGCGGTATGATACCCCGTCTCGCGGAGAATCGTAGACGTACTGGGAGCTGAAGCTTTGTAGTTGTCAAAGAAACCGGCGACTGGCCCGGCGTGAGCATGTCGCCCTGAAAAGATAGTGCCACGAGCCGGAGTGCATATTGGGCAGTTCGCATAGGCGCGTTTGAAGCTGGCGCCTTCCATCGCTAACCGGTCCATTGCTGGCGTGTGGAGGTTCGGCTCGGCCATGTGTGACATGGCTTGGCCGCGATGTTCGTCCGAAAGTATATATATAACGTGCGGTTTCTGGGTCGACACACTTCCCCTCCTAGTCTGGCGTCTGGCGGCGCCGTAAGAGGCCCTCAAGTTCTCAACGATATGCATCGTAGCACCTGCTCGCTTGTGTGTGCAATACTCGAGAGGCGAAAAGGAGGGGCATCGATGTGAGATTATACGATGCGATACCGCCGCCCTATGCTATTCCAAACGCCTCACGCGGCCCAAGCGGCCCTTCGCCATCACCATACTTCTCCCAACCCTAACTGCCATCAAAGTGCTCGCACGTACACGCCAAATGACCTCCAAGCTCTGTTTTCGAGGCCAAAAAAGTGCTTGACAAACCCAAGTAGCTTGTGCTATTCTGTACTGGCTAGCCAGTACTATGAGGGAGGGGGTGCTATTACGGAACACATTGCAATCGAACGAAATCCCGACGCAAAGAAGCTCCGCATTATGGAGGCTGCTACCGAACTCTTCGTTGACCAAGGGTACTTTCCGACGACCTTCGACCACATTGCAGCGGAGGCCGGTGTGGCACGAGGCTCGATCACCCGCCATTTTGGAACCAAATCGAATCTTGCCCTTGAGATATTGTTGTCTCTTCGAATTGAGTTAGCAGAGCACCTGAAGCAAGTGCAAGAAGGTCTCTCATCCTCTGAGGAGATAGTTCTCGTTCGCACTCGTGAGTTTATCCGATGGTGCGTGGCGAACAAGCACAAGGCGACGTATGTTTTTGCGTTGCGCCACTCGGAGTTTCTCGATGACCGGGCGCACGGCAGGCCGGACGACGCCATGATCGGAACCGGTAAGCGGTGGATCGCACTGGGAAAATCCTGGGTCGGTGAGGGCCAAGAGCGGGGAGAAGTGCGCTCCGGCAGGCCGTATCTGCTTGGCCTGGCTGCCGCCAGCCCTGCGGTATACCTGGCACAGCTTGTTCTTGAAGGCGAAGTGGACTTCAATTTGCTTGACATAGCCGACGAACTGGCCAGACTGACGTGGGATATGCTCCGCGCCCGTGATGGCTCCTCGCCGAGCCTCGCAGAACCAGGTGCAAAGGAGCGGCACACGCAGCCAAAGCGGTCGCGGCGGCGTTCCGCCGCGAACTCAAAAGATCGAATTGCCGAAACAGCGATGTCGCTTTTTGTGGAACAAGGGTACTTCCCAACGACTCTCGATCAGATCGCTTCGATCGCCCGGGTATCGAAGCAAGCTATCGCAGAACATTTCAACAGGAAGGCCGACCTCGCGCGCGATGTGCTGTTCATGCTCCGTACCGAGATGGGAGCGGCACTGCGACCAGTGTATGGCCAGGTCGAATCCGGCGAGAGGACGATGCGCGACGCTGTCGCGGCATTCCTGGATTGGTGTTCCCGGCACCCAACGAAAGCACGGTACCTGTTCGCCCTTCGTCACAAGGAGTTTCTGGATGACGCGCCGGGGACAAGGTCGGACGAGCTTGTTCAGATCGAGCGCCAGGGCTTGGTCGCAGCGCAACGGAGGGGAGAGGTTCGTGCAGGCGGGCCCGATCTGCTGATGTACGCTCAGTTTGGTGTCGCCGTGGTCATTTGCCGGCTGATACTTGAGGGTTGGCTCGACTATGAACTGGAGGATGTCAAGGACGACCTCGCGCAACTCTCGTGGGATATGGTTCGCTGCAGATAGGGTGCAGCCACCGTGGCACGGCCGGAACGCGGTAAGCGCAGGGGAGCGAGCGACAAGAAGACGCATGAGACGCGATCGCGCAATGGACCCAGCGTACGCTCACAGAAGGGGGTGATGAACGTGGCTGAATAGAGAACCGTTGCTCAAGGTAGCGAACGAGGCAGTTGACAGGAGGATCATGAAATGAGAAAAAAAGCG
>Ga0180438_10005065_pt1 | contig 18585 bp, 17 predicted proteins | sample SS_ome_12_FD_132455 | JGI IMG/M metagenome (GOLD analysis project Ga0180438, IMG submission 132455) | Hypersaline lake sediment archaeal communities from the Salton Sea, California, USA - SS_3_D_2 metaG | ecosystem: Environmental > Aquatic > Non-marine Saline and Alkaline > Hypersaline >...
ACCGGATGAGCCCGTTGTAAGAGCAGTTCGTCATTCATATGAGCAAGTCAATCATAAGCCCATGCCTTTGATTGGTTTGCGCTATACGGGCAATGCCTCTCAATTTAACAATATCGCTGGCATTCCCACCGTCTACTATGGAGCGGACCAACATCGCGCCCACGCTAACCCCGAGTGGATCGAAATGGATAATCTTGTAAAAGCTGCCAAGATTTATCTCCTCTCGGCATTGAAATATTTTGAAATATCAGCTTCAGAACTAGAAAGGGAGGTTGATGTTTAAATATATCGTCCGTCGTACGATGGCGACGACCTTCACTCTGATCGGAATCACTATCGTCGTGTTTCTACTCATACGCGTTGCTCCTGGGGACATCATCGATACGATGTTAGGAATCTATACCAAGCGCACACCAGAGTTGATTGCAGAGATGGAGGCATTCTTTGGTCTTGATAAACCACTTTATATCCAATATTTTTATTGGTTAGGGGATATCCTTCAAGGTGATCTCGGCACATCGTGGAGGACGAGTAAACCAGTGCTTGAGTTGCTGAAGGAAAGCTTACCGGTAACTTTAGAGCTTACTTCTCTCGCCATGTTTATCACAGTACTCATCGGCGTTCCGGTTGGAGTCATCTCTGCACTAAAACGAGACAAATTGTTCGACAATGTCGCAAGGATATTTTCGTTTGCTGCCTTAGGGTTGCCTAACTTCTGGCAAGCCGCCATGATGATCTTGGTTACCTCTCTTTTGTTTAATTGGTTCCCACCATTAAGTTTCGTCACCATTTTTGAGAACCCAAAAGAGAGCTTGGAGCTGATGATCTTACCTGCGATTGCTTTAGGTACAGTAAATATCGCCAATGTGGTTCGACTTACTCGTTCAGCCATGTTGGAGGAGATGCCCAAAGATTATATCCGCACAGCACGTTCGAAAGGGCTTAAAGAACGAGCGGTTATTTGGGGACACGCCTTACGAAATGCGCTCATCAGCATCATTACCATTATTGGACTGATGGTGGGTTATATGTTGGGAGGAGCAGTTACTGTCGAGGCTGTTTTTACCTTACCAGGTATAGGGCGACTCATCTTATGGTCGATCTATCAAAGAGATTATCCAGTTACGCAAGGTGTGTTGTTGTTGACCTGCACATTCTTTGTCTTAATCAACTTTATCGTGGACATCCTGTATGGAATTATCAACCCTCAGATTCGATATGACTGAACCAGGGGACCTGGTTAAGGAAATTGGGAACATTTTATGATGACAGCCCCGGATTTGCTTAAAGCTCAAGAAGAACTCCTTTTAGATGATATGGCAAATCGCCCGGCGCGATCCTGGATTGCAGATGTCTTTTCAGAGGCGATTCGGAGCAGGCTTGTTGTTGTCGGCTTCGTCATTATGTTGATCATAACATTATTGGCCATATTTGCTTCCCATGTGGCTCCCTATGATCCTGAAGAAATCATCGCAGCCCAAAGATTATCTAGTCCAAACAAAGAACACATTTTTGGTACAGATCATCTTGGTCGTGACATCCTTAGCCGGGTGCTGTATGGTGTACAAACATCACTGGCTGTGAGTCTTTCCTCCATATTCTTAGGCATGTTTTTTGGGAGCATCTTGGGATTAATCTCGGGTTACATCGGAGGCAGATTCGACAATGTGATGAACCGGATCTTGGATGTTTTCTTTGGTATTCCAACGCTACTATTTGCCATTGCATTGTCGGCAGTTCTCGGTACCGGGATTCTGAATCCCATCATTGCGATCGCGATCATCAATGTTCCATTCTTCGCACGCCTTGTAAGAGGACCGACACTAGCAGAAAAGGCAAAGCAATATATCCTCGCTGCTCGAGCCATTGGCGCGGATACAAGCAGGATCGTCTTTCGTTATATTTTTCCGAACGTGATACCTATCGTCATTGTCCAGGGAACAGTGAGCCTTTCCTACGCCATTCTTATTGAAGCATCGCTGGGCTTTGTTGGACTGGGCGTTCAGCCCCCAACCCCGTCCTTGGGAAATATGCTCAATGAAGGTCGCACTTTTTTGGAGTTAGCTCCCTGGTTCTCAATCTTCCCTGGTCTGGCAATTATGATCATGATTATGGCTTTTAATCTCGCTGGAGATGGACTCAGAGATGCTCTGGATCCTATGATGCGTGGAACACGATGACAAGTAGACCAACTTAGGAAAGGAGGGAAACAAATATTTAAATAGCATTGCGAAAGATGAACGACTATTTGTTGATGTACTGTACATCGATAATAAGAAAGGAAAGAAGAAATGGCTAAAAAAGGGAGGAAATTTACACGAAGGGATTTCCTAAGAGCAACAGGAGTGGCGAGTGCATCTGCAATGCTTGCATCCTGTGCACAGACAGAAACCCCTACAGCGGAACCCGTGGCTACTGAGGTGCCTACCAAAGTACCGCCTACGCAGCCACCTCCGCCCACGCCGACTCTGATACCTACGCCCACCCCCGTTGCTGGCGCGCCTGTTCAAGGTGGGACCTTGGTGGAGGGCAGGACCTATGAAACCACGGATCTTGACCCTAAGACATCATTGAATACGGAGTCAGGGCAGATTATTTTGCCCAGAATCTACAATACACTCGTAACCTCTGGGCCAACACTTGAACCTGTGCCTCAATTGGCCACCTCCTGGTCGATGCCCGATGATAATACATGGGAATTCAAGATTCGTCAGGGAGTCAAATGGCATGATGGCACAGATTTCACTGTTGAAGATGTCAAGTACAGTTATGACATTATTCTAGATCCGGATCTAGGTCACCCAGCGTACAGGTATGTGACGGATGCAGAATCTTGCGAGATTGTGGATAGTGAAACGATTCGCTTTAACATGGCTAATGTCAATACTCGCTTCCACAATCAGCAACACTGGTCCTACATCATCCCACAATCCGTTCAAGACCAACCGGAAGGCTATCTTAAGAACAACGCCATAGGCACAGGCCCCTTCATGCTGGAATCATGGACACCTGATGTTGAGATGGTACTGGTGAAGAATCCTTCCTACTGGAAACCAGGTTTGCCACATCTCGACAAGATTGTGATGAAGGTCTTCCCAGAGGAGGCCACCTCGATCGCTGGGCTACGTACCGGGGAGGTCGATCTGGTGACCCTGGAGGATCCAAACAACTTCCAGCTTTTGATTGGCAATCCCAGCTTAAACCTGTTGATGGTGCCAGCGAATGGTGCTATTTTCTGGTGCTACAATGGCGATAAGGAACCGATGAATGACGTCAAAGTCCGCCAGGCAATCTCTGCGGCCATCAATCGTGAAGAAGTGGTGCAGTTGATTGGAGCGGGTTTGGGTGCACCATCTGGTCCGATCACTCCAGCCTTTGGAGATCTATCTGTACCCTGGGACGAACTACCCAACTATACCTATGACCCAGAACTGGCCAAGCAATTGTTAGCTGAGTCCAGTGTTGGGGGCGGTTTTGAGATGGATTGCCTCTACATTAACACGCTGCCCTTGATGAAGAATGGCGCGCAACTCTTCCAGAAGTACATGGAGGCAATTGGCATTACAGTTGAACTGCGAGGCATGGAAACGAATGTCTGGGTTGATACCGTTGTAGAGACCGGTGATTTCTTCTTCACAACGAATCTACGTATCGGTGGACCCACACCGGAAGCTATTATGGACTCGCTAGCCTGCGGATCTGCCATTGCAAATTTCTACGGACCTTGTTCCGAGGAAATCGACGCCATGGTCTTACAGGCAAAGCAAACCACAGACCCCGACGACTATAAGGAACTTTGGCATGAAATCCAGAATAAAGCTGCCGAATTCCTGCCAACCTCGGCCTTTATCTTTGCGCCGACCATCGTTGTCGCCACTCAGAAATGGGTTCAGGGCTTTACGCCATACCCGGACAAAGCTCACCGTCAGTGGGAGGATGTCTGGCTGATGCCAAGAGAGTAAGGGTCCGGTTCTAGACAGTGCTAATCGCAAATGCAAGCAGGTGGACTCACCCGCCTGCTTGCATTTACAATCTCTGCGTCTACAAACCAAAATACCCTATCAGAAGTTGTCATCCCACTACTGATCTAAGGGGATCATAAAAATAACCATGGATGATGCCAGGAGAATTACGAGAGTCTGTTGGACAATCGATTGGCAGGATAATTATCTCTGGCAAAGCCCCGATTTCCTATCCGCATCGCAGGATCTAATCCGATATGCAATCAACTTCCTCGACGGTAAGGTAACATGGTTTGCTGAGGTTGATGAACTGACGGATATCACGATCCATGACGGTGTGGAAGACCTGATCTTTGAAATTGACCGTTCAGGTGGAGAGGTTGGCATCCATGTGCACCATACATCTGTAGATCCTGAGATACGGTGGAAGCATTACAAAAGGGCAGTTGAACGTGTGAGGAAGATGGGCGGAGGGGCTCTAGCCTATTCACCCGGCATGGGAAATTTCATTCAAGAAGATGTATTTCTTTTAACAGAGCTTGGTATAAAGACAGTGCGTTCTTATGCGGGGAGTTATGTCAACGCCTCTTTACCCTCACAGGATTGGGCTCCACCAGACAAGCGAATTCTCATCGATACTCTTTTTCCGCCCGCGATGAAGAAAGGAATCCCTGACCCAAGACAGAACCCTGTTGCCTGTGATTGCCGCAATGCGGATGATAGGGCTGGTTACCTCGACACTCAAGATTTCCACCGGGTGCGGAACGCAGGACGGCTCTTTGCAGTTCCACTAGGAACAAGTGACGAGAATTTGGATGGTGAGCATCAGCTTCATGTACAACCACGGATACCCCTGGAGCGATTGAAACGGATTTTTAAGAGTTATCATGCTCGTTCTGAAAGGGGTGTGGTTTTCGTTGCATGCTATTTTCATCCATATGATTTAACAGAGAAGGGAACAGCAATCTCCAAGAGAATGGCCTACCGATGGCAGCAGATTGTTAACTTTCAAAAGCAACTCGGAAGTGAATTTCTCACAATGCAAACCGCACAGGAGAAATTTGATGCGTTAGTTAAAAAAGGAGAGGAACATGGCTAGATCGGTTCATCTAACAGCGGTTCAACCTCCATCGCCCGATAGAGAGATCAGGAATGCCGATATGATGGAGGCTGCACACCGACTAGTAGAAAAGGCTGGCGAGTTGGGATCTGACATTGTTCTACTGCCAGAACTTATTAACGTTTATGAAATTGAAGGCTTCGATATCTTGTCAAAAGCGGCCGCTGATGGAGTTGGACAGCTGGTAGAAAGCTTTGCCGACCAAGCTAAGAAGCACAAGATGTATGTAATTTTGCCGATAGGTGAGTACCGAGGGGAGGATCTATATAATACAGCCATCATCCTGGGAAGGGACGGAGAAGAGGTGGGGCGCTACGATAAAACACATATCTCTCAACCGGAATATCTCGTTTATGAGGATATTAAAGGGGGAGATAGTTTACCCACCTTTGATCTCGATTTTGGACGCATTGGGGTTATGACTTGCTATGATTGTAATTTCCCTGAAGTTGCCCTTATCTATTCCCTCAAAGGTGTTGAAGTCCTCTTTTATCCTCGATGGCAAAGTGGGCCAAGCGAAATTTTCTTTGAAATTCAGATGAGAGCACGCGCAATTGACAACGGTCTATTTCTGGTGAGTTCAAGTTTTGGTGTACGGGAAGGTAACCCTTGGAAACCCGGCATGCTCTTCGGAAGAAGTTGTGTGATTGCGCGGGATGGAACAATATTAGCGGATGCTGGTCATGAGGAGGGTTTGGCGAGTGTTACTGTAGATTTAGAACGACCATGGTTAATCGAATGTCTGGATGAAAGTATGGGTGAAGGACTTATCAAAGAGTACCGAAGCCTTATCCACCAGGATCGCCGACCCGAGTTATACTCACTGATCAGTGAAGTAAAGAAATGATTTGGGATTTTCAGCCTTCAAGGGGCTTGTATGACCCAGGAAATTGAACCCATTGATAAAAAACTCGATCGGTACCGGGCTTTTTGGAAGCGCGAACCCATAGATCGACCCATTCTTGGAGTAACCTTAGCAACCTATACCCCTATGGAGATGTTCAGTTCCATCAATCTTCCGGAAGAGGGAGAAATCAAACCGGAAGATTTGGACCTGGATGTATTCCTCACATGGTATGAAGAGGATTATCGGAGAAATTTGGATTTAATGGGTGACCAATTCTGGGTTGCTGTTCCCTTCTGGGGAGTTCCCTGGATGGAAGCGATCTTGGGGTGCACGGTGAGGATCTCGGGGACCTCCATCTGGGCGGAACCCTATCTTGATGGGTATCGGACACTCCCAGCATTCGATCTATCCGGTGAGAATCCTTGGTTGGTTAAACTATTGGAATTTATCGATCGGTTGGTGGAGCGGTTTGGAAAGGAAATCCCTGTAGCACCACCCTTTATGCGCGGGCCATCAGATTTAATCGCTGCCTTAAGAGGCTCTCAGCAGGCCATGTTGGACCTGTACGAATTTCCCGATGCAATCCCTAAGCTGGTTGGGGAGCTCTCGAAAGCTTGGGTAAAGGTGGCGAAGATCGGATTGGAATCGATCCCAGAATTCTATGGAGGGTATTGCAACGGAAATCGGCAGATTTGGGCGCCAGGGACCTGCATGGAAACCCAAGAAGATGCAACAGGCTTGATGTCGCCGGGGTTTTATGGCGAGTATTTTGTTTCTGGAACCCAGCATATCGTTTCCAGTTTTGATTACGGATGGATCCACTTGCACTCCGCCAATTTGCAGAATCTTGATACCTTGCTGCAGATGGATGAAATGGCAGCATTGGAGGTCACGATCGATATACCACCTAGCCCAACTGTTGAGGATCTTCTACCAGATCTGAGAAGAATACAATGTTATAAACCATTAATCTTGCATGGAAAGTTGAGCTTGAAGGAAATCCAGTGCCTGGTTGAAAATCTTTCAACTCAAGGACTTGCCGTAATTAGTAGAGTGGAATCGATAGAGGAAGGTAATGAGTTGATGGATCGATTAATTACGAGTGGGTTTTCCTAGTTTCTGTTGAGAAGTTCCAAGAATCGGATTTGGTTAAATCAAGAATGTAAGGAGGAGCATCATGACAAACGAAAAGGAATTAAATGTTGGGATTATGGGAACCGGCTTCATGGGTGCCTTGTATGGAAGGATTTACCACCAGATGGATGGTGTAAATGTGGTGGCGGTTTTGGATATTGATTCTCAAAGAGTTAACCCAATAGCGGCAGAACTAGGAGCGGAGGCATACGTTGGAGAAGATTATGCCGGGATGATCGATGAACATCCTGAGTTGGATGCAGTCATCATCACCACTCCTGAGGATGCTCACGTTGCTCCATCGATGGCAGCTATTCAAGCCGAGAAGCATATTTTCCTTGATAAACCTCTGGCTACTTCTACCCAGGATGCCATCGTGATTCTGGATGCACTCAGAGATAAAGATCTGATTTCCATGATGGGTTATAGTTTACGTTTTGAGCCCAGGTATGCGGCCGTGAAAAACGCCGTGGAAAATGGAAATGTTGGAGAAATCATTCACTTTGTAGCCCGTCGGAACATGCCTTTAGCTGTTCTTGAGAGGTTGGAGGCGCGAGTGGAAGGCCCCTTTTGGGTGGGTGTGCATGATATCGACATGATGCGGTGGGTCAGCGGCAGCAATGTGAGGCGAGTGATGGCCATGGTGACCCAAAAGGGCTTAGAGGGCTGGGATTTCCAGGGGACCTATTTTGCGCTATTGGAGTTTGAAAATGGGGTTGTCGCAATCCTGGAAAATGCCTGGACACCCTCGAACCTCGCTGGTCGGGCAGAGCCCTATATCTTCAAGGTGGAGGGCACAAAAGGGCAGATCCAGGTGCGTGGGTACGATCCAGGGGTGACGGTCTATACCGAGGAAAGCGTACTTGAACCTGATACCATTTGGATGCCCACCTCCTATGGAAAACTGACTGGAGCGTATCGCGATCAAATGGCCTATTTTGTTGAATGTATTCGTGAAGGCAAGCAAACGGATATTCCATTGGAAGAAGGTTTGAATGGTGTTAAGGCAGCTGAAGCAATTATCCAATCAGCCGAGAATGGCAAAGAAGTTGTAATAAGTTAATAAACCTATGCCGGAGATTCATGGAGAAATAGATCTATGACAAGACTAAAACTGGGATTGTTGGGCTGTGGGGGTTTCGCTCGAACATTGACAAAACCTTTTGAAGAGTTTGAGGATGCAGAAATATCCGCAGTCTACAATCGTACTTTTTCAAAAGCTGAGGACTTGGGTCAAGAACTTGGAGTACCTGCCTTTGCCTCTGTTCAAGAGTTATTGGCGCAAGAATTTGTTGATGCTGTGATTATAAATACCAGCCATGATCAACATAAACCGATGGCATTGGCGGCGGCTACGGCTGGAAAGCACATCTTCTGTGAAAAGCCCATGGCGCTTAATGTGGATGAGTGTCATGACATGATTTCTTCAGCAAAAGAGCAAGGGGTTAAGCTTTTTGTGGGCCATGTCACGAGGCTGCTGCCCTTGTTCGCGAGGGTGAAGGAAATCATCGACAGTGATGACATCGGAAAACCCCTCGCAATTCAGATGACGCGTTACTGGCCTGTCATTCGCTTAGGATGGTGGGCGAAACGCAGCTTGAAAGGAGGGTTGCTTCACTCACCAGCTTCACACGAAATTGACTATCTCAATTATCTATGTGGGAAAGCCGCTTCTGTTCATGCAACTGCTGCTCCTCAAATCCAAAAACAATTGGATTATGAGGATACAATCTTTCTCACGGTTTGTTATGAAAGTGGTGCGGTAGGTTCGATCGCAGCAAGTATTTCCAGCGGCATGCCTGTTCAATCAGGTTTCATTATTGGGGAAGCGGGTGGGCTGAAGTATGACATGTACGGTCCTGAGGGTGGATATCTTGAAGTCAAGAAGACAGGGAGTGATGAAAGCTATCGAGAAGTCCTTGGGGATTTCGGTCTTGATATTGGGATGAGAAGAGAGTTGAGGAATTTTGTCGATTACGTGTTGTATGAAACTGAACCTCTCCTCACAGCCGAGGGTGGATTGAGAACTGTTGAGGTCATGCAGGCTGCATATAAGTCCATTAGGGAGGGGCATCCAATTTCAATTCCCCTTGACAACCAAGAGCTGTAGAGCCGAATAATGATGATTATCGATACACATGTCCATGTGTGGGTTGAGCATTGTGCCAAATACCCTCACCATCGGGTCACGCCCCTACCTGCATTTCCTGTTGAAGAGCTTCTAAGCCTTATGGAAGACACTAATGTCTATCATGCAGTATTGATCCAGCCAAGTCTTTACGGTTACGACAATGCGTATATTGCAGATTGTATAAACAGGTACCCAGATCAGTTGATAGGAGTAGGGGTTGTAGATGTACGCTCAGAAGATGTTTCTGGACAGTTGCGGTATTGGGTAGAAGAGCGAGGGCTTCGTGGTATTCGCCTGATGCCTATTACAGATCCTTGCAATGATTTGTTGAACGGGCAAGGCGCGCATGAGATATTTGACCAAGCGGCGACTCTCGGTATCACGATATCTCTTTTCATAGCACCGCGCCACATCCTGCAGGTGAAAGAGTTGATATATGAATATCCAGACACGAAGGTGATCATCGAACATCTGGGACGTCCAGATGACTGCGGTGATGGGTTGGAGGACGCCGTACAACCGTTGCTTCAGTTGGCAAATGTACCCTCAGTCCATGTCAAACTATCAGGTTTCCATGTTATTTCCTCAGAAACTTACCCCTATTCCGATACATACCCGATCATCCAGGCAGTTTGGAATGCTTTCGGCAGTCGACGAATTATATGGGGATCGGATGTTCCAGGCGTTCTTAAAAAATGTACGTATCATGAAATCCTACAGTTCGTTCAAGAGAAGCTGGTCTTCTTGAGTGGGGAGGATCGTGACAGAATTCTCTTCGGCAATGCCAGGACGCTCTGGGGCATCTCGGACGTAACTTAGGGAAGCGGGAGTATTTAACAGATGGGAAAACGAGCACTCATTGCCAGGTTGCTTATCGATGGCACAACAGCAGACCCGATTGAGAATCCGGTTGTTGTGATACAAGACGATCGCATTGTGGAGGTTTCAACAAGCAAAGTAGCAAACTTGATGGATATGGATGTTATAGATCTGGGCGAGAAAGCGATCTTGCCAGGATTGATCGATGCTCATCTTCACCTGATTTTTTTCCCTGGTCCAGACCATGAGGCAGGGATCAATGCGCTTAAGGATGACGTTGAGCATGGTTTATTGCCTTTTCGGGTCATTCGAAATGCTCAGCAAGCGATGTTAGGGGGCATTACGACCTTGCGCGATTCTGGCGATAAGGGATTTGTTACCCTTCAATTGAAAGATGCGATTGAAAGGGAATTACTTATTGGTCCACGTCTCATGGTAAGTGGAATGGCGATTACAACCACCGATGGTCATCTATGCTTTTGTGGTATAGAGGCGGACAGCGTAGATGAAATCAGGGATGCCGTGACCATGCTTTGTGAAAAGGGGGTCGACTCGATAAAGGTTATGGCTACTGGTGGAAGCATGGGGGATAACGATCCCCTGGGGATTCAATACAGTCAGCAGCAGTTAGAGGTATTGGTGGAGGAATCTCACAAGCGCGGAAAAATCGTAGAAGCCCATGCTACAAACACAAATGGCATTGAGGCGTGTGTTCGTGCAGATGTTGACCACATCGCCCACTGTGTCTGGTGGGACGCGAAAGGTGATCTTGATTACCGAGAGGATCTTGTTGAGAAGATGATCCGTCAAGGTACCATTGTGGAAATGACAGTATCGGGTTTCTTCCGGCGCTGGCTTCCACAGCTCTCCGATTCAGAAGAAGAACGTCAGAGGAAAATGACTGAAATGAGTCATTTCTATGAACCCATGAGGAGGATGTGGAAAGCGGGTGTGAAGATCATTGTTCATACGGATGCAGGCGTTCGTCTTACGGATTTCGGTGCCTTTGCTCAAGGATTGCAGTTAATGCAATTAGCATTGGGTATCTCTCCCCTGGAAGTTATCCGTACTGCAACCCTAGGAGCCGCGAGGGCTTTACGATTGCAGGATCAGGTTGGATCAATTGAGCCAGGAAAGCTGGCAGATTTGATTGTTGTGGATCTCAATCCATTAGAGGATCTGAGCAGCCTGAATCAGATATCCATGGTTTTAAAGGGTGGGAAAACCACTGTAATCGATGGTAATTTAATTTTAACGTGATGGAAAAAAATAACTGATAGTTGATCCTAGCTTGGCTACGAGAATGAATGAAACAACGCCAAAATGCTTATAAAGTAGTTGAATCATGTGAAGAAGCCATGGTCAAAGGATATAAATTATGAAGAAGAGAGTCGCTCTCATTCACACAAGTTTTGTGTTGTTTGATCGTGAACCTTTGTTATTTGATCTCTTTGATGAAATCCTGCCAGAAGTTGAACGCTTGAATATTGTTGATGACCAGATGCTGGCAGAGGTGATGGAGAAGGCTTATATAGAGCCTCAGATTACAAGGCGAATGAGCCATTACGTCTTGGCGGCACAGGCGTCGGGCGTTGATGCTATCTTCAACACCTGTTCCTCCTTAGGGACGGCTTTTGATGTCGCCAAAGAACTGGTTTCAATACCTTGTGTGAAGATCGATGACGGGATGGCTGAGCTTGCTGCAAAGCAAGGGAAGAAAATCGCTGTATTGGCTACGGTGCCCACAACGCTTCCGCCAACGGCTGCATTAATCCAGGAAAAGGCTGATCAATTAGGAACAAGGATCGAACTCCAAAGATTTCTCTGTGAGGGTGCCTTTGGCTTATCCATGAAAGGTGAAAAGGAACGACATGATGATATGGTCACAGAGAAGGCGCTGGAGAGTGCGAAATGGGCGGACACCCTTGTGCTGGCACAATGCTCTATGGCGCGCCTGGTGCCCAGATTATCAAGGGAGACCCATCGGCCGGTCTTATCCAGCCCACGTTTAGGGGTCGAGGGATTAAAAGCTATTCTAGAACAGTGACCTCTGAACTCATGGGACCAAGTATGCAATCAAGATTTTCTAGTCGGAGAAGTTGGTGATGGTTCAAGCGCGTAACAAGAAGTCAGAAATCTCTACAAGGGATGCTTTTGGCGAGGTGCTTGTTGAGATAGGGCGAGAGAACGAGAAGGTTGTTGTCTTTGAAGCGGATATCTCAAAGTCAACACGAACCTATCACTTTTCAGAGGCTTTCCCAGAACGATTCTTTCAAATGGGCGTTGCCGAGAGCAACATGATGATAGCCGCGGCAGGTATGGCGACAACCGGAAAGATCCCTTTTGCATGTACCTATGCTGTATTTGGTAGCATGCGTTGCTGTGAGCAGGTCAGAACCTTCATTGCATACCCAAAGTTGAATGTAAAGATCGCCTGCAGCCATGGCGGTGTCACACCTGGAAGTGATGGGGTGACACACCAGGGGACTGAGGATCTGGGAATCATGCGTACTATCCCAGGAATGACGGTCATCATGCCGGCTGATTATTTTGCTACCAAGAAGCTTGTCAAGGCAGCAGTTGAGTACACCGGACCGGTTTACCTGCGGTTCACACGCGATCCAGTTCCAATCATTTATGATGAGGAGGATGAATTCGTCATCGGTAAGGGTAGGATTATTGTTGCAGGAGATAGTGTCTCTTTGATGGCAATTGGCGACATGGTCGCTGTTGCATTGGAGGCGCACGACTACCTTACTAGTAGAGGTGTTTATGCGGATGTTATTGATCTACACACACTGAAACCTCTTGATAAAGCCCTGGTTCTACAAAGCGCCAAGAAGACCGGTCGAGTGGTGACGATCGAGGATCATCAGATTCAAGGTGGTTTAGGAAGTGCAGTGGCGGAATTGCTTGGGGAGCAGCATCCTACTCCCCTGCGGAGGATTGGCCTACGGAATACGTTTGCCGAGTCTGGGGATTATGGACGACTTCTTCAAAAATATGAGATGGATGCAAGTGCGGTGATCGCCGCCGTTGATGATTTGATGGGTGCTTGAAATGGCTGAGAATGGGAATCTTGTTTCAAATCTCGAGAATCAAGCTCTCGAGATTCGCAAAGATATTTTGCGAATGGTCTACACAGCTAAAGCTGGCCATCCTGGAGGTTCGCTTTCTATAACGGATATCGTCACAGCATTGTACTTTCATTTCCTTCGGATTAATCCAGAAAAACCTACGTTGCCTGAACGTGATCGGTTCATTCTCTCCAAAGGACATGCCTGTCCCGTATGGTATGCGGCTTTAGCCAGGAGGGGATATTTTCCGGTTGATGAATTGCTCACGCTTCGGAAGATCAATGGCCGTTTGCAGGGTCATCCTGACATGCTAAAGACGCCAGGATTGGATATTACGACAGGTTCACTGGGGCAAGGGCTTTCAGCTGCTGTTGGCATGGCATTAGGCTTGAAGCTAGATGCCTTAGAAGCTCGCGTGTACGTAATTCTAGGCGATGGAGAGATCAACGAAGGTCAGATTTGGGAGGCGGCGATGGCTGCCTCAAAGTTCCATTTGGACAACCTGATTACCTTTCTTGACTATAACAACCTCCAACTCGATGGCACCTGCGATACAGTTATGCCCATTGAACCTCTTGTTGAGAAATGGCGAGCTTTCAACTGGGAAGTTTTTGAGATCAATGGTCACGACATGTCTCAGATTGTTAATACCATCGAAGTGGCTCAAGAGGTACTTGGAAAGCCTACCATGATCATTGCTCACACGATAAAGGGTAAAGGGATTTCATTTATGGAAAACCAGTGTGATTGGCATGGCAAAGCGCCTAATAAGGAAGAATTTGAGATGGCCATGAATGAATTAGGGGGCGTGTAACGTAACAAGTTTTAATAAAATGCTGGGTTCATCCTTGACCTTACCAGGAGAAGGATAAAGAAACAGAGAGATGGAAAGAGGAAACGATGACAAACTCGAAATACGTTGATTTACGAAGTGATACGGTTACGCTTCCCACACAAGAGATGCGAGAAGCTATGTATCGTTCCGAAGTGGGTGATTCCATGAGAGGTGAGGATCCCACGATGAATAGGCTAGAGGCTCTCGCTGCCGAGAAACTGGGCAAAGAAGCGGCGATCTTTGTCAGCAGTGGCACCATGGGCAACTTAGTGAGTATCATGGCGCATACAGATTATGGTGATGAAATCATTTTCGAAGCGGACCACCATTCCTACTATTATGAAGTGGGAGGATATGCATCCCTGCGTGGTTTAGCACCCCGGATTGTTGTGGGGAACCATGGGGTGATGGCACCTGAGGAGATAGCAGCAGCAATTCGGGGGACTTCACCGTACTTCCCGACAACTCGATTATTGGTGATAGAGAACACGCACAATCGTGGAGGGGGAAATGCACTTACACTCGAGGAAGTAAACTCCATGACTGAAGTAGCTCGAAAGCATGGGCTATCGGTGCATCTCGATGGAGCGAGGATTTTTAATGCTGCCGTAGCATTAGGTGTGGATGCGAGTGAGATCGCCAAATTTGCGGATACGGTCCAATTCTGTCTGTCTAAAGGCCTCAGCGCTCCTGTAGGTTCCATGGTCGCAGGTTCAAAAGAATTGATAGAACGCGCTGCTCATTTCAGGAAGATAGTCGGAGGCGACTTACGACAAAGCGGGGTGTTAGCAGCAGCTGGAATCGTGGCTTTAGAGAAGATGGTGGATCGTTTGGCCGATGATCATCATAATGCATTTCTTCTTGCTCAAGGGTTGAAGGAAATCCCGCGCATCTCAGTTGATATCCCACCAAACCCAACAAATATGGTTTTTATCAACACAGATGAGCTACAAATGGATGGTACCCAATTTCTTAATAAGCTTAGAGGACAAAATATTTTGGCAGTTGCCTATGGTCCAACTCGTGTTCGCCTTGTAACTCATCGGCACATTGATGAAGAAGGCGTTCAAAGGGCTACTCAAGCAGTTGAAAGAATTGTATCTGAGGTTTAAAAGATCCATAAATCTCAAGATTACTTAATATCAATTAGGATCCAGAAACAATCCTCTTAAGAGTCATCCAACACAAAAAGTTTACGAGGTGCCTCCAATGTTGGATTTGATTATCCTCGATGGTACTGTCATCGATGGAAGTGGTAGCCCCAAGGTAAAGCAGGATGTGGGTATTCTTAAAGGAGAGATCGCCAAGATTGGAGAATTGAAGGGGGTTCCTGCAACACAGGTCATAGATGCAGAAGGCCTTATCATCTGCCCGGGCTTCATTGATATCCATTCCCATGCGGATTGGAATCTCTTGATTGATCCTAAAGCCGAGAGTGCTATCCACCAGGGACTAACGACTGTGGTTGTAGGGAATTGTGGATTCTCGAATGCGCCTATCCGGGATAAGCAGATGCTTTCGACAATCTTACCTTCTTACCTTCGCCGAGAAGTTGAAATTGACTGGCATTCCTTCGGTGAATATCTCCAGCGCGTTGAGTCTCGAGGCTTAGCTCTCAACGTGGTGCACCTGGTGGGGCACTCGGCTTTGAGAATCGCTGCCATGGGTTTTGATAACCGTGCACCAGATGCGAAGGAGCTGGCGGATATGAAGCAGCTTCTTATAGATGCGTTGGATCAGGGAGGGTGCGGTGTATCTTTTGGCCTGGAGTATGCTCCCGGATCGAATGCGACGATAGAAGAAATGGTTGTTCTTTGCCAGGATGTTTCTGATCGAGGATTGTTCTATGCGGTACATATGCGCAATCAGGATTATGGTTATCTCGATGCAATAGATGAGGTGATCGAGGTCGCTAGACGTTCAGGCGCGAGTCTCGAAATTTCTCACATTACCCCACATGCTTGTTTGGAGCAAAACATTGTCATCAGAGCTTTGGAGAAGGTTCAATTAGCGCGTCAAGAAGGAGTTAATGTCAATTTTGATGCTCATCCATATTTGTGGAACGAGACCTTCCTCTCAACCTTCCTACCCCCTTGGGCTTTTGAAGGAGGAGTAAACAACCTGCTGAAACGTTTGTCTGATCCAGTGGTCCGCAAAATGATTAAGCAACATAAAGGACGCTTATTTCAACCATTATATGATCGACAACGCTGGGACAGCTTCATCTTGTCTCAGTCCCAAAACAACCCACAGTTCGCAGGGAAGAGTATTAAGGAGATCTCAAATCAGCTTCAGATGGATCCCGAAGACGTCATATTGGAGCTCCTCTATCAGGAGGGAGAGGGGCTATATGATATGCGTTGGTTGGTAAAAGGCATTGAGGAATCAGCGGTACCTAAGGTGCTGTCGGATGGCAATGCTATCATCGGCACGGATGGAATGGCATTATGACGGCAGGGACCTCTAGCAAGCATTAGAGCGCACCCTCGTTCGTGGGGGGCGACAGCAAAGCTTCTCGGCGAATATGTCCGAGAAAAGGAGTTGATGTCTTTGGAGATGGCTGTCCATAAGTTTACCGCTATGCCAGCGAGAAAAGTGGGGTTGACTGATAGAGGATTTATAGGGGAGGGTTATATCGCGGATTTAGTCCTTTTTCATCCTGATACGATTCGAGATCGAGCTACTTACCAGGAACCCAATCAACCTCCTGAAAGGATTGACTATGTGATCATCCTTGGTGAGATTGTTTTAGATCATGGGGAGCAAACTGACGCCATGCCCGGCAGGATTTTAAGAAGTAACTAAATGCCTATTAGCCACCTTAGGAGAAATAGATACCTCGATCAGATGGAATATAGAAGGAATAGATGAATAATGCCAACTGAAACCAAGCTCTTTAACCACATGCGAGCCTTTGACGTGATGAAGAAATTCGGTCTTGATGCCATCATTGCAACAAGCCCAGAGAACGTACATTATGCGACCGGCTTTGTAAGCAATGCTCCATTCTGTTTCAGGGATATGGTTTTTTTCGCTGTGGCGTCTTCTGATCAAAATCAGACAGCTTTGGTGGTTCCTAAAGGTGAGATTTGTAATATTCTTGACCATGTACCTTGGACCTCTGACATTGTCCTTTATGGTGATAGCACCATGCAGGTTCCATTAAATCTTAAGGCTTTGGATGGCTTGGAAAGAGGGTATTACAACTATCTTGTTAACCATGGGAACGGTCACGATGAGGCAGTTGAGGCTTTTGATAGTGTACTAAGGACACGTGGCTTGCAAGAGGGAAGGATTGGGTTCGATGAGCGAGGGGTTGCCCCTCATATTTTGCGGCGAATTCGAAATATGTTGCCGAAAGCTGAACTTATCGATGCCTTCCAAATCTGGCGAGAGATACGTGCTATAAAAACTGCACCAGAAGTGAATAAACTTCGCGAAGCGGCAAGAAGAAATGAGGCTGCATTGCGCCAAGTTTATGAATCTGTAAGGGTAGGCGCGGATCAAGGCATCCTGCAAGAAATTTACCATCGAAATCTTGTGGAGAACGGTGCAAGCTTCCGATATTGGGACGCTGGTTTAGGGACACAATCAAGCACGTGCTTCCCTTTCTCTCCGTACAAGGCGCAGTTAAAGGATCTCGTTCGAGTGGATGCGGCTTGTACTCTCGAATACTACTACTCGGACACTGGCAGGACGTTGATTCTTGGAGCGCCTAATGAGAAAAAAATAAAGTACTTTGAGGCGATTCATGCTGGCATCAAAGCTGGTTTGAATTCAGTCAAGCCCGGGGTGGCTACCTCAGATGTTTTCCATACGATAATGGAAGCGGTCGCAGAAGCGGGAATTCCCCATCACACACGAACCCAATGCGGTCATGGGATCGGGCTTGAGTTTTATGAGATTCCACTGATCAGTCCATCAAAAACGCGAGAAAGGCTTCTCTTGGAGGAGGGAATGGTCTTAAATCTGGAAACGCCGTATTATGAGTTAGGCTTTGGCGGAATCCAGATTGAGGAGACGGTTGTGGTAACCAATAGTGGTTGTGAACGCCTCACACAAGAATCGATGGATCTCATTGTGTGCTGAGTATTATCAATTGCTTTAAGGTAAAGAAATAATTGCTTGTCTGAACCACAACCCATTAGCTTCGATCAGTTTATCAGAAAATTCCCTTCCCTCTGGCTGGACACAAATCTAAGAGATCAAACTACTGAACATGTAAGGAAATCCCGCTGACGCATCGTCACCCTGCACGATGATCCCACCGGCACTCGGACCGCGCACGACATCTGGGTCGTCACGCAGTGGGATGTTGACTCCCTCTTTAAAGTTTTAGCGGACGATGAGCCAGCGGTCTATATCCTCACCAATTCACGCAGTTCATCCCTGCCTGAGGCTCGGAATCCCAATCGCGCAATCGACTTCGTTGAGAAGACGGGCGTGGATCTTCTTGCACCAGCCATTGGAACAGTGCATGGGCTTTGTAAATCTGCAAAGCCAAAGTTAGATTTCGATCATTTCGAGAGAATCTTTTAAAACCTTAATGGAACCTCTGTAAAAACACCATTGGTCATCCATGGTAGTACCGGGCTTACTCGTGAGCATATCCAGAGGTTGATTAATTTGGGATGTTCAAAATTTAATATATCCACCGATA
>Ga0180438_10005068_pt1 | contig 18572 bp, 15 predicted proteins | sample SS_ome_12_FD_132455 | JGI IMG/M metagenome (GOLD analysis project Ga0180438, IMG submission 132455) | Hypersaline lake sediment archaeal communities from the Salton Sea, California, USA - SS_3_D_2 metaG | ecosystem: Environmental > Aquatic > Non-marine Saline and Alkaline > Hypersaline >...
AAGTCCAGACCTGATTGTTCCAGGAGGGCGCCGCTGTTAGAAATATGGACGGCCCCCATGCATACGCCAACTCGCCTGCTTTTCTCCACGGCTTCGCCAAATGCCTGAATTTGGCGGACCGTGAAGGGATGGTTCGGCTGATCCGAGACAGCAAGGTGGGTGAATATTCCTTCCAATCCAAGCCCCTTAAGGGGCACGAGGCTGCGCAAGAATCCGTCCAGCTCTTCCAGGGGAACTCCAAGGCGGGTCATGCCGGTGTCCACTTTTATGTGAACGGGAGTCGCCACGCCTTGTTTGAGGCTCTTCTGGGAGAGCATTTCTGCCACGTCTTGTTGGAAAAGGGCTGGCGTGAGTCTGTTATCCACAGTAAGGGAGACTTCCTCGGGTGTGATGCCCATCATGATCAAGACGGGAACCGTGACGCCCGCTTTTCTGAGGTCCAGGGCTTCCTCCAGTTCGAATACGCCGAGATAGTCAACGCCGGCAGCCTCAAGGGTTCTGGCCACAGGGATCATGCCGTGGCCATAGGCATCTGATTTTACCACGGCAAGGATGCGGGCCTCGGGGCCTGCCAACCGCCTGATCTCGACGAAGTTGTCTCTGATGGCACCGAGATCGATACTTACCTCGTTGGGCATCATGCTCTACGCTCCAAGGGGAGTCTGACCCTAAAGGTGGTACCCTTATTCTCGACGCTTTCCACGCTGATGGTCCCCCGAAAAGACTCGACAATGCGGAGGCTGATGGCAAGGCCGAGGCCAGTGCCTTTTCCAGGGGGTTTCGTGGTGTAGAAGGGGTGAAAGATCTTATCCAGCTCTTGTGCCCGGATCCCCTTGCCTGTATCAGAGACAGCGATTTCCACAAGGTCTCCCGGGAGCTTTTCGGCCTCTGGGCCTTTTCCTCCTTCCGAGGCGACAGGACCGGTGGTAATGGTAAGCCTGCCGCCCTCTTCCATGGCATCACAGGCGTTAAACATGAGGTTGATCAGGACCTGTCTGAGCTGGTCGGGATCGGCCCATACGGTCTCCAAATTCTTGTCAATGCGGGTTTCAAGCTGCACAGAAGCCATGAGTTTTTGGTGAGACAGGAAAGAGACGCTTTCTGAAACAAGGACATTGATATCCACGGGGGCGGACACGGCTACAGAGGGCCTTGAAAAATCGAGGAGCTCGCGGACAATCGTGTCTATCCTGGTAATCTCCTTTTCGATACGTAAGAGGTAGTCTTTGGCCTCTTCGTCGTCTCGTGTATGGCTTGCCAGAAGGTTGGTGTACCCCAGAATAGCGCCTATGGGATTGCCCACCTCGTGGGCCACCCCTGCGGCGAGCCGTCCGAGGGAAGAGAGTTTTTCCGAGCGAAAGACCTCTTCTCTCGCCTCTTTGAGAGAACGGATCTGGCCCTCCATCCGCTCCTTGTTTTCGGCCAGGCGTTTGACCATGCGGTTCAGAGAAATCGTAAGGCGGGAGATCTCGTTACGATCCGCCTCCCCAGCCATGGGAAAGGGTTCAGTGTCTTCGAACTGCTCCACCGTGTCCACCAGGTGTTTGACCGGACCAATCACGATTCTGGAAAGGAGAAAGTTCCCAAAGAGCAGTAGAACGAGGGCGTTTAGTCCGGTGTAGAACAAAAGGAGCCGTCCAGACCTGCTCAGCCCCTCAAGCACCCGGTCGATGCGAACAGGCACCTGGATGGCCGCGATGCATTCCTTTCCGTGAAAAAGAGGGGCCGTGATAACAAGGAGCCCCAGGTCTCTATGTATCTGCGTCATCGTTTCTTGGGTGTCTAGGGCCGAGGAGACCTGTGGCGCGCCAAGGCCGGTCAACCGCTCCGGCGCGTTTTCACCGGTCCACAGGGTGCCATCCTTTCCCACAATGACGATTTCGTCAAAGAGCCCAGACGGTGCGACCCAGGCAGACTCCCGTTCAAGCCATTGCTGGAGGGACGGCAGCGGCGGCGTACCCTGCCCTTTTTCCAGATCATCTACTGCCGCCTGTCTGACCTCCACCACGGCCATCCCGTCTGCTGCTTTGTACTGCACGAGGTCCCGTTCCGTGACCCTCAACACCACAAAGCCTGTCAACATCATGGCAGCGACCAGGAGGAGCGTCAGGCTGAGCAGAATCTGGATTCGCAGTCCTGGTCTGAAAGTCTTCAAGTTCCCTATCCCATGAAACCCAGATACCAGCTTATGATTCCCTGCCCCCAGAACAGGAAAAGGAGGGCTCCAAGGCTGAGAAAGGGGCCAAAAGGAACGGCCATCTTGCGCCCCCCGTTTGTATGCAGCGCCACGGCTATGCCCACCACGGTTCCTACGGCCGATCCCACGAAGATGGTGAAGATAATCGCCTTCCACCCCAAGAAGGCCCCGATCATGGCCAGGAGTTTGATGTCTCCGCCTCCCATGCCTTCTTTCTTTGTAAAAAGGTAGTATCCTGAGGCAACCAAGAAGAGGAGCCCACCCCCTAGAAGGATGCCCAGAAGGGATTCTTTGTAGGTGATGTGGTCCAGGAACAAGGAAGACAGAAAGCCGACCACGATGCCTGGATAGGTGATCACATCGGGGATGATCTGGTGATCAATGTCTATGAAGGTGACGACCAGAAGGGCTGCCACAAAGGCGTATAGAAAAATGCTTTCCATTGCAAGGCCATGGCGGTTGAACACTGCCACGGCAAAGAGGCCTGCGGCCGTTTCCACCAAGGGATATCTCAAAGAGATGGCGGCCCCGCAGTGGCGACACCGTCCCCGAAGCCAGATGTAACTCAGGATCGGTATGTTGTCGTAAAAGGCGATCTGTGTCTCGCAACGGGGGCACATGGACCGAGGGCGGACAATGGAAAGGGAGCCGGGAAGTCGGTATATGCACACGTTCAAGAAACTGCCTACGGCTGCGCCGAAGACAAAGACGAAAACCGCACAAATTAAAGGCCACTCCATTCTGCCATCTCTATCACCGCTCCTGTATTGGAGAGGACGTGTGGTGTCTCATACTAAATGGACACACCTCTGGGTCCCTTCGAAAGAGTTGTTGGCAGCGAGCTGCTGTCAGCATCTCAGGTGTGCACCTCTTGCCGTGTTCATGTGCCCCCGTGACCAAGGATACAGAAAAACGCCGAAGTTGGACTCTTAACCAAGCCGTTAACATATCACAAGAAGTTGTAGGGAATGAGTACAGGCTGAGGGCCAAAAAATCAAGATTTTTGTTGTCATCAAAGGACATTATCCTTATATTATGTAGTTATGAAAGGCCCTGTCCCATGGTTTTGAGTGTGATGTCCTGCGGGCGGTCTCGGTTCAGTTTAGGAGGTATCCCCCGGGTTTTCGATAGGGTATCAAGTGGTTCTGAAAGGAAATTTCCGTGGCCCGAATAGACACTGAAGATGCAGTGGACATCATACAAGAAGATGATGAAACCATAGAGATCCCGGACACCCTTCCTCTCCTTCCGGTTCGGGACATCGTGGTCTTCACTTATATGGTCCTTCCTTTGTTTGTGGGAAGAGACAGGTCGGTGAGGGCTGTAGATGCCTCCATGGCCAATGACCGGCTGCTGCTCCTTGCCACCCAACGCGACTCCGGTGTTGAAAATCCTAAGCCTGAGGACATTTACGAAGTAGGCACCGTGGCCGTGGTCCTGCGCATGCTGAAGCTGCCTGACGGCAGAGCAAAGCTGCTGGTTCAGGGGCTGGCCAAAGCCCGTATCGAGGAATACACAGAAACTAAGCCCTTTTATCAGGTGAAGATCGAAAAGCTGGAGGTACAGAAGGAAGGGGAAATCAATCTTGAGACCGAGGCCTTGATGCGCAATGTGTGCGAACAGAGCGAGAAGATACTAGAACTCCGGGGGGAGTTGACGGGTGATGTAAGTTCTATTCTCTACAGCATAGACGAGCCTAGCCGCCTGGCCGATCTTGTGGCCTCAAACCTTAGGCTGAAGACCCAACAGGCCCAAGAGCTGCTCGAAGTCAATGACCCCTGTGAGAAACTGCATAAGGTGAACAATCTCTTGAGCAAAGAGCTGGAGGTCTCTGCCATGCAAGCCAAGATCCAGTCTCATGCCAGAGAGGAGATATCAAAGACCCAGCGGGAGTACTACCTCAGGGAGCAGATGCGCGCTATCCACAATGAATTGGGAGACATGGACGAAAGGGCTCAGGAGGTTGCGGAGTATGAGAGAAAGATCAAAGGGGCCAAGATGCCCAAGGAGGGAGAAAAGGAGGCGCACAAACAACTAAGGCGCCTGGAGCAGATGCATCCAGACGCGGCCGAGGCCTCGGTGGTACGCACCTACCTGGATTGGGTGGTGGAGGTGCCGTGGAGGAAGTCCACCAAAGACGTGCTGGACGTGAGAGCTGCCCAGAAGGTTCTGGACGAGGACCATTACGATCTGACGAAGGTCAAGGACCGCATCCTGGAGTACTTGAGTGTACGCAAACTGAATAAAGACATGAAGGGACCTATCCTGTGTTTTGTGGGCCCGCCCGGGGTGGGCAAGACCTCCTTGGGCAGATCCATTGCCAGGGCCATGAACAGGAAATTCTATCGCATCTCCCTGGGGGGCATTCGGGACGAGGCCGAGATCCGGGGGCACCGCCGCACCTACATCGGGGCCCTGCCCGGAAGAATCATCCAGGGCCTAAAGCAATGTGGTACCAACAACCCTGTGTACATGATGGACGAAGTGGACAAGATTGGTGCGGATTTTCGCGGCGACCCGGCTGCAGCCCTGCTGGAAGTACTGGATCCGGAGCAAAACGTCAGTTTCAGTGACCATTATCTCAACCTGCCCTTTGATTTGTCCAAGGTCATGTTCATTACCACGGCAAACCTTTCCGATCCGATCCCCTCGGCACTCAGGGACCGGATGGAGATCATTGAGTTGGCCGGGTACACAGAAGAGGAAAAACTCGCCATTGCGCAGCAGTTCTTGATGCCCCGTCAGATTAAGGAAAATGGGATCACCGCAAAGCAGATCAACCTGGGCCCCGGGGCCCTCCGGAAGATCATATCAGAGTACACCCTTGAGGCCGGTCTCAGGAACCTGGAGCGTGAAATTGCCACTGTTTGCCGCAAGGTGGCTCGGAAAGTAGCAGAGGGAGAAAAGGGGCCATTTCGGATTACCGCTGCCAATATCCACCAATATCTGGGAGTTCCGAAATACTTGCCCGAGTTGGATCAGGCCTTCCATGAGGTGGGGGTGGCCACCGGGCTTGCCTGGACCCAGGTGGGCGGAGAAGTGCTCTACGTAGAAGCCACCACCATGAAAGGCAAAGGGGACTTGATCCTCACAGGCCAGTTGGGCGAGGTGATGCAGGAGTCCGCAAAGGCGGCCCTCACCTATGCCCGGTCTCATGCGAAGGCCCTTGGAATCAAGGGCAACTTCCAACAGGATGCAGACATCCACGTTCACGTGCCTGCGGGAGCCATTCCCAAGGACGGGCCTTCAGCCGGGGTCACCATGGCCGTGGCGCTGGTTTCCTCCTTGACTGAAAGACCTGTGAGCAGGGATGTGGCCATGACCGGAGAAATTACCCTTCGCGGCAGGGTCCTTCCCATCGGGGGGCTTAAAGAAAAGGCCTTGGCCGCCCTCCGTGCCAATGTGCGCAAAATCATCATACCGGAAAAGAACAAGAAAGACCTGGCTGAGATCCCCTCCAATATCAAGCGTAAGCTCACCTTCTTTCCGGTCGACCATGTGGATAGCGTCCTAGACCTTTCCCTCCAGCCAAAACCCGGGAAGAAGCCTCCCCAGGCAAAAAGCAAGGGCAAGCCGAGCAGGGCAAGGGGATAGAAGGGCACGGTGAAGATTCTTGCTGTAGATACATCCACGCGCACCGGCAGTGTGGCTCTCCTGGAGGATGACACCATGGTGGCAGAACTCCAGGTGAGCAGCGCCGAGACCCATGCAAAACGTCTCATGGCCGTCATCGACGCCACCCTTGACTTGGCAGGCCTTGGCCTGGAGGCAGTGGACGCCTTTGCCGTTACCGTCGGCCCGGGCAGCTTTACGGGGCTGCGCATCGGGATAAGCGCTGTAAAGGGGTTGGCCTTTGCTACAGGAAAGCCGGTGACCGGTGTTTCCACCCTTGAGGCCCTGGCATACCAGTTTCCTTGGTCTCCCGGTCTCGTCTGTCCCCTCTTGGATGCCCGAAAGGACGAGGTTTACACGGCCCTATACCGCTGTGGGGGCCGTGAGACCGTTGAAAAGGTTTCCTCAGACTGTGCCGTTCGCCCCAAGGAATGGCTGGAAAGGATTCAGGAAGACTGTCTCTTTGTGGGCGATGGCGCGGTGGCATACAAAGACATGATTGAAAAGATCGTGGGCCGGGGGGCCAGGTTTGCCCCCTTTTATCTTCATGCACCGCGGGCATCGGTGGTAGGGGCTTTAGGGATGGAGCAGATCAAAAGGGGTGAGACGGCCGATGTGAGCGAGCTGGTTCCCTTCTACATACGCCAGTCAGACGCTGAAATAAAGCTGGCCCAGGGCAAGCTAGGTTGACAACTATTGGCTTCAAGGTATAATGCCATTTTTCAATGTCTTCCCAAAAGAATCGAGGTGACACATGGCTTCCTGTAAAGATCCAAGGCCCGCCAACGAGCGGCTGATCCCCATGGCTTCCGAGGGTTTTTTGCCCATAGCGGTCTCGGCCTTTGTAGCCGTCTATCTCGGCGCCCTGGGATTTGGTGTCACGGCTCTGTTTTTTGGGGCCGTCACGGTTTTTTTGGCCTTTTTCTTTAGGGACCCTGAGCGGGAGACCCCTGAGCAAGCAGGGGTTGTGGTCTCTCCTGCTGACGGCAAGGTGGTGGAGGTAGGGGTTGTCCATAGCAGCGAGTTCGGTTCTGATGAAGCCCTTAAGATCAGCGTGTTCATGACGGTCTTTAACGTCCACGTGAACCGGATACCCTTTGACGGCAGGGTCGCGGAGATTTCCTATCATCCGGGTAAATTCTTCTCAGCAAACCTGGACAAGGCCTCCAGGGACAATGAACGAAACGCTGTGACCTTGGAGATAGAGGGTGGGCGAAAACTCACGGTGGTGCAGGTGGCGGGGTTGATTGCCAGGCGCATCGTGTGCAAGGTACACGAAGGGGAGCGGTTGAAGCGTGGTGAGCGCTTTGGCATGATCTGTTTTGGGTCTCGCCTGGATGTCTATCTTCCCTCAGACACAAGGCCTGCCGTGGCTGTGGGGGAAAAGGTCTTGGCCGGAGTATCGGTCCTGGGGCATTTGACATGAAGAAGAAAAGCCGGTCCAAAAAGAGACGCTCGCAACGAGGCATCTATGTCCTTCCCAACCTGCTCACCTCTGCCAATCTTTTCTGTGGATTTTATGCGATCATCGCCGTGGTCCAAAGCCATTTTGTAAAGGGGGCTGTTGCTATTATGGTGGCGGCCGTCTTTGACTGGCTGGACGGAAAGATCGCCCGCGTCACCCACGCGGTGAGTAAGTTTGGCCTTGAGTATGATTCCTTGTGCGACTGCATCTCCTTTGGGGTGGCCCCTGGACTGCTGGTCTATCTGTGGGCCCTTCAACCCTTTGGTCGACTGGGATGGCTGGCGGCGCTGCTCTATGTTGCCTGCGGTACCCTGCGCCTGGCCCGGTTTAACACACAAGCGGGCCAGGTGAGCTCTGACCATTTTAACGGCCTGCCCATCCCGGCGGCAGCCTTTATGATTGCCTCAACGGTTCTGCTTCAGCACCGTTTAGGGGGGAGCGGGACCACAAAGCAGGTCACCATCCTTATCATGATCTATGTGTTGTCCTTTTTGATGGTGAGCACCATCAAGTATTTCAGTTTTAAGCAGGCAGGCCTTTTCAAGAAGATGAAGTTCAACATGCTGGTGGGCGTGATCCTCTTCGCTATCGTGGTTGCAGCAGAGCCCACGGTCACCTTTTTTGTCATCATGCTTTGCTATGTTCTCTCTGGCCCTGTTCAGGCTCTGTGGAAGAGGGGAACCCTCGGAAGGGGCGAAGAAGATAGTGTCAAAGAGAGTGCAGAGATTCCATCACAGGAGTCCTTGTAGACGTGTCCCAAACCATTACGGAAAAAATCCTGGCGGCCCACGCCGGGCAAGAAACAGTCCAACCGGGAGAGCTTCTTTCGGCCCGGATCGATTTGGCCCTGGCAAACGACATCACAGCGCCCATTGCCATTGAGCTCTTTGAGCAATCTGAGACCGCATCGGTCTTTGACCGTGAGAAGATCGCCCTGGTCCCCGATCACTTTGTGCCCAACAAGGACGTAAACTCTGCCAAGCAGGTGCAGGTAATGCGAAGGTTTGCCAAGAAACACGGCATCAAGCACTTCTTTGAACTGGGCGAGATGGGGATCGAGCATGTGCTTTTGCCTGAACAGGGGTTAGTGCTTCCTGGAGAAGTGGTCATTGGCGCTGACAGCCATACCTGTACTTATGGCGCCCTGGGTGCCTTTGCCACAGGGGTAGGAAGCACGGACATTGCAGCAGCCATGATTTCAGGAGAAGTCTGGTTTAAGGTCCCCGAGTCGATGAAGTTCAGCTATGGGGGAGCGCTTCAAAAATGGGTTACGGGAAAGGATCTGATCCTTTACACTATTGGAGACATAGGCGTGGACGGGGCCACTTACAAGGCCATGGAGTTTGTGGGCCCTGTGATTGATGCCCTTCCCATGTCCGACCGCATGACCATGGCGAACATGGCTATTGAGGCCGGGGCCAAAAACGGCATCATGGCACCAGACCAGGTAACGCTCGACTACGTGAGCTCCCGGGCAAAGAGGTCTTTTACTGCCTATAAGAGCGATCCTGACGCCCACTACCAGGAAGAGCGATCCTATGATGTCTCCAAGATGGAGCCACAGGTGGCCTTTCCCCATCTTCCGGAAAACACGCGCCCCGTGTCTGAAGTGGGCACCGTGCCCATTGATCAGGCGGTCATCGGGTCTTGCACCAACGGCCGCATCGAGGATCTTCGACTGGCGGCCCAAGTCTTAAAAGGACATTGTGTAGACGGAAATGTGCGCCTCATCATCATACCTGGTTCGCCGACCATCTACCGGCAGGCCATGGACGAGGGTCTTTTTGAGGTCTTTTTGGATGCCAAGGGGATCGTGAGTCCACCCACGTGCGGGCCCTGCCTGGGGGGCTTTATGGGCATACTGGGCCCTGGAGAACGGGCCATTTCTACTACCAACCGAAACTTCTTGGGCCGGATGGGTCATTCCACCAGCGAGGTCTATCTTGCCAATCCGGCCGTGGCCGCAGCCTCGGCCGTACTGGGGCGCATCGGCAGCCCGGAAGAGTTGTAGATATGTCTCATAGGCCTCTGTGACCTCAAGCGGCCCCTCAATCCCTCGGTGTTCATTCCTCGGGGCTTGCCGAGAGGCCGTCATTCCGGCGCACGCCGGAATCTAGGAAATCGACTGGATGCCGGATCAGGTTTGGCATGACATGATGACCCGTAGCTCACTATGGGGTCGTTCATTGTCTTCAGATAGGGACGAGAGTATGAAAATAGAAGGAACAGTCTGGAAGTTCGGCGATAATATAGATACCGACGTGATCATCCCTGCCCCCTATCTGGTTACTACGGACAGCCAAGACTTGGGCAAACACTGTATGGAGCCTGTAGATCCCAAGTTTGCTGAAAAGATCCAGGCTGGAGACATCATTGTGGCAGGGAGGAATTTTGGCTGCGGCTCCTCCAGGGAGCATGCCCCCATGGCCATAAAAGGAGCAGGCATCTCATGCGTGGTGGCAGAGAGCTTTGCCCGGATCTTCTTTAGAAATTCATTCAACATGGGTCTTCCCATCTTTGAGGCACCAGGGGTGTCCGATGGGATTGACCCCGGAGATCACATATCCGTGGACCAAGACACGGGCGAGATCATAGACCACACCAACGGCAAGCGTTTTTCCGCCAACCCCATCCCCCCCTTTATGCAAGGCCTCATCGAGGCCGGCGGCCTCATGGCCTATGTGTTGAAGAAACGGCAGGGCTGAAGGTTCACGGCCCAGCATCCGGTACCTGCGATCACAGATTCCCCTCCACCCTCTCGGTGACAACGTTCTGGTTTGCTGTACGCAGACGAGTGGTCATATTTGCGAAATCGGTACTTATTGAGAAGTACGTACGGTGGCAAGATATCGCCACTAGCCGCTCACCGTCTTCTAGTTGTGATCTCAACACTGGACCCTTGACTCCAAGGCACAAGGTCACTCGCTCACTCCACCAGAATGACTTGACACCGCCGCACTTTTCCTATAGCAGGCATTGCGCCAAGGAACGAAGCGGCTGTTCCAATGGGAGGCCATATCTTGACTATGCTGGACCACAAAAGGGGGAATTGAGATGAGAGGGCACACACACAATATCTGGATCGTTTTATGCGTCTTCTTGGTTTTTCTTGTTGTGTTGGGGAATGGTTTTGCATCAGAAGAACTGGGCACAGAGACCAATGACACATACTATGAAGAGGATGGGGAAAGTGAATATGGGGATGCGGAGCCCGATGTTAACGTGGACGATGAGGAAGTAGATGATGAGGAATATGTAGAAGAAGCGTATTCTGAGGACTACCCAGATGAGGCAGAACAAACCGACGAGGGGGACGAGTCTGCACCTTCAGATAGGGACCATGAATCCCTCCCAGAGGAAGCATATGACGAAGAGCCTGCGCCAGAAACATCCGAGTATCGCGATGACACGGAAGAATAGGTCAGCCAGAGGGTGAGGGGTCACAGTATTCAGAAGAATAAGCATTCGGATTAGAGGTTTCTTTCATGCCTTCTCTCTCGGACAAGACCGATGCCTCATCACTGGGGCAAGTCTTCTGGCATTTGGGCTTCATTGCCGTGGGAAGTCTGTTGTGTGCACTGGCAGCCAACGGAATCCTGATTCCCCAGGGGTTTCTGACGGGCGGAGTTGCAGCGCTGGCCGGCCCGGAAGTCTGCTCGATGTTGTAATAAGCAACTATTTGAAAGCCCATGGGTTTCGGGCATTCAGGACCAATTTCGGCACAACGCTTCTGGTGAACCCCATAAGCGAGCCCATTCTCCACCGGAAAGCTACCGCAGCCCCCGTAGGTTCTGCGTAGCTCTCCCCACAGGGAGAACATTCCCCGCAGCTTGCCCCGGGGAGGGTTCAATCTTTCCAACAATGTCATCTTGCCGTCCACTTCCTCGGAAAGGCCAGGGAAATGGCTCCAGGTGCTTGAAAAAGCTTACGCTTACGGTATACGGCGCAAATCCCCTTCATTTTTCTAATGACTTATGAGGTAAGATAACGCCCTCAATCTACCAGCAAGAAGACCATTGAACTGACAAAACAACCACCACCACCCTCCCCACCGTCAGAATTCTCTGGAGCCCCGCGCACCAGGCGGACGTAGTTAAAGACACGTCGCACGTCGCCCTGAGGCCCGAAGCCCAAATTCGGGTAATCGTTCTCATTGCCGTCCTTGGGATCGCTCCGCTGGCATCCTGCGCCGTGAGCATCGACAACGTTCACGCCGTCGAGCGATCCCAGGCCCCGCCCGAACGCCACGTACACCGCGGCCGCCGCGCTGCCACTGGCTCCCAGGTGGGTGGTGCCGGTCCAGTAAAACGGATAGTCCGTCTCACCGGCCATATTCGTGATCTCAGTGGTGTTGAAGACGGGATCGATGGCCGCCGAGCCGGTGGTGTCGGGCGAACGCCTGTAGTGGACAATGCTCTGCAACTCCTTGGCATTCGGCAGACGCCAGTCGTCGTGACCAAGATAGTTCTCATCGTTTTTCGCCTGTACCCACGCGAGAGCGTCTTCCCAGTTCATTCCATCGCCCCCACTGTCGGCCTGTGACCACATCAGACCCGTGGCCTTGTCCGTTACCGTCCCGTCGCCATTGTCGGTGAAGTTGTTGATGCCGTAATTTGGATTGCCTCGAACGAAGTAGACAAACTCTATCTTGTCACCTTCGAATAGCATCGTGCCGTAGCCCTTGATTCGGCCATCGGCGAAATTCACACCAAAAACCGTGTGGTCGCCGGCCATGGTCGTGCTGACGTACTCGGTGCTCGACCAGAACTGGGAGTCGATGATCCGCTCGCCGGCAGCGGTATCACCGTAGGCAAAGGCGAAGTAGTCGGTATCGATGAAGGGTATCAGGCCTGCGGTACTACTGCCCTCGGGCGGGGGATCGGTGCCTTGGAAGTCGATCAAGGAGTACAATTCCTTGATACTCGGCAGCCGCCAGTCGTCATAGCCGCCGAAGGCGCTCGCGTTGAGCTTGTCCGCGTACGTTTGGGCCTGAGCAAACGTGAGCTTGTCGCTGGCGTCGATGTCGCCGTCGCCGTCTAGGTCGGGGCTCTGCGTCCAAATCAGATCGGTGACCTTGTCGTACACGGTCAGTCCGTCCGCGCTGAGCGTGTAGCTCGGCTGATTGCTGTCGTATTGGGCATCCTGGCCGTAGAAGGCTCCATCCTCAGCGGGGCACGCGATTCGCTGCGTGTTGCCATAACATCTGCCTTGGCCGGTGTCGACGACAACGTAATTGACTGCCCACACGTCTTGTTGAGTAAAAGCACATGCCACCCCGAAAAGCAAAGTCACGATGACGACTCTGGTACGCCAGGTATGATGTGTCTTCATGGTGTTTTCTCCCTTCACGGCCCGCTCAATCTTTGGCTGCATTGGTGCGACTTCTCCGCTATTGTGTTCATGCAAAACCTAGTCCTGGTCTTGTCTTTATAGATCTCAGTCAGTTATAGGCTGACAGTGATCAATTAATCACAAATCTGTAACCTGATGTGTATCATGATTCTTCTCCGTTACGTTGGTTCTTTGCTGTACCCGTCTTCTGAAAAGTGCAGGGGTAGGTCTCAACATGTGACAACCGGGTCGAATGTTGACGGGCTGTTGCTCAAATCCATTTTCGCTGGGCCTGAAACGTTTTTTGACAAATCTAGGGCTCACTCCAGGTGATGTCAAAACTCTCCGCCTTCGGCGGATCAAACAGTTGACATCACGGGTCTTCCGCTTCGCCAAGATGTGTTGACGAAAAACGCTTCAATAAGCGCTCAAACGGATTTTGGTTTGGGCAACAGCCCGTTGAGATCTGATCCCCTGTCTCTCTATCCTGCATGTTATTGTCTGGAGCTTTTCCCCATTTTACACGTGAATTCTCATGTTGCATTGAATGGGGCCGAAGGTTCTATTGGCCTCCGAAGCCAGGTCCCCTGTCGGATGGTGCCCCGGAATGGGGCGGCGGTCCAGTGGGGGCTTCGCCTTGATCAATGAAGCCATCCCTGTCTAGATCCAGTTCATAGAAGTGGGTGTCAGGTCCTGGGAACTCATCCTGCGATATCAGGCCATCATTGTCGGCATCGATAGGCGGAGGAGGCGGCTCGAATCCGGAACGGTCTGCGCCGCCAGCCTGAGCTTCGGCCTGGCGCAGATCCCCAAACCTGGAAAAATCTATGCCACCCACTTCCAGGGCAAAAGCCCTTCCTGATAACGCAATGCTCACACCAACCAGAATAACTACAATTTCTTTCCCATACTTTCTCATGATAGCCTCCTTTTATTTGATGTTTCCTGTTCCCGTGCCTTTGAGATACTACTTTGTAAAAGGCACGGGTAACATGGTTGGCCGTAAAGGTAACAATCAATTGTGGAGACATTATGAAGGAAGCATGTGAAGGTTATGGAGATCCATAATTCATTTGAAATCCCCATCATACTGGTCTATTTGTGGTCGTGTTGAAGCGCAAAACAGATAGCTATCGGAATCACGATTCTCAGTGGGGTCTCGGTGAGATTACGACTCTCATATAAGCTCTTTGCAGCATTCTTAGCGACGGCTCTGATTCTTGTGAGCTTGATTGTTCTCATCCAGTATCATGCTTCTTCAAGCTTCGCAGACTATGTGAACAATTAGGTTACAAACTCATATCTCCTGGAGAATAGAGACCGCCCTTCATCAGCAGGACCAAGATCCGAGTTTCTACCTATTGGCCGCAACTAACCCGGTTTCGTATGTCCGAAGCCGGATGCTTACTCTTCCGTTAATGGTATTTCAGACGATTGAACCTACGGGGAGTGCGCTCGCCTATGCCCTTCACCATTTGAAGAACCCCTGAACCTTCCTGCTGGCCTGCAATGTCAAGGGGCTGGAATGACGAGGGGGGACTGTAGTCGTTGACTTCACGAAGGGAGAAAATGGACTTTTTGGAGAAACATCAGGTGTAACAACCTAACAATCGAATGAATGAACACAGATTCGAGCCGAACTTCAGAGTTTTAACAAATGCTATCCATCCAACCTTTTGAAACTCGATTATTTTTTGTGTCCTTTACAAATGAAAGACCTGAATAGGCTCAGCTCGTGGTAGTAGTGGGGTCTGCTGGCTGGCTTTACAGCTGCCTCTGTTTCGTCGCAACGTTCTTCCCAGTGCCTGACCGTTCTGAACTGAAGTTCATAATGGTCTTGACTTTTCTGAAGAGTACTTCATAACTGGTTTTATCGCTACCTGAAAAGGGCAAAACCCTACGAGATCGTTTACAGGCAGAAACGCAAAAAGTCCAATCAGGGGCCTTCTGTGTGTTTGGGGGAACTGGGGGAGATTCTGATGGCCAAAGAACCGACCTATGAAGAAGTGGAACAGAGGGTTAAGCAGTTCGAGAGAAAAGCCCGTCAAGAGGGGCCCCAAGACGACCAGAAGGCCACATTGCTGAGGTTTGCCGAGGCGTCCGGGCAAGGGCTCGGCATGGCAGACCTTGAGGGCTATGTCACCTATGCCAATCCTACGCTTTGTCGATTAATGGGTGAGGAAAGACCGGAAGATCCCATCGGTAAACACGTTCGCACTTACGTTCCCGAAGAAGAGTTGTCAAGGCTGGAAGATGAGATACTGCCTGCCGTTTTTAAGGACGGCCAAAAAACGGTCGAGATCTCTTTTTTGTCCATCAAAGGCCACTTGACCCCAACAATTCAGAATGTCTTCCTGATCCCAGACGACAAAGGCGAACCTCTTTATATCGCCAACGTCATTACCGATATTACCGATCGCAAGGAGATGGAGATGGCCTTGCGGGAGAACATGGATCGGCTGGAGATTGCCTATGACCAGTCTATTGTGTTTGCCGAGGAGCTGACGGAAGAGATCATCGAACGAAGGCAGGCGGAGGAGGCTTTGAGAGAGAGCGAGCAGAGGTCTAGGGAATTAGCGGAGCTCTTGCCCGTATCTGTGTTCGAATTGGACGTGTATGGAAAATTCACATACACTAATCGCTGTGGTCTTGAAACCTTCGGCTATACCCGTGAGGATCTTCATGGGGGAGTGAAGGCCCTTCAGCTCTTTGCCCAGGAGGAGAGGCAAAGAGTTGAGGAGAATATTCGCAAGAGGATGGCAGGTGAAGAATTCGAAGACCACGAATATACGATGTTGAAGAAGGATGGTACCAGGCTCTGTGGTCTCTTGTCCACGGCGCCTATCATCCGCAACGGCAACCCTGCTGGCGTGAGGGGAATTGTCCTGGACATCACCGATCGCAAAGACGCCGAGGAGGCGCTACGAGAAAGCGAGGGCAAATACCGCAGTGTGGTGGAGCGAGCAAGTGATGGTATAGGCATTGTTCAAGATGGCCTATTGAAGTACGCAAACCCTCGTTTGGCAGACATAGGAGGTTATGCCGTTGAGGAGGTGATGGGCAAGCCCTTTGCGGACTTCGTTCATCCTGATGACGTTGCCGAAACGGTTGAGTGCTACACGAGGAGGCTACAGGGGGACGACGCGCCCGCAAGATACGAGACAAAGCTTCTGCACAAAAGCGGAAGAACGGTACAAGCAGAGGTCAGTGGAGGTGTTATTACCTATCAGAACAGGACGGCCGACCTCGCGATCGTACGCGATATTACGGAGCGCAAGCGGGCGGAGGAGGCCCTTCGAGAGAGTGAAGAAAGATACTCACAGCTCTTTGCAACGGTACCGGATGCTTCTATGATTTTCGACGCGGAGACGAGGCGCTTTCTTGACGTGAATGCCAGCGCCTTGGATCTATATGGATACACCGAGGAAGAATTCCTGAACCTCAAATTGTCTGATATCACGGCGGAGAGCGACGCTTCGGATACATCCGTCGAGCAAACCCTAGCCGGTGAACTGACCCAAGTTCCGCTCCGTTATCATAAGAAGAAGGATGGGACCGTATTCCCCGTAGAGATATCAGCTGGTACGTTCCATCTGGGCGCTCGCAATGTGCTTTGTGGCTTGGTTCGCGACATCACCAGGCGCAACCAGGCAGAGGAGGCACTGAAGCAATCGCGTGAAGAACTGCGTGAGCTTGCTTCCCATTTGGAGGTCGTAAGGGAAAAAGAGAGAGGTCGAATCGCGCGGGAGATCCACGACGAGTTGGGCCAGGCGTTGACAGCTCTCAAAATGGATCTTCACTGGTTAGCCGGCAAACTTCCAAGAGAAGAACCACTCCTTGCCAAAACAAGAACCATGTCAAACCTGATTGATGTGACGGTTCAATCAGTTCAAAGAATCTCTTCAGAGTTGAGGCCAGGGTTGTTGGATAACCTGGGCCTGTCAGCAGCCGTTGAGTGGCAGGCACGGGAGTTTCAAGAACGCACCGGCATTCTCCTCGGTATTGAGATAGACCCCGAAGAGATTGTCCTAGATCGAGATCGTTCAACAGCCATTTTCCGTATATTTCAGGAGACCTTGACAAATGTGACTCGCCATGCAAAGGCCAGTAAGGTGGAGGTCCTTCTCAAGGAGAAGCCTGACGCCATAGAGCTAAAGGTGCGTGACAACGGTCGAGGCGTCACAGAGGATCAAATGTCGGATCCAAGATCATTTGGCTTGATGGGGATGCGAGAAAGAGTGCACGGCCTGAGGGGTAATTTGGCCATTACTGGTACGCCGAATAAAGGTACCACTGTCTTGGTGAACATTCCCCGCGAAAAGGAGGAGGCTTCAGATGCTAAGAGTATTCATCGCCGATGATCATGCTATTGTCCGTGAGGGGCTGAAGCAGATTCTGGCAGAAACCTCCGATATGGTTGTGGCTGGCGAAGCGGCCAACGGCCGGGAGGTCCTGGACCAAATGCGGGAAGACGACTGGGACGTCATTCTGTTAGACATTTCCATGCCTGGGAGAGACGGGCTAGACGCACTAAAGCAGCTAAAACATGAAAAGCCAGGAGTCCCTGTTTTGATATTGAGCATGTATCCGGAAGAACAATACGCGGTGAGAGCCTTAAGGGCTGGTGCCTCCGGATATTTGACCAAAGAAAGCGCGCCAGAGGAATTAGTAGCGGCGATACGTAAGGTCTCTCAGGGGGGGGAGTATGTGAGTATTTCTCTTGGTGAGAGACTAGCCTCCTACGTGAAGAGAGGCGGTGAAAGAGCCCTTCACGAAATGCTATCCGATCGTGAATATGAAGTAATGCTGATGATTGCCTCAGGAAAGACCGTCAAGGAAATTGCAGGTGACCTTTCACTCAGTGCGAAAACCATCAGCACGAACCGGGCCCGTCTGTTGAAGAAGATGGGAATGAAAAACAATGCCGAGATCACTTATTACGCCATCAAAAAGGGCCTCACAGCATGACCCACCCTTGTTACTGCCTTCCTTTGTAGGACAAACACCGACATGAAGTGGGCTCGGTCTCCTACACCAAAAACATGCTGCGCCTGATTGACCTTGAAACACTTTTTGAGATAATTTCCATACGGGGCATCTGTCCTTCCTCAAGATTCGGCCAAGTCTGAGCAGATCTTTCTGTCCAGCCGTTGAGTGCAGTCTGACCACTCCTTTAACACCCATAGTGGTTGGGCCCGAGTGTGGTGGGTACTCCTCTCAATGTGACTACTAATACAACGTTGACGTCATGTGTTGACGGTGATCATGCTGTTGATCGCGAAGGGCCCAAGCTGGTTTTGTCAAAGGCTTCCCAAGGGGAAGGGCGCCGCGCTTTTCGGCGGAGTGTGCCTTGCCGGCCCTAATGTGAAAGGCAGTGCAAGACCAGAAGGGAAAACCAGGGAGCCCCTATGACAGATTCGTGCGAGGAACGTGATGGGAACATGGTGAAGGGGGATGTGAAAAAGTTGCTGGACACTATCTCATTGGCAATCGACGATGTCTCTGTAGACGACCAGCATCGCCTTCTGAAATTGCTGCAAGAGTGGGAAAGAGGCGACCGGAGGCAAAACGGCAGAAGAGCTTGTTCTATTCCCGTTAAGGTAGGAGCGTTACGGGTCTACACAGAGTACATTCGGAACATAGGGGTTGGAGGAGTGTTCATCAGGACTTCGGTTCCCTTTTCTCCTGGAGAACCGCTTACCCTGCTATTTTCCCTTCCGGACCAGGTCGGCCCTGTCAAGATTGCCGGCCATGTTGCTTGGAACAGCTCAGAAGGCGTTGGCGTGGAATTCTCTCAACCCCTCAACAAAGGGCTCCAGGGCATAGTGGAGTCTCTTTGATGTCTCTACCCGGTCGCGTTCAGAGCGTTGGGGAGTAGCTGAAGGGTCGCCCTTGACCACCTTGACTTGTGTCCCCCGGCTTGGCCGCATGCCATGGGTCCTGGAAAAAGGGCAGGGTTAACACCCC